>Ga0213861_10000003_pt1 | contig 156807 bp, 210 predicted proteins | sample PICome_4_FD_160110 | JGI IMG/M metagenome (GOLD analysis project Ga0213861, IMG submission 160110) | Coastal seawater microbial communities near Pivers Island, North Carolina, United States - PICO131 | ecosystem: Environmental > Aquatic > Marine > Coastal | place: USA: North Carolina... | reverse complement strand
TATCTTTGGAGATTTTATTCATAGCTTTTACAGCACCAGTCATATTTCCTTTTTTATATCGAGGATCAGATGCTATACCAATTGCTTGTTTAACATGTTTAGCGTCGTGCGCTTCATCTACAGATTCCTTTTTACCTTTACCACTGAGATCTGAATCAGCACCGTAATAGGTTCCTTTACCTTTTGTGATATATGAATTGACTCTAGCATGGGCCCATTGCTGTGGTGTTGTTCCTGGTCTATGTCCAGTCTTCCATGCAGCCATACCTCTATTATATACTTTTTTCAAAGTGCCAAGCGATATGCCAGACTTTTCTGCTTTCTTTTTAAGACCTTCATTTTCTAAAAGATCGTTATAAGTTGAAAATTTAAGCATATGCTTTACTCCTATTTTTAAGTTTTCTTACTTTAGCACGGTCTAACATTCGAGCATGTTTCATTTTATCGACTGTTTTTTCACGTTCTATTTTTTTCTTTGTTAATTCTACTGCGTCTTCACCATACATTTTTCTGTACTTAATAGTGTGTTTACTTAATTTTGTTTTTGCTGTTGCATCGCCTGGCGCTTTTTTGTAAGCAGCTGGATTATCATCAGACATTTTTGCATGTTTTTTAAAATGAGAAAGTCTTTTATCTTTTGTAGATTTTGTTAATCCTTTATAGTACGGCGCAGGCTGAGTTCCTTTTTTATCTTTAATATCTTTGTCTTGTTTTACTTTATCTTTAAAATCTTTTTCTAATAGTTCTACATCATCTATCCACTTACGAAGAAGTTTATTATTTGATTCAATAATAACATAGTTGCTTCCAAGGCTGGTAACACGACCAACTTCGTCAGTAGCCATGACCACAACATTATCACCAATATTGAACAGGTTTCCTTTAACATATGCCTCTCTTTTCTCAGAGACAGGCTCGAAATGTAACTTATTAAAATAATCTAATTGTTCTTTTAGTCCCATACCTTTTCTCACTTCATTATATACTTTTTTTGCGTCTGTATTCGATACATTCCGTGGCAGCCCCTGTGAGAATTGCGTGAAGTCTCCTTCATTTGCTAATGATCTCATCTTAGATGCGGACATTCCACTAATATCGTCTGCATCGGGGTCTCTGTCTCCGGCTGAAATTACGTTGATTTTATTGAAGTTATATAGACCGTGTCTACCCTTAACTCCATTATATTTTTTTAACAATGTGCTGAATTCGTTTATCCTATCTGATCCAACTACCATTGTTATATTCTTAAATCCGTCATTATACATTTCAGTAACTGCATCAAAAACTGTTTTTACTTTTTTATTAAGCATTACACTTCTTGCATGCTTTGGAAAAAACTTACGAACAGTTTTGACTTTATATTTAAAATCCAATGGATTCTTTTTCTTATCTGTTGATTGCGATAAGTAAACTCTATAAGAGTTATTTCCAGATTTTTTTGACAACTCATTCATTAATTTTTCATGACCAGTTGTAGGAGGATTCATACGACCGAATGTAAAATATACAGTCTTTTCTTCCTCTATCAAATAATGTTTAAATGAGTTAACCATTAACCCTTCTTTCTTTGTACTTCTTTTTTACGCACGTCTTTAAATAATCTTCTAGCTAATCTTTTAATTCTTTGCTTTAACGCAGGTTTATCTAATCTCTTTTCAATTTCCTGCTTTCGTGCAAATGATAATTCTCTTTTCGGTATTCCTCTTGTTAGCTTACTAGCAATTTGATTTCTAGCTTGCCTATTTGCTCTTTTTTCAAGTTTGTCTTTAGGAGCCATTTTTCTCTTGGCTCTTTCTCTACCGATTTTAATTCTTGCTTTCATTCTTTTCATTATTCTAGATTTTTTTATACGTTGAGACATGCTTAAAGCTTCATCTACATCTTTATCGGTTTCAGGTGGCATTTCATCTGGCCATCTGGCTTCGTCAAATGATTCTTTGTAATTTTTATTTTTATATTTTACTGAATATTCTGGTCCACGTTTCCCTGAACCTTTTAGAACTTTACCACCAACCTTTGTTGCGTGTGCTTGAGCTGCTTTTGCGTCGTCATGATACATATAATGATATTTCATATCAGCATAGTTTGCTCCAGCTTTTGCTTCTTCAACTGATTCTTCTTTCATTAAACCGTTTAAGCTTTCTCTAGGATACATTTTAAATACTTTAGAACGCGCTTTATCAATATACTTTTTCTTATTACGTTCGTAATCATCAGAATTTTTTGCTAGTGTTCTAGCGTGTTTAGTTATGTCAGATGGTTTAGTAGGTTTAAGAACTGAAGGAGAAGAAGCTTCGCTTTTGACTTTTTTCTTTTTCAAATTAGCTGGATGCATTGGGTGTTTAATACCATAAGGAGATTCTGGATTAGGATCTGCCTTTTTTGGTCTACCTTTTAAATCATTAGGATCTACTATTGCTTCTGCTTTTATTGCTTTTTTGATATCAGAAGTTCCTGGCGCATCTGTATACGCAATTTTCATTCTAGAAAGTTCTGAAAAGTTTTTTAGTCGAGCCATTTAATTCCTCCCCGGCTTATCCCATCCTTTTATAATTTCTGGTGAAAAGTTGGCGTATGAGAATTCCATACGATCAACAATTTTCACAGCATCACCACCAAGTTTGTCAATAGCGACATACCCTTCTTGACCCGTTACCTTATACCCATCGCGAGTCTTAAGAAAAGTTTGTGCGCCATTTAACCTATTTAGTATATTTATAATTTTTAATTTCGCTAGAACTATAGATTTTTGTAAATCAAACATCATTTGTAAACTAACTTTATTTTGTGGTGAAAAGAATTGCAATACATCATCTAATTTTTTTTGTTGAGCAGTTTTTCCTTTTTCGCTTTTTCTTTTATTTATCTCTTTTTGAAACTTTTGTTTTATGTACGTTATAAGCTTATCAACATGCGTTTTAGTATTACCAACTACTTCACCTTTTCGAACATATGTATTATTAAATGTTTCTATATAACCGGCGAGCGTTTGATCATTCTCAAGTGTTTTTAATGTTGTGCTAGATATTTTATTAAATATTCTGCCGCAATTACTTAAATGCGCATTGACTTCTTCTGTATCTTTTTTAGTCATTGTAAACTGAGTCATATCTCTAAGCATTGCATCTTGAGACCAAACATTTTTACTAGGTTTAAATTTACTTATGTCTACGCCATAAGATGCTTTCATTGTTTCAAAAGTAGAGCCTGTATAAGTTGTATGCCATACGACGCCAATCTTTGCAGCTTTAACTTTCTTTGCAGCTTCAGTTCCGGAAGGAATAGCATATACAATTGTATTAGGGTGGAAAGTGAGGTAAGGTTTACCTTTTAATTTTTTTGTTTTAACTTCACCAGAATTAAATAAAAAGTCGCCTTGTATTACGCCCTTAATACCAAGTTCAGGTAAATATAATAATGCTGCTTTTAATTTCTTGTTAAGTTCACCACTTGTGTCATCATCAATGTCTGCATTTGTTTTGTAAACTTTAGGATTTGTATTAAATATTCCTTTTTTAGCTACAAAGAACTTACCGTCATTAGGATCTGTTCCACAAAAAACTGCAGGAGCTCCATCCCATTTAACACTTACATTACCATCTTTAACACCTGCTACCATATCGCGTAAAGATCTTAAAGCCAATATGGCTTGTCGAGTTCCATTAACTCCACCATAGAGAACTTTGTCTTCTATATGAGTCATATGAGTATTTTTTTGTTCTGATATGAATTCTCTAAAGTTTATCATTATGCTTTAATCTTCGGTTTAATTGTTCCTTGAGTTACTACGTCAACAAAAATTTGATTTTCTTTTACGTCACCAATGTGATATATTTCTCCTAGTTGAGCTTTTGGCGTAGTATTAATAATTAATATCAATGGGTTCTTATTTAAATATTTAGATGCAGCTTTGCGATATGGTTTTTCTACACTAGCATTCCATTTTGCAGCTAGGCTTCTATCTTTCATTATAGCTTCAATTTGACTACCAGATACTCCATTTTTTTCTGTACCTATTTTTAGATCAGGATCGATAATATTTCTTAATTCAAACGCAGCCTTTACCATTTTGTCCATAGGAACTGTCCCACCTAATTTAAAATCTTTATAGGCATTTTGTTTAGCATTGAAATTTCCCGCCTTAACTTCGTAGTTTTGGCCACCAATTTTAATATCTGCTGCAGCAGAAGAGCCGCCACCTAAATGAGCGTCATCTAGTAAGAAAAATAAAGTGGCTTCGCCCGGGCCAACACCTTTAAGATTGTAACTATGCAAAGCTCTAAATTTACCAGCGTTTTCTGACTTAAGTTGCTTTATTATTTTATTTAAATTTTCTTTAGTTGGTTTACCTTTTATTGTTTTACTTAAATCAAAATTTGGAAAGAAATGAGTTCCAAATAAGTATTGAATTTCTGATTTATATTTTAAAGTGGTAAAGTCACCTGATGATATATTGAATGATGTAACTTTTTGAGCTCGCTTTATAAATTCTCTATCTAGTTCGGCAGCGTTAATCATAGCCATCTCCTTAATAAAACTTCGGAATCTTTGCATAATAATCTCCTATAGTACTATTATACACTATTTATACAAATTTGTACACTAAAAAAGCGCCCGAAGGCGCATTAATTAGGATAAAGATTTATTTAGAATCTAAGAAGAAATCTTGCTATGTGTCCAACAAATGGAAGTAACGCTACAGCCATTAAGAGATTGACTCCAGTATGAGCCATAGCTATTCTGAGGGTATCACCTTTAGGCATACCATCAGAAACTAGAAGTCCCGCCAACCAAATTGTACCAGTCGTTCCAATATTGGCGCCAAGAACAGCGGCAATTGCTGCAGGAAGGGGGACAGCGCCTGATGCCACAAGGGCAATTATTGCGGTGGTTGAAAGACTTGACGATTGCCATAACAGCGTCATCACAATTCCTCCAACAAACATCCAATAAGGATTATGAATAAAGAAGTTAAGATGTTCTAAGTTTCCCATGGATTTCATTCCACCTGAAAACATTTTAAGACCTAAATAAAAAACAACGAGTCCAACAAGAGTAGTCATTATAGGATTACCTAAGTCCATCTTACACACCTTTTTAATTAATTCATTCATACTATTATATATTATTTTCGGCGTGGCTTAGATGTTACAGTTTTGTTAAACCTTTTCTTCTGAGAGTTCTTTCTTCTATCTTCTTCACGATAATTAGGATCGTAATGTTCAAATCCGCGTATGCCATTTTCTCTTGCCCATGCTGCAATCATTTCAGGCTTATGTTTATTTCCACTCATTTTCTAAACCTCACAGTATAAGTTTTTCCATTATAATTAAATGTAATTGTTGAATGCGAGTAGATCGTATCCATTGTCTCTTTATATCGAGTCGTAGTATTACAAACTAATTTTGTTCCATCGGACGCTGTACTATTCTGATTACCTAAAATACCACCAATGATGGCGCCAGCAGTTGCTCCGTCTGGTAAATCTTTTGTAATGTTTTGCCCAATCGCACCGCCTATGATGGCACCTAAAAGTGTATCACCAGTTTTATCACCTGAAACTTTTCTTTCAGAACAAACTTCCACAGTGTACGGTGTTCTTTTAATTACAGTTTTAAAATGATTTTGTACATCTGCATCGTATGATGGCGCTGCTTGTACTTGTTTAACTGCAAACATAGCAGCAAGAACAAACGCTGTTATTGACATACCATAAAGTATAAAGCTTTTAGTTTTTTCATCCATTATTTATTTCCTTAAGTTGAGTGACTAAATCTAGAGCTTCTTTTGGGTTTTCTACAAGATGAGTTCGAACTGCATATAATCTTTCAAGTCTTTTCTTTATAGATTTATTTTTGTTCGATCGTGCTTCCCAAAAAGAAATTTCTTTTTCGACATTAGCAATACCTTTAGACATTGCTAATGTGTCGCGTACTACGCTTCTATTTACATTCATTATTTTAGTTTCCATAAAATAAATTCTTCACCATTTGATTTCATAGTAAGAGCAGGAACACCTTCTGGTTTTTGTTTTCCAACATAAGTCCAGCTATAGCCTTCTTTAAGTTGCTTACTAGAAGTATCTATAAACTCTTTATTATCGATACCAAAGATGGCAGTTGCTAAAATTAATGCTAACATTTTATTCTCCTAATTTAGTTAGTGGTTCAGTTTTTGTAGAGTCTGTATAGTCTCCATCGAGATATCTGCGAGCTGCAGTTTCTTTAAGGACCATTCCGTCTCGTATTCTATAAGTGATGAGCTCTCTAGATACGACACCGTCTGTATCTAGGAGATCAAATGCTCTTTTTAAAGGACCATCAGTCATTACACTTTCTCCGCGAATGCTAATGCAGTTTTAAGAGCATCTCTTTTTCTGACTTGGTTACCACCAAACCATGAAGAGTATAATCTGTTATCAGCGTTTCTGCCTTGAAGGTGATCAGTAACATAAGTCACTGAATTAAATGCCTGCCACCAAGAACCTTCAGCAAACTTTGCACCAGGTTGTTGCTCGATAGCATCGAATGCAGCCTTTGCATTCTTAGATAAAGTTTCAACAGATAGTTCTTGATTTTGAACTCTCTTATCAGCAGTTCTTGGAAATACTGTATTATAGTATTCAACAAGATTGTCGATATTGTATCTCTTTGAACCAAGAAATTCAGCCATATCTTTATACTCATGAAGTTTTGCAGATGCAATACCTAAAGCTTTTTTGACTTCGTTAGCATTGAACTCTGTTCTATGACCAACTTTAACTGACCTATCAGTTTTACCTTCGAGAGATAAAGAAAGTGTATTGTTACATACAACTCTGATTGGTGTAAATCTTACATCAATTGAAAACCCATACTTATGAGGGTTAGAAAACAATAAGTAAGATTCGACAGTATCGCCACCAAAGAGATCAAATGACTCTTTGACTTTAGCTAATGCCCATACAAGTTGACCACCTTTAAGTGAACCAGCTGTATGCATTTCCATATCACCCTTCATCACGTACTCACTGAAGAAGTTAAATGCATCTTCGTTTTGTACTGGATTCCAGACTTGACCAATATTTGTAAGAACTTTATTATCAGAACTTCTTACAAGAGATTTCATACCAGTAGGAATTCGCTTATCACCTACATTAACGTATGAATCGATTTGTTCGACTGTCCAATTAAGACCAGCCTTTTCCATCATTTGAACTGGAGTTAAATCGTTCGATACAGGAACTCCAAGACCGTGCCACGGTACTTCACCTGCGTATGCCATAGTTTCAACGTTGTGTGCCATTATATAATCCTCCTTATAACACGTAAAAATAAACAAATAGAACTTGAGTAGTGAGAGTACCCCACACTGCAGTTTCGATTAATGCTTGTTTAATAATTTTATTCATAATATAGACTCCCTTTTCAATCTTATAGTAATATTATACCATACTTTTATCTAAAAGTAAAGGCTTTTTTTCACTTATTTGCATTTTTGTTATTAACATGTTAAAGGAATATCCTTACCTAGAATTTTATCTTCAACAGATTTAATATGCTTACACTTTCTATAAGCAATACAACTACAATCAAATCCGCTGTCATACATACGAACTTGATAATCATCTCCACGAGATCCAGTTACAGGCCACGTAACACCCACGAATGGATGATTACGCGTATTGATTTCATCAGAAGAATGTGCCATTACACAATCTCCTTGAAACCAATTCCTGCACACTCAAACTTTTTAAATTCTTTACCATTAAACCATACAGTAAAAGTATCGCCAACTGATGTACTTCTAAGACCATTACCACTATTTAAATAATGAAGGACCGTAACATTTTCGTTAGCGTCACTACCAATCTTATTAGACCAAGAACCATCTGTGTTCTGAGTGTATCTAAAGGCATAGTTTAAAGCCTCGTTAAGATCATTAGTTGGAACATCGACTGAAGCTGCATTGTAAGGAATGGCTGCATCGTGTGTGACTGTGACTGATATCATAATATAAACTCCCGTTAATTTTTCATTTTATAGTAATATTATACCATGCTTTGAGACAAATGTAAAGGAAAAAATTCACTTATTTCAAAGTTTGTGATTAACATGTTAAACAGTACTATCTTTATAGTGTGACCACTTAGGATACGTAGCAGGAACATCATTTATGATATCAAGGTACGCACAAATAAATTCAAGAAAGAATTCATCGTTCTGTGCACAGAAACATTCAAAGGCAGCTTTACCTTCGATATCTCCGTACTTAAAATTCTCCACATCGAACTGAGTATAATAGTGGTCTAAAGCTGCAGTGGCTGTTTTGTTTTTAAACATTTGATTCAAACTCCGATATGTTAAAGGTTATTAGAAATAAATTCTGGTGAGTTAAGTATTTCGAATTTGATTTTTTGGTTATGAACTTTTTCGAGACGTTTGTGTTCGAGAATATAGTTTTGAAAAGTTTGTTGTGTATATTCGATATCGCCGTCCGGAAAGGTAGTTTTGATGGTAAGTGTTAATGGTGATTGGTTTGATTGTGATGATGTATACATATAAAAACTCCTATTTTTAATTTTATATACTTATATTATACCATGCTTTTCACTGAATGTACACTCTTTTTTTCACTTATTTGAATTTTTTTTCCCTTAAGAGGATTTTTTTTCTCACTGTAATATAAATAGTATTACGTTCACCCGATACGGGCGGAAGTAGGCGATCGCTGAAGGAACGCACCTAACCATACTACAGGGAGGGTGACACATGACTTACAGACCATACCAATGGATGAAGTTTGTACAGGCGCGAAGACGTGCTCAAGTTCATAAGATACTGAACTATCGCAAACACGCGGCCTAGTAAACCTAGCAGCCTTGATTCAATAATACAGTAGATGGTAGAGTATCATCATCGCTGTCTTTATCGATATCGTAATAGTACTCCTCCGTATCTCCGAGCCTGTACTCATTTCCGTTCTCAACCTGATAGTATTCAGTAGAGACTCGGAAGTCTGGCATCTTCGGATTTTTCGGAGTGAGGCTATTATCATACACTCTCATTCGGTTATTCGGATATAAACAATACTGCCCATTCTCCAATTCCAACAAATTAAAAGACTTGTGTTCATCTGGCTGTTCAGCAGTAGAATAATCAATCTCGTCTGCGTGTACATGGTAGTTATCTAAGGTTGCAATGTATTGACCTTTCATAAATCCATGATTCTTTGTATATATCTCAAAATCCATAGATCCAATGAATTGTTTCTGTATACAAGTAACACCATAGTCCATACAATTCCAGAACTGTAGATCAGGTAATGCCATATCTATAGAGGGAGTCTCAGGATCAGATACAAATGCACTTATAGGGAGTTTATCAAATAAGGCTCCGTATTCTGGCAGGAAAGTCTCAAAATAAAAGGCACGACCTGGCAGGCTCTTTGCTGATACCCAGTGGCCTTCGACGAATTCTCCATGACCATCTTGAAGATCTCTCAGATACTCACGGCGTACCCATACCTTTTGGTTGGGGATATTACATATTAAGTGTGACATACTATTATCTATATGCTTTCTGAAAAAAGGTAGAGAGACGAAATTTTCCAGAGAAAAAAAATTTAAATAAAAGGTTTCTGAAAAAAACTTCTGAATCATTACAGAGACGCGATATACTAGTGACCATCTACGGCCCCTTCGTACTTTCCAAATATAGACCCCCCTTTATATAGAGGTAGTACCACCTATCTACTGTACGCTTCGTCCCTCAGCGAGTGTCTGAGGGACCTCTTTGTGACACCCTATTGGCGTATTGATTTAAGAGACACAGAACCGATATCATCATAGGTGCGAATAGCGAATACCTGGTCGTCGGTATTCATTTTCCCTATAGTATAGTTCTGTATGGCGATATCAATCGATTTGTCCTCGGACTTATCCTGACCTGAGTAATAAGACTTACCGTCTAGTGAAGTGTCAGTGGCGGTTAGAACTGTAAAGTATTTTGACATATTAATTCCTCTTTCTTTATTTTAATATATTATATTATACCATAGTTTTAAGGGAATGTACACAGTTATTTTCAATTAAATGCAATTAATTTAATGATTAGTCACAGAGTGTATATCCCCTTCTCCCCGTATACTCTTTTATTATACCATAGATTCGCGTAAATGTAAAGGAAAAAGAACATAACATGTTAACCACCGTGCACTTTTTCTGTGGTATGAGAGAAAAATCGGCGCTCTGCCGTGGTCACTAAGGTATCCGTTCGTTCATGGAGATACCTTAGTTTCTCTGAATCACATACAGTTTGTGCAGATTGTACACATTGCAGGACGTATATATAGTATTATGAGTCATTCGTTACGGTACATTACTATATGATATCACATAGTCTTTTATATAGATTATTACGATACGATGACTCCCTTCCATACGAATTATTAATGAGATTATATTATAGTATACTAATGGCAATAATACTAACGAGAAATCGATGAATAAGAAGTTTGATTATAGTTTATTAAAGAATAAGGTTATTAAAGAGAAACCTATTGTTGATATTATACGTATACATAAGGAAAAGATTAAAGAATTAAGGATTAAGTTATATAGGATAATGAATGGAAAAGTATAAGAAATACATATATGAGAGTCCGGATAAGGGTAAGACTGTCTATAGGAGAGCGTTTGGTGAGACTGAACGAGAGTTATATAGTGTAGAACATGACCATTATATAGAGAAATTGATAGAACATGATACGAATCGTACGTGTTGGAATGACAGAATGGAATATTGGAAGAATGTTTAAGGTTTATATAGGATTATATGTTATAATGATAGGAATATGTTTATGGATGATATTGCAAATATGAAAATAATTGAGTTAGATCCTGATAATCGACCGTGGGAATACAATGGTTCGGGATTGAAAGTATGGAAGAATACGGGTTGGACGAGAGTTTGGAGTGATTCAGACCAAAAGAAGTATGAAGAGAGTGTGAAGAAATGATTGAAATATTAATGTATGGAGTAATAAGTGCGTTATGTGTAGGATTGTATATGTTTATGTACGATTGGTATAAGGACAGAGAGTGGAGAAGAAACAATCCGGAGGAACATAATATAATGGAACGTAAAATAAAGGATGATTTCAGTGAGTAGAACGTTAGAGACAAGAGACCATATGATGGTTGGTGTGACTTCGTGTATGTTATTCATATGTTATAAGATGATGTTAATGAGTCCGATACTCGCAGGAATGTTAATGTGGTTCAATATGAATTTATTTAACGCGTATTGTCGTTGGAGACGAAGTGAGAATATGTAAAATGAGAGATTTACACAGTGTTAAAAGATATATTAACAAAGAGATTTACATCTAAGTGGTGGTTAGAAACAAAAGTCGAACCAGAAAAAATTCGTTACATACTTGATTGTTTGTACGAATGCCCTTCTAAACAGAATAAGTATAATTACACTATACATGTTTTAAATGATAGTAAAAAAGCAAATGAAATTAAAGAATGGATGTATTGGGAAGACAGTGTATGTGTAGAAGGACACAAAGATATACGACCTCTCAGTAGAGATCCTTTACTTAATAGATTTAATGGACAAGTGTTGGCACCAATTGTTATGACATGGGTTGCAGAATTTAAAAATAAATACCAAAAAAATGATATTATTAATGATTGTGTATCAAGTTCAACAGTCGCGATGTTAGCAGCAGAAGAGCGTGGATTAAATACTGGATTTTGTGGTTGCATGTCCAGAAAAAAAACAGCAGAGAAACTTGGTTATAATAAAGATGCAGAGGCAGTGATATCAATAGGAATAGGTTATGGAGTACCTGCAGCAAAATCAAATATAATGAAAGCTGAAGTATATAATAGAGATGGAATTCATATAGGATGGGATCATATGAATGTTGATTCGCGTATTAAGACTACATGGAATAGAAAATTTAAACCATCAAAAGATAGTTTTATTAAAATGACATGATACATTGTGACTATGAAATCGATAAGAATCGATATAAAAAAATCTTTTATGATAATATACAACGAGGCCAGTGGCATTGGTCTGTGCCGAATCGACAGGAATTGTTTTGGTATCAGTTAATGATACCTGATGGGCATGACCTTAAACCTTTAATTGAGCCTGTAGAACGTGATTTAAATATACATGGTATGAATAACTTTCCTCGATTCTCGTATCAATTTCCTAACACAAAACTCGGACATCATCGAGATGAAGATAATATGGTGTCAATTAATATTAATCTGTTAGACACAACACCAATAATACATATTGAGAATAAACCATATCCATACGAATGTGCGTTAATTGATGTAGGAGGAAAGTTACACGGCGTTGAACCAGATACAAATCACAGGTTAATACTAAAGTTTTGTTTAAGACATAAATGGGACGAGGTTGTCGATCGATTGAATCGATTTGGATTATTGTATGAAAGATAATATAATCATGGATCTTGACACGCATTTTGCACGCGATGCTATTAAATCGCAATACGAATCTTCAGTACAATATAAAAATTTCTTTAATGATGGTGACATAGATTATATTTGGAAGTACGCTTTTCGAAATGGAGAAGCCAGAACTAACGTATGGAATAAAACAATATTTATTAACAACGACTATAAAGATATTATTTCTCGATACAAAGATAGAATTAACAATGTTTTACCTAATCCAAAAATACAATATGGTGGTAATTTTTTTATTACTGCAGTTGAATACGGATATCACACTGATTCATATCACAAATCAAAAAAAAATAATTATGGAAAATGCGTTCCGTGGAGAAATATATTAATACCATTGTGGTCAGATGGTGATGGTGGTAAGATTACGTTTTATAAGAATAGATATCCGACATGGAGTGTGTCTGGTACAAAAGGTGCAAAAGGTGCACACATTAATATAAAAGATTTAGAAATTGAAAATGAATACACATGGGATCCTAAAAGTGTTTTTGTTTTTGACTCATGTCAATTACACAATTCAGAAAATACAAATAATGGTTTTAGTATTAAAATGGGGTTATTAATAAAATTTGTAAAGGAAGTTATATAAATGTTATCAGAATTAAATTATAAATTTCGTAAAAAAAAATTACGAGATGAAGCGTTATATGCAGACGGTTACGTATCTTTTAATGATCCCTTAACAAAAAAAGACATACCAGAATGGAGTATTAGTAAAACAATAGGTTGCTATAGTAAAAGTATTACATCTGATTTTAAAAAACTATTACAGTGTGAAGTAAGTCCGAGATATTATATACAAGAGAAAGGTTTCACTCTGCCATTTCATAAAGATCGTGGCACTCAGTGCTGTATTAACTTTGTGCTAAGTGATATAAAAGATCCTATTGAATTTAGATCAAAATCTTATTCATATGAATGCGCATTAATTAACGTGCAAGAAGAACATAAAGTATCTGCAATTACAGAAGACCGTGTACTATTTAAGTTATCGATATTTGATATGACTTATAACGAAGCACTTAACAAAATTAGTGGTGTTTTATAAAATCTGCTAATAGTAGTTTAATTTTTTCATAAGATTTTTTTTGCCAATAGTATTTTAATAATAGTCTTTCATTGTCAAAAGCAGGAACTGCGTGTTTAAGACTACAATTAAATAAAGCACATTCATAATTAATTTTGCCATAATCTTCAAATACGACGGGGCCGTTGTTATCAGATAATATAATATTGACAGCGCATGATGTTAATGGATCAGTGTGCATATGCACATATGAATTAGATTGAAGTTTATATGCAACAACGCCGCTTTCCGGAAATAAATTATGAAGTTTTTTAATATTAGGAAATAAACTAGTGTCATTTATAGTTGAGCGTAGCCATCTATCTTTGATGTTTAAAGATGTAAAATATTGTGTATAATTTAATGTTAACAATTCATCACGTAACATTTTTTTATTATATTTAATATTAAGATGTGTTAAATATTTGCTTTCCATTATACTTTTATTAATTGTATTGTGTTATTATTTGTTATAATATGTTGATGACACTTAATACTTTTTCTATCACAAGTAAGATATAAATCTGGTAATAGTCTATAGTTATATTGTGGATTAAGATACTCTATAAATCTTTCAATTGAATGAGTTTTATCAACTTCTGCGCTCATTGATATAAAAGGTTGGAAGTTATTTTCTATCGACCATTGCGTTTGCGTAGGAACAAACTTCTCAGCACAAAATCTTATATTTTTCTTAATAAACTTATTAATACCAAATCTTCTATGAGACCTAAACGTACAATATCTATCGCATATTCGCACTGTTTTATCATTAAACTTTGTAATACCGCCCATTGCTACTGGTATTCCATCGTCTTCAAGTACATGAAACTGTAAGTACTTATCCCATCTCTTTTTCATTTTATCGTATTCGTAGTTCTCTGAATTACGGTGGTTATCGTTAGTAGCTTGTTCGCAGAGATCTTTAATATCTTCTACATTATATATGTTTTTCATTAACATACGCCAGCTATTCTCCATAGATGTCTATTACCAGCAACAGTACCTTCTCTTTTATGATTAGTAGTGAGATTATTACTTATCATTAAATCACCTTTCTTCCACTTATGGTAGTATATTCTATCAGGTGCATAAAGAACATCTTCTATTATTTTTTTCTCGTCAGGCGGCAAGTCAGTGTAGGCTTCTGAATAGAATACATATTTACTTTTAGAGTCTTCTTGTATTAACTGATGTTTTACGTTTCTATATTTTAAACGAAACCATCTTCTATCTGCCTCAGTCTTAAATTTATATCCATATCTTTCGCTTTTTGTAAACCTATCCATATTTGCAGATACTAATCTATCAGGTATCGGGCATTCTATTCTATTACTTACAAACATAGTTCTACCTGAGTTATTATTCACATCGACTGCATAAAGTCCAGTTATGTGTACTGGATTTTGCATATAACCACCGTCCATATGCCACTCTAAATCAGAACTACTATAAAGATTACCACGGCCTTCACCGCTACTTGTAATATCAAGAAATATCGTATCCATAGGATTTTGACCTACGACTGTATAGTACTGACTTACAAACTTAAATATTTCAATCTGAGATGCTGGAGTATTTTCTATGACCATCAAGTCAGTATCTTTATTTTTAAGAGGTGCTAGGTCTTTTTCTTTCCAGTCTTGTATCATTACTTCCATTACGTATTCCTTATTAATTTTATAAAGAAATATGTAGGATCTATCGGACCGTGTCTTAATTTCTTTGAATTATCATGATGTGCTTTATGATACCCTTCACCTGCAGTAAAAAGATTAATAAGCGTATTGTTAGTTGCCTTACCAGTTTTATGTAAGTATGCGTTAAATAATCCAAACAGATGTGAGCTTAACACGCATGGCAATGCATATGCAAACACTAACAGCAATGGATCTATTACAAACAATAATATAACTAACACACTAACCATTTTAAAATAGTGATCATGCCAAAATTTAAGTATTTTATTGTTTATAAGACCTTTAAAGAACTTTCTTTCAATCTTTTGTTCTAACCCCCACAAATTAAAATAAATTCGCCAAAAGCCGTAGTGTGTTGGTGATTGAGGATCTTTTTCTGTATCAGAATATGCGTGGTGTTGTCTATGTATTGCAGCTCTTGTCAAGTATGGGCCCGAACCTATGAATAAACTTAAAATGTTAGTAAAGTATTCAAACCATTTACCAGCTTTAAATGCGTCATGTGAATAAAATCTATGATAACCTGCGCTTGATGACATAATTGTGATGCAATAATACCATGCAAAGCCTGTTATCCACATCCACCATGTTCCATATATTGCACCATATATTAATGCAAAGTGACATAAACTATGATTGATTAATAGTTTATATGTAGTCTTTATATTAAACATTTTTCCCTTAATTCTTTTTCTACTTCTTTAAACGTTTTTTTGTGCCAAGCAAATTTTAATAATAATCTATCACTAGAATACGGCTTAACACTATGATGTTTAGACACATCTATCAAAGCATTTTTATAATGTTCATCACCGTAATCAAAAGTAATAGGTGCCACGTTATCTGATAATAATAAATTAATTGCAGTAATAACGTCATAATCTCTGTGCTTTGGTAAAGAAGAATTTGCTAATTGCTTATAAACATATATGATATCGCATTTAAAAACTGCATTTAAACGTTTAATCTCAGGTAGACTATTAGTGTCTTCAATAATAGTTTTTAACCACGTATCAGTCTTATACCAAAATTGTTTACTTTCTTCTGTTTTTGCTCTCCACCAATTATTAGAATGGCCAGCTTTTAAATGAAGTGTATCAATTTCTTTTATTACTTTATCTTTATCAAAAGAAATATTTAAGTGTCTAATCAAGATACTTGTATAGCAACGTAAACTAACATAGCAAATATACCGATATTAATCATCATATTAATATAGTGTGGATTTGGTGTCATAATCTTTCTCCTTGGGTTCCAATTGTTGGGTTGGCGCGATGAGTATTCAATAATTTTCCATAACATATTATTCTATCCCATATCCAAACATTTCTGCAAGACCAAAAACCTCCATTAGCATAAATGTAAGAAATAATAATAAAATACTATACACAATGAGTTTACCGCTGAAGTTAGTTGCAGCCAACTTAATAGCAATAATCTCATTACCTAGAAATCTCATAGCAAGTTCGAACTCATTATGATCTTCTTTTTGTACTATTCCGTTTTTCTTTTCTTCGGCCATTTAATTCTCCTATAAAGGTGTGGAGGTAACAATTCCTCCACGCGGATGTATTAAGTCATCACACTTTTTTTAGCAGGACTATTTTAGTTCCCTCGTGCGTCCAGCCCGCCCCGCCGTGTAGGTAATTTTACGTTCTTATATCGAGTCTACCTTATCCGTCTTGGTAGCCCACCTACGTCGCCGCACCTCGTAAAGTGCACACGTGAATCCCGGTTTTTTTATAAGTAGTGTTGCAACACGTACTCACCTCAGGAAATCTGTGGAGGATTCTGTTTCCAAGCTCCTCCGGGCTCATAAGAATTAAGCTGCTTGAGCTAACTCTTGAGGTGCAAAATTATCGTTTGCATTTGTCGTTTTGTTCGCATTAACCGAGCTTACATCCGGATAACTCCACATCGCTATTACGTACCTGTCGATCCTATTTCAGCCCCATCAAGATAAGTCTTGCGTGTCGTGGTGAATAATTATTTATGCATATCCACTTAACTAATGTCTTTCTATATTCCCAAAGTAGTACATCATCCATAAGACTTATTTTGGTGGAGCTGTCGGGTACCGCCCCCGAGTCCAGCAAACCTTTCGCTTTGTTTCATCGTTATGTAGTATTTATAACTTGCTTTTTATATCTTCCATACGCTTTGTTATCCATTTAAGAATAATTTGACGTTCTGCATCTGTTATGTCCCACCGTTCTTCAAAGTCTGTAACATTTTTTAATGTTGCTTCCTCATAGCGAAGACACGCAAAAAGAGCTAGTGCACCACTATCTGGCCTGTTGATTTGCTTAGTTCGCACTAATCTCTCCTCATATAATAAATTTCTTTAGCATCATTATATAGTATATATTATACCATAAAAATAGCCGTTTGTACACCTTTTTTTTATAAATAGTTATGAAGAAGAGGAGTTGAGATGCCAGTAGCAGAAATACTAGCGGGCATTGCGTTGGTTAAATCCAGTGTAGAGTTCATAAAGTCTAACATAGACACGTGTAAAGACATAGGCGAAATCGGTAGTGCGATAGACGGTTTACTTCGAGGTAAAGACGAAGTTGAAAAACGTGCTAATAAAAGAGGTATGGGTATCAAAGAACAGTTTGATACTGCACATATTGCGCGTGAAGCGATTGATGCACGGCTTGCAGCTGAACAGTTACAAGAAATTTCACAAATGATTAACTTAAGGTTTGGTCCTAATACTTGGCGTGAGATCATGGAAGAACGCGCTAAACGTATACAGGAACATAAAGAAGCACAAAAGCAAGCACGTATTGATAAACGTAAAGCAGATGCGGAGTTATGGTCAGAAGTTAAACAGGTTTTATTAGTTGCGGGTCTCATATTTGCAGGCCTTGCAATTATAGTTGGATCAGTATGGTATTCAAGACTTTAATATTTTTATTAATATCTTCAGTAGCAATTGCTGGTGCTAAAACATACGGCACTAAAAAAGATTATACTCGCCAACAGAAGATACAAAGAGGCGACGTTATTAAACCTAAGTTAACGACATGTCGTTTAAAAAAACTTATACAATCAAAGTCTGGCGATAAAGCGTGTATCTATGAAGGTGGTAATAAAACATTTGAGTTGTTGTTTGATAATAACTGTCCTAAGCAATTTAAATGTAAGTATCAACCAAACAGTAAAGAACCAAATATAGATAATGTTATGGAAAGTTTAAATTCAATTGGTAAAAACAAATAGGAGATATTATGATAGGTGAATCTAACGTAGGCGAAGAAAGACATTGCACATATTGTGGCCATAGGTGCCATTGTTATTCAAGTGGTTGTCAAGAATGTATTAACGATGTGTGCCAAACCTGTGAGTGTAGTAACAAAAAAGATGATATTCAAACATGAGAAATTTATATTAGACTTAAACGCTGCAACTAAAGCAAAGTTATATTCTGAAGATAAACTTGTCTTTATGGGAGACGGTTATAAAGCTATACACATATTAATTAATAGTAGTAGTGATCCTGAACCAGTCAAAAATAAATTTAAAGCACAACTTAAATTAAGAGAAAAGCCTAAGTTTAGTCAACCAGATGATATGGAGCAACTTAGACAAAAAGCTCTTGATAGTATTGTAAAAACATCACCTAAAAAGAAAAAACGTTAATAAACTTTTTGATCACCACCTATGCGTTTAGGTACGCATACTGCAGTATAAAATAATCTTTTAGGCGCATCATCGTCAGCAATTCTATTTGGCACAGATGGTTGTTTAGTAAGACGCTGAGCATAATATAAACAGTTATCAATATTTCTAAAATACATATCTTGACTTGTCACCTGTTTACCTAAGTAAACCATTAATAAAAAAGCATGTGTCATTCGAGTATTTTCAGTGGGTGTTTTTCACCGTTTTTAATTTCCATTTCAAGTTTGCCTTGTTTGCAAACCCACCTAGGACCACCAGGACCTTGAGTCCTTTTAATCTTTCTCTTCACTTTCAAACATTCCATCATCGAGTCGCGAGGTGTAAACTCAGTCGGTTTAACGTCTCCACTCATAAACATTAATAAAATAAAACCTGTAAATATTTCCATTAGTGTTTTCCGTTTAATACTTTATCTTTTAGCTTCTCTATTTGATCTTCAAGTTTTTCAATTCTCGACTTATAAAAATCAAGTGTAAGCTTTTGTTGTTGATCGTACGGAGCTTTGCCAGTTTCAATATTATTTGCGAGTTTTTCTAACTGACCAGCAAGATGTTCAATTAACATGAATTGTTCTGCATCTGCAGGTAGAGAACCCATATCACCACGTGGCCATTTGATACGAAACTCTGTATTTTTCTCTAAGTCAGATGACATTAGTGTAATGTCTGTTTCTAACTTATTCAGTCTTTCTATGATACCAAAATATGCCCATACGCCTACAGCCACTGCCAGAATAATTGACAGTAGATTTCGTATTGGCATTTCAACGCCAGTATTTTCAGATATTTTTGGCATAATTGCTCCTTACCATATTATTTATATCATGTCAAAAAATTGACACTTGCAATAATATGTCACACATATTTGTCAATTTTTTGACATTAATCGGTGTTGTATTTGTATTCTTCATCTGAATCGCCCATAGACAATCTACTATCTATGTCGGCTATATTATCGAATTGATCTCTATCATGTACATGTAACATAATAGTTGCATAATGTAATACTTTCATTATATCTTTTCTTGCATCTTCAATTGAACCTTTTTTGCCATACCTTTGCGCATATTTCATTATATTACCGATACAAAATCCTGCGCCATGACCACCATCAATTATAAACTCTGTTGCTTGAAACTGTTCTCTAGAGTAATGCCCTTTATACGTACTGTTAATAACGTCCATTAATTCATCAACGTACATATCTTCATTAAATTTATAAGATATTTCTGGTCTTTTTACCAATTCATTACTCATTTACGCTTATCCTCTATTATTTTCTTTGCGTTATTAACCCAATCAATAACTGTCTGATTGTTTTCGTGTATATTGCCTGGTTCTATTTTATGGCCGTGATGTTCTACAATAAACTCAGCTATCATTAATTCAGAATCAATACTCATATGTTATTTCTCCAAAAGTATGGAATTACTTTACCTTCGTGATCTAAACAACTATTCATTGCTTTTAACCATTTATCCATTTATTGTTCCCATCTATAGAATATATGTTTACCAATTGTAACTGTATGTGTTTTTCTAGATGCCCAGTCTGGAGATACATAATCAGCATGATAATGTGTTGCGCCTCTAGTGAAATCATACATTAATATGGAATTATAACCATATACTATTTTAGATGCAATAACTTTTATACTATCATACAATACATGATCTATAGATGGCACATCATCGGCTTTTCCATCACAATACCAACTAAATTGACATCTATCTCTAAGAGGATGCCACTTATTATGTTTTTCTAAAAACCATTTAGAATGCTGACCTTGATACACAACTTGACATACTGTATTTGGAAATCTTTCATCATGAACTCTATTCATAGTAACATACGCTACAGCAATCATTCCTTCCACAGATTGATTGCGTGCTTCCCAATACATATTTTTTGCTAAGCAGGTTGTTTCTTCTTGTTTATGTGTTTGAGCGTTTACTGGTGTACAATAGGTTAATACTAGCATACCAAATACACCAAACAGTAAACCTTTTAAATAATCAGTATTATTAAGCATACCAATACATCTCAACTTCATCAGAAATTTGAGATTCATCTAACCAATTAAACTCTCTATTTCTCATGATTTCAACATGTTCTTTGGCTTGAGATAAAGACTTGGCATTCTTAACGATATGCTCTGCGTTATTGTAAAACTCTTCCATTGAATCCATAACTAAACTTTTAACTTTTGACATATTATTTTCTCCGCTTTTTTCATTTTAATAGATATATTATACCATAAAAAAAGAGGTTTGTACACCTTTTTTTTCACTTTTTTCAAAGTTTGTTGTGAACATGTTAACTAATCCATTTGAGTTTTTGAATCGTATGTTACAATATGAACATTGTTTGTTATTCTAACTTTAATAGCATTGTGTATATGGTGCAATACAAATTTAGTATTTGGAAATTCTTTAAACATATTTTCCCACACTGGGCGCCAATTATTGGCTAATCTGTGGTTATTCATATTACCTCTGTCCGAATTAAGATAGAAATCAGAACAACTTCTTAAATTAAAATCAAATATAGAGTCAAATCCATATAAGTGTACTTCATCTGCTTTTACTTTATTTGCTGCATAATGTACTGCCATGTGACCACAATTAAAATCTGTATAATTTGCTACATATTTTGGCAAAACAGTATAAAATTCTCTTACTTGAGAAGAATGTTTAACATAAAATGTAGGTTGTTGATCCATCCAAATTTTAGGTCTCATGCCTAAAATCCAATTGCCAGGAATAGATAATGATCCTTCATGTAAAGCTCTCATCATTTTAAAGTCAACCATAATTGTACCATATGCACCAGGTACAGGCCAAGGGGGAATATTGCAAGTGAGTTTCATTCCAACTCGCGTTTCTTTTAAGTACAAACTAGATTGATCACCGTTTCCAACAATATGTACTACCTTATTCATAACATACTCCTAATCTTATCTTTGCCTTTTTTTCCAGTCCAATGCATAATTCGTATTTTGCCATTATAGCCATCTACTTCAGTTTGTATTCTCATTACGTTATATTCGTTAGGTAAATCCTTAATATAAGTAATTTTTGTAATAGGGTTTAATAATTTATCAAGTATCTCTTGATCTCCTATATCAGTAGTATGATTATTTCTGACAGCACCACACCATAATGATAATATTGTAGGTTTACCTATAAAGCCGACAATGCCTGAGTTGTGCCAAAGGTGCTTACGACGCAATATCCACGGTTCATCTTTAACCATTGCTAACTTATTAGGTTCTAATAAATCAAATATACCATCAATATTATCTTTAACTTCACAGTCTAAATCTATCCATACAGTTTTTTTCGAAGGAGATTTCCACATTGATAATGGTTTTCTAAACCAACCTTTTTCTTCCACTTCACCTAAATTCATAACAGCATGCGCATTTGATCGAACTAGCCTAAGTCCTTCTTTACTTAAACCAAAATCAGAAAATACTAATGGCTTTTCACAATGAGCTTTATAATTTTTAAAAAACCAAGGGAGCATCCATTCATGACCTTCATCACAACCAGTAATAAATGCTTCATCATATAATTTCATAGGTTTCACCATAATTATGTTTTGCGTAACATCCTTGTTTTTGTTGTATTGTAGTAAAACTGTCTCTTGCTTCTGCTGGCCAAGGATAATATTCACCTAGTGTAAACTTACTTGAATGTATGTATATGTCTGTTGGACCTGCAGAAAATACGCACTCATCAATCAATTGTTGTGCACCTTTTGGTGTTAATCTATATGCATGTGCACCTGGAAAATATGGTTTAGATACAAGTGATCCATAACCTATAAACGACGGTGTATTGAATTTGCCGTATGACGGTTTACCAAGGTTTAAAATATCAAACATCATCATTTGTGGAATATCACCAGTTAATACAGCGTCATGCTCAAATATGACTATAGGCTCTTTAGACTTAACACATTTTTTCCACAAACTGTGATGGCTTAAAAACCCTGCTATACAATTTTCTGGTCTGCTATATATCTCATTAAATGCTGCAGAAGGATACTTAAGTTTTTTTAACTCTTCATAAACATCACAATTTTCTGGAGTGTAAGCTTTATGCTTGTTTATTTTATAACCAAATACTAAACCACTTTTAACACATCTATCAGCAACCTGCACAGATCTGTCATTTTCTGTTATTGTTATTACATACATTTTCATAGTGTTGTTGTTGACCTCAATCCTTGTATTCTTGTATAGAAATTACGTGTTACACCAAGCTTAGGTACTAATTGATAGCACATTAGCGCGTCATTAGGCCACATGCCGTATTCTTGAGATAATTCTAGCATATGTTTTGCACCTGCTGGTTTTATAACGTATGCCGAATTTCCGGCTAATCCTTGCGGAATGTTAAATTCGTCAATCCTTGGAACTGGTTGAAAGAAATCAATTCTATCTAGTATTTTATCATGATAAATCTTTGATTTTCTTGTTGCCATTGATGGATCGTTTATGCCTATAATATCGTAATTAGCTTTTTCAAATGTACTATCTGCTGGCAATCTTTTTACAAGTCTTGAATCATGTTCTAAAATTAATATAGTTTCATCAAGTTTGACACATTTTTGCCATAAATACCAGTGGCTCATAAAGCATGAAATACGTTTTCTTTTATCTGCTGTTGAGTAAGCAGATTTAATTAGTCCACTTTTAATATCTGATTCTTTGCCTTCCCATGGATAATTCCAAGTTAAACCGTTACCGCCTGCTATTAATTCCACTTTATCAAGTGAAATAGCTTCATGCATTTCAAGACCGTCTTCATGGCCATACTTTTCATAACTTTCTTTAAGTTCATTAAAACCAGCCATTGAAATTTTATTGTCTGGTACTACTATTGCAAAAGCTTTCATTTAATTACCTTTACTTCTGTTTCGTCTTCAATATAGTATTTTCCAATACAATATCTTCTTAAATAATCTTTTCTAGAATATGCAAAATTATTAACATTATCTATTATAATATCAAATCTTGGTTTGTTCCATACGTTTATCATAACATCATTAATATTTTTTTGATTTAATGTATCACATCTTGACCAAAATATTCTTTTTTCTTCTAGATAATTGTATTTATCTGGTTGTTTTTTATCAAATTCATCAACACAATAAATGTTAGATCTTTCTAAAAATTTATGCCAAACAGCTATACTATTTTCAACGCCAACTTGTAAAACATTTAAAGGTTTATGCCTATATTGAAATAATTCTTTTTCATAAAATAAAGAATGTTTTTGTCTATTAGATTTATACCTTTGCATTAATATATCAAGCATTTTAATTACGCCAAAATTTTTCTAGTACTGCGCCGCCATAAACACAATGATGATTATCTAAAGTACTTAACATTTGATACCAACCATACTCAGCAGGCCATAATCTTTTTTCTTTATGTAATTTATGTACTAATTCAGTATCATACAAGTTACGTGGATGAAATATTAAATTATCATTTAACCAATAACTCCAATCTCTACTCCACATTTGATCAGTATTTTCATCTATAAAAACATGATCAACATCTTTAAACTGATTTAAATTTGTCCATCTGCCTCCACGTATAGCAAAACCAATTGCTATATTTTCATTATAAGATTGCTCTAAGTAATTATTAAAATTTACAATTTCAGAAACTACTGTATCCCATCTTGATCTTATAATCATATCATATTCTTCTGGTAAATCAGCAACTTGATAAGCGTGAGCTATAATTTGTTTTGTAGCGTTAAGAAGTTTACCTTGGCTGGATTGACCAGTTCCATTTACAAAATCTTTTTTGTAAGCATGATATTTTGGATGAGGATTATCGGTTACACAATCTTTCCACGGATTATAATGCATTTGTGGCTCAGGATAATATGTAGAATTATACTTTTCTGATTCGTTATTTTTGTGCTCTTCCCATGAAGAAAAAAACATATGTGCATCAGGAAATGCTTTTTTTAAATAACCAATATTTCTTTTTACGTTACCTCTGGCAATACCAGAGATGCAAATTGCTATTTTCATTATAAGTACTCAAGTTTATCCCAATATTCACTATTTTTTAAATCATTTAATTCTTCTGGAGTTCCCATACCTATCATTTTTTTTACACGAAACACACCAACATTTTCTTCTAAGTAATTATAAGTTGGAGCTAAATAAAATTCATTATTAGTTCTATCATTTGAATCCATTTGTTTTTCATGAGCTTTAATCCATTTAACTTCATCGCCAAAATAGTAGACACCAACTGTAGCAAGATCACTTATAATTTCTTTTTCTTTAAGTTGCAATAAGTTGTCATTAGAATCAACGTTACAGTAACTATGTTTTGGTTCGTTATGATTAGGTTCAAAAACTGGTATAAGACCACCAGGATATAAACTCATTTCAATCATTTTGTAAAACTTTTTATAGTCCCAATCCATAAGTTGATCGCAATTAGCAACTATCATAGCCTCGCCACCAAACATAGAAGTGGCCAATCTTACTGTACAAGCAGCTCCTTCAGTTGGACCTGGTGAAACTAGTACATTAGCATCTTCATAATGCTCTTTTATTCTTTTATCAATGTCGTATTCGTCAACATGATCTTGTCTTACAATACAAGTTAATTTTACATTTCCATTAAGGTGTAGGTTATCAACTACACGCTTAAACATTGGTTTTCCTTTAATATCTATTAGTGGTTTAGGTAAATCATATCCATCATCAAAAAATCTCTGACCGTTTCCAGCCATAGGTAGTATCACTTTCATTATAACATTGCCTCACTCATTTGTTTTACTTTATGGTACAAAGTATTACCAGTTGTACCATCACCAGTGTGTAACCAACCGCCAACTGATCCCATCCAATCGTTACCTATGCGTTCTTTAATTTCTCTTGCAAGTACTGGATTCATACCACAACTTAACGAAGGAATAACATTATACTCATTACAAATCTTTATTGCTTCAAGTGTTTCTGTTTCGCTTTCACCTTCTGGATAATATCCACCTAGCATGCCAACATGCATACTATCAATCCCCGCCATGCAGCCTAATTTTACTAAAACTGGCCATGATAAAGAATATTTATTACTTGGATCAGTCAAAATGCGTATGCCAGATCTTTGGTAGTGTGTTGCAATCCAGTATTTTCTAGCAGTTGTATATGCACCAAGTCCAGACCAAAAGTTAATATGCACACCGCCAACAGTTCCTTCACTACTTGTAGCCATTTTTACTGCTGCACAGTTGTCTACTAACTCTAAAGGATCAGCGTTAATACAATAAGCGTAAAAACCTTTCCAACCAGATATTGTTTTAAGATGTTCAATAGCATCAATTCTTTCTTGCAGAGGTAAATAAGAGTTATTTGCCATGATCTCATCTTCTTTAATAAAATCTGCTCCGCCATACATCATATCTTTAACTAAAGATAACAACTGTTCTTTATTAAGACCAGACTTAGGCTTAACAATAGCGCCAAATAATGGTCTATTTTCTGCATTTAATCTTTTTTTCCATCCGCTCATACCTAAAAGTGGTTCAATTGTTTTAATTGGTATGTCTATGTCTATTACTCTACATCTATCAACACCTAAAATATCAGTATGACCACCCATAATGATGCACATCAATTGATTAATATTTGGCCAATCAAATGCACCTAAAGGGAATTCTATAACAACGATATTTTTATCTATGCTTTTAACTTGCGCTATATAATCTTTTACATTTGTTGCGTTTTCTATTTCAGATCTAATATTTGGATTTCCTATACTTTGCCCAATAGCAATTTCATGTGCTATTTTTGCAATATCTGGACCATCTACTTCATAAGTAACTGTATATTTTTTCATATTCTTATCTCAAATTGTGTTTCACCATGTCTAAACATGCTATTAGTTAAGTTATTGGTATTTATAAATTCGTTAACTGCTTTTGTTACACCTGGTTTATTCCATTTATTATTAGGCCAACCATAATCATCACCTAATATAAGACCGCCTGCTTTTACTGCTTTTAATGCATTTTCTAAATCACTTAAGCATCCTTCGTATGAATGATCGCCATCAATATAGATCCAGTCTAACTCAACGTCACTATATTTTTTAAACCATTCGCCAGACAACATACGGCAGATTTCAACTTCTTTGTATGTTCTAAATCTTGAATTAATTTCTGCATAAACTTTATCATAATATTTTTGAAAACCTACTTCTGCAAATTCTCCAGTAATTGGTTGATATTTTGCAAGATATTCTTGATACGTCATTTCTGAGTTTTCTTTATATGGTTCAACAGAATACGGATCAACCATGTATAGTTTTTTTAAACCTTTTTTTAAAAATTGTGTTGATGTATTACCAAACCAAACACCAATTTCTGCACCAACAGTATTAGGTTTTATTACGTGCATTAAATTGCGAGAGTCTTTATTTGTGTGAGTTGCCATCATGATAATTATACCTTAAAATATTTACTTCCATTATTAATTGCTCTTACTAAATGATGAGACCTATATGAGCCCGGTCTGTCATATATATGTATGTCTTCATAATTCATATATAGTTGAGCAACATGCATCATACCAGAATCACTACCAACATGGAACTTTGCGTTTGCCATTGCTAATCCAATATGTGGTATTGAACTTTTTAATAGTCCCTTACCTTCGCCACCTACATATAATGCTGGACATCCATACTTATCGTGTATTTCTTTTCTCATTGCTTCTGGTATTGTTCTTTGTGAATCAGTAGAATCCCACTGTACAGTAATAAATTCATCTGGCAGCCAACCATTATCAACAATAGGTTTTAACTTAGGTGACTCCTTTATATATTGTGACATTTCAATACCAACACGAGTCTCATTAGGATGCATATGAATTGTATCTGCATAATGATAAATGTATGCATCAATACCTTTTGCTTTTAGATATTTAATCCAATCAACTTCTGGTAAATTTTCAACAGGATGTGGTTCTAAATAAACTGCACCAGCTGGAAATAGACTCATAAGCTCTATCCATGATTTTTTCTTTTTGGCAGAAGGCACACCACCAGCAATACTCCATTTATCATCTGTAATGTGAATTGTTACAGGAGTATTGTGTGCTTTTCCATATTGATATGCCAACAGTAAACTGTGAGATCTGTCGCCTAATCCAGGAGTGGTATAAGGTCTATCACCGCTTCTTATGCTTTTAGATCTTAAGGCTATATGTTTCAATGACTTTTCTTCTCTGTAAAATTGCTTCCAAAGAACGTATCAATACGTTTTTTAGTTTCATGTCTTAAATCATTTATTTGAGTAATAAGAAATGCAGTATCAGATTCTTCTTTACTAAATCTTTCTACGCCTTTTCTTTTAAGATCTTCTAAATCCCACAATTGTTCATTAATTGATGTCATAATGCTTAGATAATAATCAAATCCCGGATATTCTAAATCAAGACTTTCGTATTGACTCATCTCTTTTGAAACATCTAATTCGTTATTTTCCTTTATTAATAATATTGAATATCTATCTATATATTCAGCCATACTTATTTCAATTTGTATTTTCACTGCACGATCTCCATTAATTCATTTACGTTTTCACCACCGTTTGGTAATTTGTCTTTAAGAAAGAAATGTACAAAATAAGCTTCTTTTATTTTTTCATTTGGTATTGCTGTATACAATGCATTCCATTTCCAACTTAATTCTTTTTGTACCATATTTTCTTTTTTTACCCAATAGTTTAAAAGAGTTTGGTCTGTACTCCATTTCCATGCACCTAAGCCATCAACAAATCTTTTAAACTCGCTTCTTTCTATAAATTGTTTTCCTGTTTGTCCTTTTAAATATTTTACAATATTTCTATCTAATACCATTAAACCCATATTATAAAAATGACCACCAGAGTTATTCCATTTCCAATCAACATCATTTAAACTACTATATTGCATTCTAGTATAACCAGTTAATTTTTGTTGATACCAAGGTAAAATTGGTGCTGACCTTTCGACCATTCCAGCAAAATCAGTTTCAGGTTTTAGTTCATCAAATATATTAGGAGAACCTGGTCTTATCCATATATCAGCATCTATAATCGCTATTTGATCGTACTTATCCCAATAATCAAATGCATTTTCTTTTTCATATATTGGTAAAAATCCACCATATTTTTCATATGACTCTTTACTACGATTTGTGGCAAATACGTCTGGTTTAATCATCATTTTTGGAATTGTTTGAACTATATAGTCAACGCGATTTTGAGGTTTTTCTTTAGTATTAAGTTCATTGCAATAGGCTTTAACCGAGGCTGTACAGTGATCATATAGCCTCGATTTTTTACCAGTATAAACTTGATATATCAATCTTTTCATAACAAAATCCTCTTATTTTACTTTTTAGTCGGTTTACTTGCCTTACCTTTTAATGCATCAGCGCCAAAGAATGCTGAAACTAAAACAGCAATAGATGCAAAATATGTTGGTGCAATATCGGCAATTAATCCTGCAGCCTCAGATAATCCAAGTAATGAAGTCAGAAATATTGCAATTGGATATAATAATAATCCAAATAAAGCAAACCATGCCATTTTTCTAATAGCATCTCTTTGTGCGTCTGCGTCTTCCATTTCTTTTCTTTTAAACTCCAAATACATTGCCTGCTCTTCGTCAGTTACAATGCCATCACCATTAGTATCTGCGGGATGAAAGCCCGGTTGTTTCATTTCTTCTTCGGCCATCGTAGAACTCCTTTATTACCTTCGCTATTGTTAATGCATCATTAAATCCATTACGAAGTGAATTTGACCTGTGGCCATTTTCAATAAACCATTCTATTGTATTTATATCCGAACCAGATACTTTCATATTATAGCTTTTAGTGAGTTCTTCAAACTCAAATCTTAGTTGAACAATCATTGTTAAACCTATTGGCATATTAGTGTCCAAACATCTTTCGTTTTCTATATTCATCAATCGTATCCTCTAATAGTTTAGTCCAGTTATCTCTATGTTCTACGAACACACACGGTTTTTCATGATCAACATCCATTATAATTACTATATTGGGTATTTTCATTCCCGTTCTTTCTTCGTACATGATAGCATATGCTGCACCTTGCGCGAAATAGTTTGTGATTCTTTCTTTCTTCTTAATATATTTAGAAGTTTTAAAATCAATTATTGAGGGTACGCCATTAAACTGTGCGATGCAATCGCATCTTCCAGCTAATTGTAAATGATGACTAAATAAAGGCACCTCGAGACCGAATATCGTTCCAATACTTTCATCAAGTATAGGTTTGAGATTTGCAAGGCTTTGTCTGATGTGCGGTAATTCTTTTGATGTATCTTCATTATTTAAATACTTTTCTAATATGCTATGAACCTTTGTCCCGCGTCTAGATGCTTTGCCACTAATCATATCAGCTTGTTCTACACCTACGCGTTCACGCCAAGCTCTTATAGCATCTTCACTGAGTATGCTTAGAACTGTTGTGATACTAGGATAAGACTTACCATCAGGAGTATTATAAGTTCTGCCTGATTTTGTAGTTGTAGCGTCCAAGTCTTGATAACCGATATCAATCGTGTCATGGCTAAATATTTTTCTTTTCAATTGTTGGTGCATTATAATTAAATATTTCCTTTATTGCTTCTTGGTTAACGCAAAATATAGCTTCAGGCTTATGTTTAAAGTTATATTCATTAGCTGCAGCTCTATATATATTCATGTTATTTGCTTGTACGTAATTCCAACATTGCATATACTCATCAAAATTAGGTTTAGCAAATACATATAGTGGTCTATCAAGCTGAGTAGCTGATGCCATTACAAATGTTACTACTATAAAAAATGTATTCATTAATTATTCCTATGTCTTTATTGTGTTACCTCTACCAGAATTTTCTTTAATTCTAGCGAGATTATCTTTCCAGCCATTGTCAGTCTTTGACAATAAACTTCCTTGACCAGAAACAATATTTGGAAACGTAAGAACTTTAATACAATTATTTTCTTTAAGATAAGCCTGTAATTCATCTGACTTAATATCTATTTCGTATTCATCACCCTCTTCTAGAGGTTTTACTGTATACTTAGGCACCTTGATATCCTTTCCACCAATCAGGCGCTGGTCGACCCCAATCCCATTTAGCAAATTCTTTAGCTGTGTGATAGTAATTTCTGTATGCTTGAACAGCATTGCCAGGAACTATACAATCTGGGTATTGAGACATTGCTTGCGCAAATTCTGTAAGACCAACATCCGGTATATTTATAGGGGGTTTAACAAGAACTTCACCAAGCTTTTCGAAAGTTGCATGTTTTTTCTTTCTACGAAATTCAAACTCGGTGGCTAGACCTACAAAGTGCGTGTAATGCCAATTGTAGTTTTGTAGACTTTCCATAGTCCATACTGTGCACGGATGATACTTATGCACTGCTGCATAATATATATCATCACGTTGATCACCAAATGTATAATACTGTTGCATAGTTTTGCCAGACTTTGACCTACGTCTTTCAGGTGTACCGTCAAGTAACCTGTGAGATGTACATAGCATTTGTGCTGCTTCGATAATCATTTTAGGTATGTGTTTGTCACACATCATAGTTGCAGCTGTTGTTGGGTCGTTGTCTAACACAAAAATATTCATACTTTCACCTTCTTAAATAATATATTAATTATACCATGTTTTTTGCAGTTTGTACACAGTTGTTTTTTGAATTGATTTAAAATTTTAATCTGTAAGTAATTTTGGAAAAGCTTCATCTACAACTGGTCTAGAAATTCCAGGGATTTTCTTTTTATTAATCATATTAATAACAAGCTTAGCGTCTTCTGGATGAATACCTTCAAGTATTCCTATGAATATTTGCTCTCTTTTAAATTTTGGCAACGCGTCGCCTTGGCCACCTTTAACAAAATATTTAAAATCTCCATTTCGTCTTGTTAAATTAGTTGGATGACTATGCGCTGCTGCAGCAGTATAAGGTGGTTCGCCTTCAGGCAAATTCCATACAATTTTAGTATCCATCGATCCTCTTATGATATCTTTCAAAGCCCATGTATCGTTTTCTTTTAAAACACGAACTTTATCATCACGACTTCTTTGCTTAGCCATTTCTTCTAAGACTTCAAAAACATATTGTTTCATTAAATAAACTCCTGTACACTTTCAATCAAATTATTACAACGCTTGGCAATTAAGTAAGGTAATACTTTACTTTTGTTAGACCAAGGATCTTGTTTTTCATATGTATTTATAATTTCATTTTTTAGCTCTTGTGGCGTTTCGCTAAGGGCAATTAATCTTTCATTTCTTAAATAGTTACGATACCAAGAAGCAGCATATAGTAATTCACCTTGCTCTAGATCTTCTATGATACCATCTACTTTCTTTTGAGACATAGGCGTTTGTCTGAAACCTTCTACAAATGTATCGTCATTAGATAAAATGTTTGGTACACCATCGCTTTTATCACCACGTATAATATGATTAAATAAATAATATCTAGCATTATCTTCTTTAAGTTCTTTCTTAAGAAGAGGCGAGAACTGCTTTACATTAGGAAATCTTTGTAATTGTAAGAAATCTCTATCTGAAGAAACAATCATAATTTTTTCTACATTAAATTGTACCGTAGATTTATCAGCAACAATAGTACCAATAACATCATCGGCTTCACATTTATCAACTCTGATAACTTTATATGGAAAGTTTTCTGCAATTTCTTCTCTTACTAGATTAAGTAAACGAAATGCTTCATTCCAATCAAATGTAGATTCTTTTCTGTTTTTCTTACGACTGGCTTTGTATTGCGGAAACACTGATCTACGCCAGTTATTTGCAGCATCTACAGCAAGAACCATTTCACCATATTCATTTTTGTATCTTTTATGATACATTCGTAGCGAATTTAGTATCATATGACGAATCATATCTTCGTCATTAGTTTTATTAATAATAATACTAGCTAGTGCAATACCACTGTAATCAACAATAATCATTATCCAATTCTCCTTTGATTATAATAATCGTACGTACGTTTATAAACATACACATCCCATAGTGTAGCATTCTTAATACCACCTACACAATCACCAAAGTAAGTAAAACCATTGGTTGGTTTCCTACCTTTTTTCTCTACTCTAAATTTCATATTAGGCGAATTACAAGCTTTAACGATTTGTTTAACCATTGCAAATTCAGCCATATCTCTTGGATCTTTAGGATCGAACCTACCAATCCATGATGTTGATCTTTTGTGCTTTCCAATGTGTATTCCCATTTTAGTATTCTCCGCTTTTTTCATTTTATAGTATTATTATACACCATTTTTAAGTAAATGTACACCTTTTTTTTCACTTATTTTAAAGTTTGTTATGAACATGTTAAATAAATCTTATGTTTTAGATAAGAAGTGTTTAAAAGCCGTAATGGATGTTGGAGTGGCAGAAATAGTAATATTTGGATTTCCCCCAGCAGGTCCTATTGGTATGGATGAGATTAGAGTAAGTTGAAAATCGTTTAAAACAGTTAAGAAATCTGTGATAGAAATATCGTGTGGTATGTCAAAGTTATAGTTTATTTTGGTGATTGATTGAGTCATATAAAGTCCTTTTTTCATTTTATAAGTATATTATACCATACTTTTCTCTAAAAGTAAAGGAAAACAAACATAACATGTTAACTACTATCACCTTTATTTTCTTCTTGCTTTAATTTCCAAAGCATCCAATCATAATATCTTTCCGGTTCTTTTTCGTCATCCATTTCAATGTGATCACCAGTTCCAGTCATATCTTGTGTATACTTATTACCCATTGTTAAATCCTTCTTTATAAAAATATTAATTCTTTTCCATGATTTTGTATTGCATTAAGAATAATAGCTAGGCATGTTAATATATGCAATAGTACCCAAAACGTTCTAAGGGTATTATGAATATGATCATCTTTTTTATTATTGTCATAAGCTTTACTTCCCATTGCTTTGCACCACACATGCCATAGTTTTTTCATTTTATAAATTCTTCCATTGAAAATATTTTTGATATCGCTTGTGCACATGCCATAGCAACTTCACTACATTCTTTTTGAGTACCATTAGAAGATCTTAATTCAATAAAATGAATCCAACTTCTTATAGTACCATTCATATATAATCTAGATGTAGTTAATCCTTCTGGTAAAACTGCTCTAGCAACTTCTTTTGCAATTCCTTTTTTGATGGCTGTATTGTAAACTTGCCTACACATCCAGATAACTCTTTGCTGTTCTCTTTCCCAATCGAGTTGGAAAGCTTCGTCATCAACTTCGATACTACTTTGTCTATTCTTATTATCTTGCATTCTCGCTTCTCGTGTGACAAATTCTAACTCCTTTACTGGATTTGCATATCTTTGACTAAACTCTTGGAAACTAAAACTGCGGTGTCTTAATATCTGCCTTGCTATATCTCTAGTTGTATTGATTTCAATACAAGCACTCGCCATTTCAAACGGTGACCAATGCTGATGTTTAATCAAATATTTTAAAAGTTTTTCATTTGTTGCTGTGTTTTCTTGACCAGATGGATTAGAAACTCTAGCACAATATGCTATAAGATCTTGACAAGATTTTATATTCCATTCATCTTGATACGCTTCAAACTCAGATGGTTTACTATATGAAATTAATTTTGCTATCATAACTTAAAATCCTTAAATCTTTCGCCAGTTGGAGTTTTATCGAATACTGGCGAATCGTCTGTTAATGTTTGTTCTGTTTCTTCTACATCGTATAGTCGCATTTTACTACGATCTACACCAACCACAAATCTTTTATGAGCTGTTGGATCATTATATCTGTTCTTTAATTGTTTAACCATAAACTGGCCTTGTTTTTCTAGTTCTTCGGTAGATATCAATGCAAACATTAGATCGGCTGTTGCGGGTAATCCAAAAGACTCACTTGTATCTTCAAGCCCAACATCCGAGTTACTAAAACCAGAACGAGTCGTTTGCGTTGCAGAAAAGATCGGTACGTTAAATTCGACCGCAAGGCCACGTAATTCTTCAGCAATTGCTTTAATGTAAGTGTATGAATTGATTGATCCTCCCATTGCTTTCATTCTAGAACTTGAACATATATTAAGATAATCAATAAAGATAAGATCTGGTTCAAATTGTCTTTTTAATTTAAGTTCATTAAGTAATGCTCTGAAATGACCTGAATGTGCAGAACCAGTAGGATATTCTTTTATGATTAATTTACCAGTTGTTTTACGCGCAATGTCATTTACTTTTGTAGTAAACATATCTTTTGATAATTTATCTAATTGATCAATAGGTACATTAAGTAAGTTAGCATCGATTCTTTCTGCTATTCTTTCTTCAGCCATTTCCATTGTAATGTATAATACGTTATGGCCTTGAACTAAAGATGAAGCGGCAACGTGACACATAAAAAGAGATTTACCAACACCAGTACCAGCCAAAGCAATATTAAGAGTTTTACGTGGAACACCACCTTTAGTGATAGTATTAAAGTATTCTAAATCAAATGGTAGTCTATCTTCTTCTGTATGATAGAAGTCATATCTTTCTTCCACATTTTCTGTATAGTCGTGACCAACTTTAAGATCAAATCCTACACCAAGTGCTTTACTTAATAAATCAGGTAAAGCACCTTTTGTTAATTGTTCGTGTTTACCATCAATAATTGATATTGATTCCATAATAGCGTTGTATATTGCTCGATCTTGACACCACTTTTCAGTAGTATCAAGTAACCAATTTTCATCAACATCATTTTTATTAAAAAGTTGTGGTACAATATCAATTGCCATGCTATATTGCTCTTCACTTAATTTTTCTGATTGATCTAATTCAATCTTAAATGATTCGCCAGTTGGCAACTTATTATATTTAGCAACAAACTTACCAGCTTCATTAAACAATACTCTGTATATTCCAACAAAATAATCAGGCTTTATAAACGGTAACACCTTACGCATGTAATCTTCATCTGTTAAAAGATTACGTAATATAGTTTGTTCTAAATTAGTGGGCATATGCAACTTTCTTTAACTCTTGATCAATTTCACTTTTCACTTCATCAACTCTGCTTTGTAAGTAGCTAATTGATGTGTGAATATGTCCAGTATCATGCGGTTGTAATTTACTTTTTGCAATGGAAATTTCATCCATTAATAATAATAGTCTTGCGGTTTTACTCACTTCGGCCATTTTCTATCTCCTTTGTAACAATACTTCCTTCTTCAATACCTCTAGCCATAACTTTTTCAAGTAAAGCTCCAGCAAAGTCTTGTAAATTAACATCGTTTACGGTTAACTCGCTGTCAGGCGAATATATTATATCAAAATTAAATGACATATTTTTTGGTATTTCATTAAACCGTACAGTTCCGTATTTAAGAACTGTTTCGGTAAATAATCCTTTAAGAATTCTCACGTTCCAAGATTGCTCATCAGCTTTATCTGGAATAATTTCATAATCTACGCCTTCTTGCATTAGTGATTCCTTTTTCCTTGAAATATACAATTAAAGATTAATGGTTTTTTTCGGTGAGTATTTAATACTCTATGATGTATGCCATCTTCAATTAACACGATGTCGCCTGCAGCAATATCTTGCGGTACATCATTTAGATACATCTTACCAATGCCATCAACAAAAAAGTATACTTCTTCTTGGCCATCATGCTTATGACCAGTTGTGGATTTTAATGGATGTAATCTAGTACTACTTAGTACTAGATTTTTTAAAGTTGTGTTATCTTTAAGAAGATACGTATCATTGTCTTTTACGATTTCACCGCCAATATCATTAATATTTAGTTTCATTTTATTCAACTTCTTTGTCTATCATTGCAGATTTATTTACAATTGAATACTTATTTGTTAAGTATTGTTTAAAATCAGTATCTTCCATAATAGGTTTCCAAAAGTCTGCACTTAGTGTGTCTTTTTCTCGAACCTTTGGATCCACCAATTCTCCAGTAGTTTTATCAACCCTACAGTACCAACCAACACTGGGCTTAGAAACATAATTACCAGACAAAGCAGCGTCAAGCAAGCCACTCCAATGCTGGACACCACCGTCCCAACTAACAGAAATAGGTATTTTAGACTTTTCTTTAACATATCTTGATTTCTCCACATTGATTACAAAATGGTAACCTTTAATTTCAGTACCTTGTTTGTCTTGTTGACGGCCAAGGATCCATATATTATCGGCACTATAGTAAATACCAGTACCACCAGAAACTACAGCTTTTGGAAATAATCCTATCTCTTGATAAGTGTGGTTAACTGCAATTAATGGTATGTTTTTCATATTTAGATATGGTGTAGTCATTCTAAATAAACCTTTAAGTGCTTTTGCTCTTGACATATCTGCAACTGATTTTTCGTTAATAGCATCATCTAATTCTTTTTTAGATGCTAGGTTACCAACTGAATCAATAACTATTACAACTTTATCGTTTCTATCTAAACCTTCAAGTTGTGCTATAATATCAAATTTAAGTTCCTCAACATTAGTAATAGGTGTATGCAATACTCTTGTTGTATCAATACCATAATTTTCAAAGTATGCTTGAGGTGAACCAAACTCTGAATCATAAAACAATAATACAGCATCATCATATTTTTTTAAATATGCTGCAGCCATAATAAGTGCAAATGAAGTTTTAAAATGTTTAGATGGACCTGCAAGTACTGTAAGTCCTGGTGCTAAACCACCATCTACTGAGCCAGACAAAGCTACGTTAATCATTGGTACGTCAGTTGGCACCATGTCTTTATCATTAAAAAATTTAGAATCAGCAAGTATTGAAGTAAAATCAACTTTACTATTCTTCTTAAGTTTATCCATTATCGACATTCATTTCTCCTACAAATAATAGTTATATTATACCATAAAAGCATCTAATTGTACACTGTTTTTTTCAAAATTTAACTTTTTATTTGTGTTATCTTGAATTAAAAAATTTGTATCTAGCATTTGATTTCCTAATCTACCGTCTACAAACTTTTGTACATGCTCAGCCATATCTTCGGCTGTAGTAACAGGCACGTTTTGGCATATATGATTTAAATTCTTTAGTCCACCTTGTAACGTAAAGTCTTCAGGTAATTTCATTATTGACATACATTCTCTTACAGTCAGAAATCTATCTTCATCTGGATGTGTAAGTTGATTTGGCATATGGCCAACAAATGCACCAATAGTTTCTTTTGGAAAATGCACAAGCTTTCTCATAATGTTTCCGCCTTGAGCTAACTTACTATGTATTTTTCTACATCTTTCAGCAAGTTTATCAAATCCTTGAGCATCCATCCATTTTGATACGCTTTTATAGTTTCCACCGTTCCATTCGATGTAATCCATTGCGTTTTGAGATCTTGTTATTTTCTTTTCAACAAATTCTTTATGACCAATTCCACCACACATTTCTTCTAGAACGTACTTATAAAATGGATTGTCTGAAGGCGTTGTTTTATTAGTAAGAATATTCATTGGATCGTCAGATCTTCTTTTTATTGATCTAATAGTCTCATCAATTTTCTCATGTTCTCTTTTTATAAATTCAAACTTAGGTACCTTATCACCTTTCCAAAAGAAATAGAAAGTTCTGTTTCTTACTTGACCTAATCCATGAAGGATAGACTTCGTTTTATATATTGAGAAAGTGTACCCAAACTTTTCTGCAACTTTTCTAAGTTTTGCAACAACTGGTTTTCCGATGTTCGAAGCAAGTCCTGGTGCGTTTTCTCCCCAGAATACGTGAGGTTTGAGTGTACCCAAGACAAGATTAGCAGAGGTAAGCATCCAATCGTTAGCAGCAGCATCGCTACTAGCTGAAGGACTAAGACTGCTAAGACCAGCACATGGGCATACAGTATTAATAACCTCAACATTAGGTAAGTTAGGAACCCCATTGTCTCCATAAAGATGATAGGGAACTGCTCCTTTATAATATTGTACCAAGTGATTATCATTTTCTTTAAAAACATCATAACTTAATAAATACTCTGGCTTTCTTTGCAAAACATTTTGCATTGCAAGTGTTGCTCCACCTATAAGTGGTATTATACTGGCGAATCTCATTAGTGAGGTACTGTATTAGTAATAAGATATTCATCTACTTTAACTTTAGGATTCCACCCTAATGCTTTCATCTCTGTTATATCTGCAGTATTATCTTGTGCTTCACAAGCATCGCCATCTCGTACTTCGATACCTTCCCAACCAGCAATGATACCAAGTTCTTCTACAACGTTTCCTTCACCAGTACCGATATCATAAGCAGGTTTTAACATACCGATATCTTTACTCATAAGAATAAGTATTGCATCTACAACATCACTAACATGTACAAAGTCTCTTACGTGTCTCGTGAGATACTGAACTGTACCATCAATGAGTTTACCGATAAGCATTGACTCTCTAGCGCCATCACCATAAACTGTAGTAAATCTTAATCCAACTTGTTTTTCATAAGCTGTTTCTTCATTTACTTTTTTACTTACGCCATATGGTGATAACCACCAATTATGAATACATGATGAAGATGCATATAGTAATGGTATATTATTATGATGACAAATTAATTGTATTCTTGTAGTATTCTCTACATTATTTCTCCAATATTTTTGAGGATCTTCTATACTTGCTCTCACATCAGCGTATGCTGCAAGGTGTATACAATAGTTAATTTCATCAGGAGTAAAATCTTTTATGCATTTAGCTGGATTTTGTTTTAAATCCCATTCAACAACTTCATGTCCTTCTGATTCAAGTCTTGTTTTAAGGTGACTTCCAATGAAACCTCTTGATCCTGTGATTGCTACTTTCATGTATTTTTCTCCATAAATTTATCAGATATAGCTAGTGCTGAATTAATTGCTTGATGCATATCTACGTAGACATACATTCCACAACGACCTATAAACGTCATATTTGAACGAATTAGTTTTTTATATTGTTCGTATTTAATTCGGTTGTTACCATCAACATCTTTTACTGGATAATATCTTTCTTGATTGTTGACTAGGTAATCACAAGGTTCTTCGTATGTGAGTGTTGTGTATTGATTATTTATACCATGACACGGTAGATTCTTCCATTCAGTGACTCGAGTATAAGGACCATCATGTGTAAAATTAACTGTACCAGTCGGTAATACTTTTGTCATAGGTATGTCAACATGATGAAACTTAATTGAGCGATATGGCAAGGCACCATAAGAATAATTAAAGTAATCATCTATTGGCATAGCATTAAAAATATGATCAAAATCTTTTTCCATACTTCTACTAAATCTTACTGATAAATCTACTTTAATATTTTTATGATCTAGTATTTCTTCAAATACCGCGGTGTAACCATTTTTTGGCAATACTTGATATTCGTCATTAGGAAAGTAATATTCGTTATCGTCATCACGTACTGGTACTCTTTTAAGAATAGATGGATCTAATTCTTCTATAGTTTTACCCCACATTTTATATGTGTATGGTGCAAAGAAAGTACTTACAATATTTTCTTTACCTACTATATCTTGTGTTTCTTTGTTAACTGGTAATGTTACATACCTACCATCGTCAAGCTGTGCTTTGACTTTATGTTTGTATGGTTCCCATTCGCCAAATTGTGTAACCCAGTTATAAACTTTTTCGTTGTTTGTATGAAATAAATGAGGACCATACTTATGAATTCGTATTCCTCTTTTATTTGTATAGTCATAAGCATTACCACCAATGTGGTTTCTTTCATCTATGACGTGTATATCATGGCCAGCGTTTGCTAATTTGTGTGCAACTACTGCACCAGAGAAACCTGCACCTACTACTAATATTTTCATATGTTTAAAGCTTTCTTTAATTCATTCTGTTGTGTTTCTTTATTTAAAGGATGTTTAGTATATATCGAGCTTTTTTGTAGTGCGGCTAGCTGTATTAGTTGGTAGTCTGATAATTCTTCAAGATCAGAAGCTTTTACTGATGCTGCTTCTTCATTATCAAATAATACTATAAGTTCGTTGTAATCGCCAATCAAGATTGAACCAGCATCAGTAACTTGTAAAGGTCTTGCTCTCCACCAACCAGATCCGGCATGTTCATACCCTGGCATTAAGCAACCCCATTGTTCTCCATAAACTTTACACATGTCTTCTTCAGACAAGCGTCTTTGTTTTTCTTTTCTTGAACCAAAATATTCTATTTTCCATTTACTAATATTTTGTTTCTTTAACCATTTAGCAGTTCTACCTTGAACTAAAGAAGCAAAGTTAAAACATTTTTCTTTGTTAAACCAAGATACTTCATCTTCTTCTTTAGTTGGTATAAGTTGTGCTTCCATGAAATTCATTTCGCTTTTTTGAATATCACTTCTATTACCTGGTACTCTATTTCTATGATAAGGATTTGGATTATAACCAAATAACAAACTTGGATCGTATTCAATAAGTTTAGTCATATCACCACCAGCAAATACAGAAAGTAAAATACGTGATTTCTTTTCACCAATGTATTTTATTGCATCTAATAAAACATCAGTATGAGGTTCTAATAACTCTCTACTAATATCTGGATCTGTTGTGCTTTGATTTATAGTAAATTCTTTTAAAAGCGATTCTTTATCAGTACATGAAAGAATGCCTTTGAATATTCCATCTGTTTGCCAATCATCAAATGCCAATATTAATTTATCTTTTGGAGTATCGTGTATTGCCCATAAACCATTATAAAATGTAAGTTGTAACGCTTGTCTTGGTGAAGCTAAGAAACAAATAACTCTATCATATGAAGATAAGTCTTCTCCAATTTTCACTAATCTTTGTTCAACAGTATGACCCATATCTCTTAAACATCGTAGTAAAGAATAATGTGAAGGCACTACTCTTAATTGTTGTTTTAAATAAAAATTCTCTGTGACTTGATTTTTATTCATTCCTGTTACAAGTATTTTCATAATGTTATCCTTTTCATTTTATCCAATCCCATATTACACCAGCTTCTTTAAACATTGATATTGAAGTTGTTATTGAATCTTGCCAATTTTCTGGTATTTCTTGTTCTGGCGTAACAACTCTACTTATGCCAGCTTGTATTAGGCCTTTTGCACAATCATGGCATATTGGCAATCCTATCACATATATTGTAGAATCTTTTAATGATACACCATTTTCTGCTGCATTATAAATTGCATTCATTTCTGCATGAACTATACGTTTGTATTTTATTGCTCTGTTTAAATAATATAATTCATGATCATCTACGCCTCGAGGAAAACCATTATAACCTTGAGCTATAACAGTTCTATTTCTTACAGCAACTGAACCAACTTGTGTTGATGGATCTTTTGACCACGAAGCTACAAGCTTTGCCATTTCTAAAAATCTTTTATCCCACTTATTTGACAAGATGAAAATGCCTTTCGTAAACATGCATATTTTGAACTTGCCATATAATATCACCACATGAAATTGGTTCTATACTTTCGTTCTTACATTGATTGTAGTCTTCAACCAATAATTCTAGAACATAAAGCTGCCAAGCATAGTCATTCTTGTATCCGAACACGACATCGTTTGAGCGCATTTGAACAACGGCGAATAACTTATCATTACGTATATAATAAGTAACGGCATTAGTGCATATGAAATCACTTTTACCTTCTTCATTGTATTCCTCCCATATGCTTGGTCTGTTATAAACCATAGTGGCTCTACGGCCATCTGGGGTTTGTAGCAATTCATCTAATGTTCTACCGTATTGGTTGAAGTATTTATCAGACCAAATAAGTTGACCATAGTTTGAATTGACTTGACCATAATCATTAGCAGCTAATTTCCATGCTTCAGGTGTATCACCTTCTATTGCATTCACATTACCAATTTGACTGCTATACCAAGCAATTTCTCTTTTAATATAATCTTCTTTAGGTGTACCAAATATAGATGGTTTATCTGCAATAAAACATGCACCAAGCATTTCAATTAGTTTACCGCCATTTTTATCAGTAATAAAATTTTCTTGTCTTAGTTCAGTATAGAAGTAAGATCGTATATCATCAGTTTTTATCATATCATAACTAATCATTATATTTTACCTTTTAACTTATTGTACATATCTCTATCCATTTTTTGGCCGTCCATCTTACCACGCATATAAGATACTGCAAATGAACAATAATTAATTATATCTTTGTAAGTATCTTCGAGTGATTCAAAGTTTGGATCACCTTGACTTTCTAATATAGATTGTGCACGATAGCATTTACCTTGAATTATATCGTGTATGCTATCAACACCACGACGATAATGCATTGCTTGAGTTACATTCGAATCTTTATTCTGATAGTCATCAGACTTTTTATTCTGTAATGCAACACATTCATTTAATACTCTAACCGATTCTTTCAATTTCATCTCCATATACAAAATGTCTGTTATCTAGATCTATTATACACTGATCTATCATGGATGTAAACATTTTATTTACATTTATTCCACACTTAGAGAAATGTCTTTTTTCAGGCATTAACTCTATCTTTTTAATTCTACAAGCGCCATACTTGGTTTCTACTAAGTCGCCAACATATATAATGTTATCAAATCTTACAACATCTTCAATCATCTCTTTAGCCATTATTTAACTCCTTGTTCTGCTGCAGCATCACAAATAATTTTATTCATGTACACAGCCATTTCGTTTTCTACTTGTGTCCATCTTTCAGCAGTAACAGGATAAGAATATCTTGAAGTGTTAATTGGTACAAAACCGAAGAAAGATTTAAATTCGGATCTTCTATTCATAAGAGCGTTATTAAAAAGATCATACAATAAGTTTTGAGCTTTTCTAAACTTTTCTAATTGTTTATTCTTTGATCTTGAAAATTGGACTTTACCTTGAAAAGGTAAGAGATCGTTTAGCTGATCAGCTAAATTCTTGAAACCTGAGTTAATTCCCCAGTCATTTGTAAATAATTCTAATTGTTTGTCCATAAGAAACTCCTCTTTTTTAATCTTATAGCTATATTATACCATACTTTTTTGCAAATGTACACAGTTATTTTCACTTTTTTTCATTTTTGTTATTAACATGTTAACTAAACTTTATATTTTTTAAACTTATTACCGTTCCATACATATATGCCTTCGTGCACATATTCTTTAGATTTTTTATCATTTGTAAATATGTAAACAATGTCTGGATAATTTCTCCATTTTTCAAGTTTGGCTATTCTGCATCTGTCAAGCACATATGGAATATTACCAGCATGTTTTGTAGTTTTAATTTCTACTGGATCTAATGTTGGATCTAATAAATCTTTATATGGCCTATTATCGTCACCCCAACCAGTTTCAAGTAGGTACTGCTCCGGAGCATGGCCATATAAACATACCTCAATAATTTCATTAAGTGTTCTACCACGAGCTGTTGATGGGTTTCTATGTATTTGTTTAGCTTCGTTTACAGCTCGCTCGTACCATTCGTTTTTGTCTTTAATATCATCAATATTAAATGACATATTCATATTAAATATTTTTGTAGACGTATTCGAGTGCACGATCGGCTTCCTTTTCAAGTGGTCTGGATTTATACCAATTACCAGTTTCATTATCAAGTTCTCTACATAAAGAAGTAATTTCATGTGCAGAGATTGGGTATTTGTTTTTAATAGCATTACCAGCAGTAGCAACCATAATTTGATACATTTTATGATACCAACCTGTGCTACTTATCATTCTATATTCTTTTTCTAATTGTCTTGGAAAGAACGGACAGTTTTTATATGATGACCAATTTATATTAGTATTATCCAATTGAGATTTACGATGCTCAATAATTTCTTTTTGCATATCTTCTGGTAATCTATCAAAGAAACTACTACTGTTACTTTTTTCTCTATACGGAACTTTAGTCATTACTACATCAGGATCGATAGCATCCCCATCATTACTAAAGATAAAATTAAAAGCATTATCATATTTTGCTGGAATATAATACATACGAGATAGATCTTTGGTTTGTTTATCTCCAACTTCGCCGAGTAGCGTTTGGAGAGCAAACCAAAAGTGTCTAATCTTTTCAGCTTGAACATTTTTTGTAAGTGGAAAGACAATACGAAACTTTGGTAAAGATTGTGTACTGCTAGCAGTAGAATAGCAGACATACTTATAATTACCAAACTTAGTATGTAATGCGACATGTAGATCTCCTTCAAATATAAAATCATCAACATCAACTGCGCACCAACCTGACCATATAGTAACATTATGATTTGCACGAGTAGTGTCAGGCTTAAATTGCGCAGGTGACATTAATGGAGCATCTTTCTTAGAAGCAATCCTTCTTTCAGATAGTCTATACAAAGCTTCTTCAAAAGAATCGAAATCTTTGAATGTTAGCTTTTCTTTAGTTTTATTATCAAATATGCTCTTAAAAAGAGTCAGTGATATTTCCATGATTTCCCTTATGTGTAGGACCTTCCCAACCTTCAGGCTTTACCAAATCTGGTAAACCAAGAGGATTAGGTCTGCCTTCTTTAATGCCAACTTCTTTTGACATATTCGCTTTTAATACTTGGTCCCAAGCTTTATTAGCATCAACGCCAAATACTTCTAATGTACCGATAGCAAAGACACACATGTCTATAATGCCATCTACAACTTCTTCAGCATCTCCTTTTTTAAATGCTGTTTTAGTTTCATCAAGTTCTTCTTGCATCATCTTAATTCTAAAATCCATAAACTTATTAAGTCTAGACCAATCAGATACTTTTTCTTTTTTCATCCATTCATCTACGCCATATTTCTTATGCATGGCTTGCATGTCTTTAAACCAGTTCGTACTCATACGAAAAAATCCTCCAGTGTTGCTTGTTCTTCGGCTGACCAGCCGATTGGGTTAAGTATTAGATTTAGTGGTTCGATAAATGTTTTCTCGAATTGTAAATCATAGTTAATATAATTATGTAGTTTTAATTCTTTAGGCAATACATCTTTAAATGATACTATATTTTGTTTTATAGAGTTTGGTAGTTTTAAATATACAAATTTAATTCTATCGCCATTTTGAATAAGTTCATATTTGTTATTAAGTTTATTTTGTTTAAGATAATAATTGTGTAGTAATGAACCACGCACATGTATTGGACAGCTTTTCTTAAATATAGTTTTTCTATCATGCCAATCTGTTATATTACTAACACCACGTGGAAAAGCTACAGCTTCTGGATTTAAACTTTTAAATTCAGCTTTAAATTTTGCAATGAAAGCTTGTGTTTCTTTTTCAGTACCAGATATTATAAGCTTAAATGCTTCTTTAAATTTATTACGTACAATTTCTGGTGTAGAAGACTTGATAGCTTCAATACCCATAATCTTAAGTTTAGGTTCAGCATATTGTACACCTTCATTATTGTGTACATTAAGTATATATCTTTTCTTTGCAGTCCATATACCAACATCTGATATTGCTTCTCTTGCCATAACCATTCTGTTTTTATATGCATTGTGCATTTTAAAGAATTCATTATAAGCTTTAGCAATTGCTGGTTCGAAGTGATCTTTACAAATTTGGTCTAAGAATAAAACTGGATTATTTGGTGCAAATTTCTCTACCAATGGTCCAAAGTTGACGTATAAAGAATCGGTATCAATTGCGATAACATAGTCTGTCATATATATTTCAAGTGGCATATAAATCTGAAATCCTGGTTTTTTTTCAAAATGTTTAGTATAATACATTTCTTTTTCTTTATCATAATGTAAATTGTGTTCAGGATCGTTAAGAATTTCTATGTGACGTTTTTCATTAGTTATCCATTCTATACCTTTTTTATGAAAATTTTCATCTAAAACAGCTGGTAGTGAAGTTTTACGCCAATTTATATTAAGTACATCATTTAATTGAATATTCATTGTTGTTTGAGCATGTTTAATTGCTTTTTGACCAGTAAGTGTTACACCTTCAGCAAGTGATGGTCTGAAATATAGAAAGTGTTTATTAGCAAGAGCACCATATAAACTATTAAGTAGAATTTTAATAGCCATTTGTCTGTTTTCTAGATTGTTTATTTCTTTATCTAATTCAAATGTATAACCTTTTTGCATTTCAGATTTAGCAGCTAACATCATATTTTTAACAGACACACGTTCATCATAATATTCTTCAATAATTTTTGGAAGTACACCTTGAAAGTCTTTACGATAATATGTTTCATTTGCAGCTCTTGCAAGTTCTTCAGGTTGTTTTGGATATTCGACTATTGTTTCTGGTGACATATTATTTTGCACAATGATATTAGGATATAGTGAATTTAAATCAAATGATACTACCCATTCGTATTTACCTGGGACAGGATCTTTAACATAACCACCAGCAATATTATGCGATTTACCTTCTGCACGAAAAGCAGGCGATGGATTTTTCTTTGATGTTTCGGTAGCACCTATGATTTGATAATCATCATATTTTTGAGTAAGAGGAGTAATTACTTTGTTTTGATAAAGCTTTCTGAAAATAATTGATTCCCATATAGCAGTTACACCAAATGTGTCTTGAAAATTAACACCACCTTTGTAGGCCATAGTTATAGCCAACGTAATAAGTCCAAGTTTTTCTTCGAGCCTATCAACAAGTTGTACGTCTTTCATATTATAATCGATGTACTTTTGATAATCATCTTTATAAAGATTTTTAAGTGAACCTGATTCTTCATATGAAAGTTTCTTTTCACCGAGTACAACATAAGCAATATGATTCAATGCATATGATTCTTGTGGACCATAAGTGTAACCAAACTTTTGAAATAATTCCATGTAGTCTAAAGTTTGAATACCAGGAATTTCATAAACTAGATTTTCTCTGCCGCGATACATAACCTTTCTAGGTTCTGGTATTTGTAAACCATATGGTGAAAACTTGTGTAAGTATTCTATACCTAGTACATCTGATGTACGTTTGATTACGTAAGGTATATCGAAGAATCTTGTATTCCAACCTGTAATGACGTCAGGTGTAATTTCTGGATGTGACCAGAATTCTATAAACTTTTCAAGTAGTTCTTCTTCGCTATTACATTTAGTATATTTAACATCACTTATAAGTGCTGTTTCAGTATCAAAGTCACCATAACCCCACACATGATATGTTGAAAATTTACTAGACTTATATGATATCGATAATATTTTATGAGCAGCTTGATCAGGATGTGGAAAGCCATCATCATAATCTGTTTCAATATCAAATGTACCAACGTTAATTGCTCTACGATCAAATTCAATATCATTTGGAAATTTATCCATTACATACTGAGAAATATATCTTTTATTACCATAAATTTTTCTACCTGAAACTTCGAGGTTATCACGTAACCATTGTCCAGCTTCATACATACTTTTAAAATTTATTGATCCAACATTATGACCATCAATACTTTTGTAACCAGTTTCGTCTGGTGTAGTAACATAGAACTTTGGTTCATAATGATCTTTTTTAGTAACTCTATCGCCGTTAGATGAATAACCGCGATAGTATATGTTACTTTTGAATCGATAAAGGTTGGTATAAAATGCCATTAATAAGCTTCTCGTTTAGGTGGAGTCCAAGGTTTGTCACCGTGGGTTAAATAATAGTTGATTAATTTATCAACATTGATGTTATATTTTTCAAGGTCAGATTTTTGATCCTGAAGATATTTAATTTTTTCGTTGAAATCCGGAAGGGATTGAAAGTGTGAATAGATAACTGATAGTTTTGATGTTGTCAAAGTGATTCTCCTCATTTTTATAGTATTATTATACACTAGTTTTGAGTAAATGTACACCTTTTTGTTATTAACATGTTAATTAAATGGCGAATGATTCTCCGCAGCCACATTGCGCAGTTGCGTTAGGATTTATGACTTTAAGATAAGAGCCGCCGAACTCTTTTACGTAGTCTACTGTGCAGCCTATAACGAACATTTCTGCCGTCTTATCTAACACTAATATGTTTTCAACGAGTGTACCTTTTTCCAAATCATTGGTCATGTTCCACTCGTATTGAAAACCTGAGCAGCCACCACCATTGACTGCAAGATAAGCATATTTCTTATCATGTGCTTTGGTGGTGGTGCTTAAATAGTTTTTAGCATTTTCTGTTAAAGTTATCATTTTGGTAATGACGCATCTATCCCTTTAACATATTTATTCATGCCTAATAGTTCTCCAACAGAATATTTACCATTAAATGGTTTAATATCACCGTTCATAACTTTATTTTCGATATCCTTAGCAATTAGTGCAATATTATCTGGCATATTAGTATATGGTGCCATCTTAACCATTCCACTCTTCATATCACCCCAAGTATCTGATTTCTTCCAAGTACCATTCATTACTTGACCTACTCTCTCAATATAGTAAGGAGCCCAGTCATCAAGTATAGCGGTAAGCTGTGCTTTAGGCGCAAACTGATACATGTTACTTGCTTGTCCAAATGCAAAGACACCTTGCTTTTCAGCAACCTGCAATGCGGCAGGACTATCGGTATGTTGCGTAATAATGTCAGCTCCTTCACTGATTAATACTTTTGCAGCATTACCTTCTTTAACCGGATCATACCAACTATTAACCCATACTACGTCGATGTCGAAATCCGGATTAACACTTGTTGCACCTAGGTAAAAAGCGTTAATGCCTCTTACAACTTCAGGTATTGGAAAAGAAGCAATGTAGCCAGCTTTACCATTTTTACTCATATGACCTGCAATTACACCTTGAACATATCTACCTTGATAAAACATTCCAGAATAAACTGACATGTTATCATTAGTCTTGTAGCCGGTAGCGTGTTCAAATTTAATGTTTGGAAACTCTTTAGCAACTTTCAACATTGGCTCCATGTAACCAAATGAAGTAGCAAATATAATGTCCATACCTTCGTTAGCTAAACCTCTTATAGCTCTTTCAGCATCTGGACCATATTTAACACTTTCCATATATGTAACTTCAACTTTATCGCCATAAGCTTTTTCAATAGCCTGGCGCCCTTGATCATGCATATATGTCCAGCCGTGGTCACCCACAGGTCCAATATACACGAACCCAACTTTCAATTTATCTGCGAAAGCTGAAAAGCAGAATAGAAACGACAGCATTAGCACTGCCGCGTGCTTAAAGAATTTCATAGTTTCTCCTATATTATCTTACTCTTGAAACAGAGCCATTTTCTTTTGCTAAGAATGCCTCGAATGAGACATCGGGGTAGTCTTTTTGTAATGATAAGAACATCTTTAAGTTAGACATGGCATCATCAAATAATCTTATTCTTTTATATATTTTTTGATCCAGGTATTTCTTAAAGATTACTTTCTTATTATCAGCGGCCGGGCCTCCTCCGAGGTTACCAGCACGTTCAACATAGATCTTGTCTATGTCGATTCCTTGTTTTCTAAATGTATCTAGAAATGTTTTCTTGTTGTCAAAGTTTGGTCTTGCAGTTACAATAATAACTTTAGATCCTGCTCTTGTAGCATTTTTTAATATTGCTCTAACTTTGTTAATCATTCTTGCGATTGGCGTGGACGTCCGCTTAAATACCTCGGCGTTTTTAAATTCGCCGAAGTCGTAATCTTCGCCAGCTTTTTTCTTATATGTGTTAAATTCTTGATTATCCAGTTTTTTAATAACTTTACCATTTTTTACCACATGTACCTTTGCTTTAGTTATAAACATAGTTTCATCTATGTCAAATATAGTTAAACCTTTTCCGGCAGCCTCTTCTAAATATGTTTTAAAATTAATCATTATAGTTATTATACCATAGTTTTTTACAAAAGTAAAGGATTATTTTACTTTTATTCATTATTATTTGTATATATCTTATTAATATGATCTTCGAATTCTTCAACTTTTTGTAGTCTATTAGGCCAGAGAATATATTCTTTTTCTGGATTTTTCTTTAAATTTGATAACAAAGGTATTATTGCATTATAAAGATTATCAAGTGCATCTTGCTTAGACGTTAATAAGTGTTGTTTATCATTAACGTCTTCTTGTGTTTTCTTTACTACATCTAACTCTTCTTCAGTTACAGCAGTAAAACCAAAATCAAAGTCTAAGTCAGACATTAAGCTAATGCTCTCATTCTTTTAACTAATCTTCCAGCTCTATTAGGAACTTGTCTATACCACGCAGAGTCTATCATTTCGTCTGCTGCCTTATTCCAATCTTGTGCATCAATACCAGCTTTCATACCTTTAAACTTTGAAAGTCTAGGTCTTCCCATATTAAACATCATATTAGCAATGATTAGTTGGACTTCTTCTGGCAAGACATTAAATCCGTAATATAATTGCTCACAATCTGCGAGCACGATTTGGACGTCTTTGTTGAAGGCTTCAATAACTCGATCTTCTGAGACAGCAGTTCCAATTTCTTGTCCGTGTTCTGGATCAGAATCAATAACCAAATGCCCAATCCCAAAAGTGGCATAACCCAAGTGATCGTTGTAAATTTCATATTTAACTCCTTCATCCAATTCAAGTTCTTTTCTTAATACATCTATATTCATGCTATATCTCCTTGTAAAATACTATTTATAATAAAAAAGGCGAGCACTGCCCGCCTAATTTTTCATTTGATTTTTTACAATACTAGTATCTTTCGTATTCTTTAGCAGTTTTCTTATTTAATTGCATAATGATATGCTTTAAATCTTGGTCTCTGCCATAAAATCCAAGCTGTTGAAGTTGTCTTGCCACTTCAGCATTTGCAGCCATTTGTCTACCTACTATGATAGCTCTTAATGTCTTTTTAAATGCGTCGGCAATGTATTCACATACTTGACACGTAATATTGTAAGTTGTAGTTAAAGTTGTCATTTAATTTTCCTCGTTAATTTATTTAATTGAAATTTTACGAGGTCGCTTCTCTTCTGGTAGAACTACTTTTAAATTAACAGTAAGGATTCCATCCTGAATGTCTGCACCGTCTACTTCTGTATATTCAGACAGTCTAAATGATCTATTAAACTTTCGAGCACTGATACCTTTATGCACGTAGGATTCTGCTTCTCTTCGCTTTGGCCTATCGCCTATAATAGTCATAACGTGATCTTTAACTTCAATATCAATATGATCTTTTTTAAAGCCGGCTACCGCCATCTCGATTTCATATGTTAAATTGTCGTGTTTGACTACGTTATACGGTGGATAAGTATCCTTCGCGTGTGAATGAATATTTTCCAGTTGATCAAAAATGTGATCGAAACCCAAGAAAGCATTTCTCGGGTAAATAAAGTTCTTAGTCATAATTGCCTCCTATTGACTAGCAAGGTTAAACGAGACCCGATTATCGGCGCCTCTATAATATATATAGTATCTACTTTCTCAATTTAAACCAGTAGATCCAAATTTTTTTTCATAAGCAGCATGAAATTTTTCTTCTCTCACCCAAGCTTCTTGATTGTACCATATTCTCTTAAAGTAATTATTGTAACAAGCCAAAGCAGTTTCTTCAGTGACGTCTAAATGACCTTTTACTAAAAAGAATATTCTATATGCTTCTTTGATTTTATTTTGTTCCATTACCAATATTATATTTTGGACATAATTCCCATTTATCTTTATCTTTAAATGAAATTATTTTGATTTGTCTTAATGGAGTAATGGGTTGTAACTGTTCTTTATTTTCTACAGTTAATAATCCCCAATCGCTCATCAGTGTTACTATAGTATTTCTACGTCCAACATCATTTTCTTCAAGATTAGATTTTTTTCCGTCTAATAAAAAGAGCTCTTTAAAATGCACGATAAAATATCGTCCTTGTTTATGTAGTATATGACAAGACTGATAAAGCTTATTATCTTTACGTGATGCCACGCCTATTCGAGTAAGTGTCTCTCTTATTTTAAGAAAATCGTCTGGTTCGTTTAATGTAACCTCGAGCATATTTGCTGGGTTCCATTCTACAATGTTATTTTCTTCCACCTTTTGCCACCTTATTTTTCAATTCGTTTATATTGTCAGTGGTGAGGAGAGTTAAAATCTGTCGGGCTTTTTCGTTACTATAGCCATAATATTTTTTAACCACATCCAAGTCACTAATTTGTTCAGGTTTGAACCATTTAGAAAACCTTTTACGTTTTCTTATTATATTTATAAAAAAATCAAATTGAAGGCGGTTATCTATGTGATGATTACGATTCATCTCGTTTGCAGCTAATACTGTATCTGGAAAGTAAGATAGCTGTCTGTTAATCATGTATGACGAATATGCTTTTTCAGCAACATCGTCAACCATGATATCTTTTTTTGTGTAATTTATAGCATTCGAATATTCAAAAGGATTCATTATATGTCCTATGCACTTTTAAGAGGAGCCCAGCTTTCTACGCCACCAACATAATTATCATAATCAATTTCTTGTTCTATATGTTTTTTGGTAAGTTCTAAAGTTGGAAATTTATTTAAATGAGTGTTGTCTAAATAAAGTTGAGGTACTGTTCTATGACCATGTTCTTTTAAAAATTCTTTAGCAAACATGTCATGACTTACATTTACTTCTCTCCATTTAAAATCCCATTCAGCAAGTTTCTTTTTTAAAACATGACAATAGTTGCAATCATCTTGAGTATATAGCGTTAAGTTAAGTGAATTGTACATCTGACATTACCTCCGTTAAACATGCTACCACATTGAGTTCGTGGTCAGCAACAAATGCATTTTTATATTGATAGTCTGCAAGCAAAAGCACGAGCTGTGGTATTGATTGTGGCGCAACTTTATCTGACATTCTGTCGTAAATAGCTCTAAAAATAGCGCTTGCATCTGTATCTATATTGTTTACTACCCAAGATCGCATACTTTTGAAATTTTTATTTTTTAAATGAGAGAATAGATCATCGAAGTTTTTATCTTGTAAATTAGCAACAATGCCTGAATCAATACGGCCATTAATAGAATATCTTTGAAGTTCATTTAATACTCTACGCCAATCTGGTGCAAATTTAATTATAAGTTCAGCCAAAGGCTTATCGTCATATTCAATTTTTTCATTATCTAAAATAGTTTTACATCTAGCCATAAAGGATTCACATAATTCAATCATAGATTTTTTGGATGTATTAAATTCATATACACCGCATCGTGAATGTAGTGGCTCGATAATTCTGTTTTTAAAATTACAAGTAAGAATAAATCTGCAGTTATTGGAAAACTCTTCTATAAAACCGCGTAACGCTGGTTGTGTAGATTGTGGATTGAGATAGTCAGCTTCATCTAATATAACAACTTTATAACCACCTTGTAATGAAACAGATGATGCAAATTGTTTTATCTTAGTTCTTAACGTATCAATATTACCTTCTTCAGAACCGTTGATAAGAATAAAATCGCAACCGAGCTCGTTACATAGAGCTCGGGCGACTGTGGTCTTACCTAAGCCGGCAGTACCAGTGAACAACATATTAGGAAGTTCACCACCGTCGACTATCTTTTGGAAGGTTAGTTTTAAAGATTCAGGTAAGATAGTTTCTGATACAATCTTAGGCCTATACTTTTCAACCCATAGAAATTCATTACTCATTATTTCTTTGGCTTATCATTTGCAGGTTCCGGTGCAGGGCTGCTATCACTCATAGCGTCTTCTTGCTGAAGAGCTTCACTAATTTGAATGATTTGAATACATTGGTCTCTTAAGCTACCAATAGTAGAAAGCTCTTCACCTTTGAATCCGCCTCTTTGAGTAACAGCATCTATTACTGCTACAGTACTTCTACTTGCTTTATTAGCAAGGTCTTTTAGTTGAGTTAAGTTTTCTGACATGTCACACTCCGTAAGTTGATGTTTTTTCAAGTGCAATCCAATACCTTAGAGGTACTTCTTTATTTTTGAATTGCGTTATTAGTTTAGAAGATATTTCTACTTCATAATCACCTGGTAGGATTTTAAGATTAGAAATACTTATAATAAAGTTAAAAACAGCGTCCTGTTTAAACTCGCCGTCTATATCAATAGAAAAAGCATTTGATGTTGCATTTTGGTTTTCAACAACTGACAAACTTAATATGCCATCTTTTGCTTTTATTGATACTTCACTATGACCTAATGTTGATGCAGCTTTTTTTAGTTTGTTAAGTGTATCATTATCTAGTACAAACTTAACATCAGCCTCAGGCATAGTAACGTCTTTAGTGGGTGTTGTTAATGTTTCTTCAGCAGCATAGAAATATTTTACTTTAGATCTACCCGATGAATCTGAAACAGTAACAAAGTCTTCATCAAATTTTAATGATGGAGCATCGACTAAACCCATTACTCCAATAAATTCATTTAAATCGTATATGCCGAAATCTTTTTCAAAACTTTCAGTGACATCGGCAGTTGCCACCACGTTCCTTGCTTCACTTATTGTTTTAATATTCGATCCAGATTTAATCAATAAATTTTGATTAATACCTGAAAAGTTTCTTAAAACTTGTAAAGTGCTTTCACTTAATTCCATAATTAATAACCTTCCTTTTTGATTTTATAATAGTATTATACCATAGTTTTATGTAAATGTACACAGTTAATTTCATTTAATTTTTTATCTTAGAAAAATTTCGATCTTTTATAAACTCAATTTTGGATTCAAACTTACCATCAAGTATATCTCCTTTGTGCGATATAATAAAAGTATTACTATCAGCATCTAATGTATGTAATATTTTAAGTAAGTTTTCAATACCGTCATGATCTAGCGAAGAATCAAATGTTTCGTCAAGAACTAATAGGTTAGTTGCTACTGAGTTTTTCATTTTAGCAATTTGTCTCCACGTAAATAATAATGATAAATCTATTCTTTGCTTTTCACCTTCACTGAATGAATCATAAGTAAAATCATCTCTATGTCTTGATCTTATTGTTTCATTAAAATTTTCATCTAAGTTAAAAGATACAAAGAAGTCCAGAGTTTGGAGATATTGATTAACAAGTTTATTAATTGTTGGAAGATACTGTTTTATAATTTTTGTTTTAATACCAGTATCTCTTAACATTTCAGCGATAATGCCATTATAACCAAATTGTTCGTTGAGCTTGAGTTTTTCTTCAAATAAACTTTCTTTATCATTAGTCATTTGTTGTAAATCTTCTCTAGCACCAGTTAAATCAGCAGATACTTCACTTTCTAAATACTTTTGTAATTCGTCGTTACTTTGGTTTAATGAAACTATTTCTCTATTATTAGCGTTAATATTATTAGTTTTTTCTCTTATCTTTGTAATTATTGCTTCTAATAAAGAAATTTCAGTATCAACAGAAGTGCTATTAGTTTCTACTGTAGTTAAAGAAGATTGTACTTGCTTTGCTTCTGTTTTAGTGTCAAGTAAAAGTTTATCCTTATTTGCTATTGGTTGATCACACGTTGGACATTCATCATTTTTTTCTAAAAACATACCACGCTTTGCAATTGCTTTCATTTCTTGTTTTATAGTTGCTATTTCACTAATGATTTTATTTTTTCTAGTTTGTAATTCTTTTAATTCATCATTAGCAGTGCTTGCTTCTAGTTCTTGACTTAATTGATTATTTTCATTTTGAAGTTCATTAATTCTTGCTCGAGATATTTTAATTTGTTTTTCATATTTGTTTTTATTTTCTTGAGTTAAAGCAGCAATGTCACGAATATATTTTGATTGTTGTTCTATTTTACTTTTAATTATATTCGTATCATTGTTTATTTGATTAATATTTTCTTTTAATACAGAATTTCTTTCTCGTAATATTATATTCATCTTAGAAAAAATATTAATATCCAAAAGATCCTCTATAACATTCCTACGATTACCAGCATTAAGTTGCATAAAAGGGATAAAAGAGGAGGAACCCAGTACAACTACTTGGTGAAAACTTTTATGATTAAGTTTCAGAATGTTTTGTTCGAGGATCTTTTGGTATTCTAATGAATGGGAAGATTGGTTAATCATATTACCATCTTTCCATATTTCAAATGTATTTGGCTTTATGCCTCTTACAATTTTAAATTGTGCTTTCCCTACTGTAAATTCTATTTCTACCATTGCTTGTTTTTGATTAATAGAATTAACAAGTTGGCTTTTACTTATTCTACGATGTGGTTTACCAAATAATGCAAATGATATGGCATCAAGCATTGTAGATTTACCTGCACCATTTTGGCCAACTACAAGAGTAGATTTGTTTTTATCTAAAGGTATTTCTGTAAAGTAATTACCAGAAGATAAAAAGTTTTTATACTTAATAGATTTAAAAATTATCATGCTATTTCAAGTGCCTGTGCTTCTGTCATTAATTCTCTCATTTGGACCTTAATTTTATTTTTATCTAAATCCGTATCCACTGCTTCAATGTAAGTGTCAACAACTTCAGTAGTATCTTCAAAACTTATATTGTCATCTTCAACATTATCACCCATAAATTCATTAAAGTTTTCAGCTATCTTTAATTCATAAATATCTTGGTTTTGAATATTATCAATAAACCTATCAAACGTAAATGGATCTGTCTTTTCAGCCACAACAACTTTAACAAACTTTTTAGATAAGTTTTTATTATAGTTATTATAATCCATTTCTTTGTCATTGTACACAATTTTTTCAAATAAAGTGTAAGTATTTTTTATTTTTTCTATTTGCCTTGTTTCAGTATCAAGTATATGAAAATACTTAGGATCATGTGCATCTGACCAAAAGAACTCCATAGGATTACCTAAGTACCAAATATTATCTCTTCTGGATGCTGTATGATAATGACCTGATAAAACTTGTTCAAACTTTTGAAATAGCTTAGGGTCCATACCACTGTGCGCCATTATTCCTCTGCCAATTTCAAAGTTAGATAATTCAAGATGTGAGCCTAGCCAATCAGCTTTACAGTCTCTTATAAAGTTCATAGATTGATCGTAATTATCTGCGCATATCCACGGCAGTAAACCCATACTTAAAGAACCGTATTGCATAACTGTTGGTTCCATAACAATATGAATTTCATTCATGTAATGTCCTAAACATTCTTTTAATGAATTAAGTTCATTTGTATTTTTGTAATATGTGTCATGGTTGCCAGGTATAATATCCATCGTCATATTATTTTTTCTTAATTGGTCTAAGAATACTCTACGATTTTGATTAAGCGCTTTAAAATTTACAAACTTACGATGATCGTAATAATCACCTAGGTGTAATATTTGAGTTATTCCTTGCTTTTGGCATTCCGGAAAAAATATATTTGTGTAAAAATCTTCTGCGTTATCTAAAAAAACTTCTGAAGAGTTTCTAATACCGCAATGGGTGTCACATAATATTGCTATTTTCATTTGTTATTCTCTTTCTTAAATCACTTGTACTAAATCTATGTTCTCGTTTATTAAAGTACAATTCTATATCACGTGCTTTACAAATATCTCTACCAGTAAAGTCTTTTTCTCTATATTCTTCACCTAATATACGTACATCAATACTTCTCATTGATAAAATATCAACAAGATCGCATTCATACATATATGGAATAACTTCATTTACAAACTTAACAGCTGCTAGTTGTGTATATCTTTCAACTATACTTTGAACAGGTTTATTTTTTTCTGCTCTGTCGATTGAAGGATCAATCTGTAAAGCACAAATTAAATAATCACATTGTTCTTTTGCTTCTCTTAGCATTTCAACATGACCTGCGTGTAATAAATCAAATGTAGATGCTGTAATGCCTACCTTCATTGCATAAATTCACTTAAATCAGAATCTGCTAATTTTGATTTACGTTTCTTTTTTTCTTTTTTAACTATTTCTTTTACTTCGCTGTCTGTATTACGTACTCTTGCAATTCTATCTTTTAATGTATCTACAAAATGTAATGCAGTCGAAGCTGCTACTTCTTCGGTACCAACATCAACAAAACTATCTAAACCAGATTTAGTTAAATATTTCATTTTAATTTCTTGTTGTTTTTTTTCTTTTGCTATTCTTCTTAAAAAAGCATACCATGTTATCTGTGTAAAATATGCAAATGCATTTGGTTTACCAGTTCTAGTAGCTGCTTCTAAATTGTAATTACTTATTGCCTTTAAACAATTTTCAACTGCGTCCATTACCATTTCTTCTCTGTATGTATACCTTATAAAGTTTCCTTTATGAGACAGTCCTTCTGCTATTTTAAGAAAGCATTGAGCTACATAATCTGGTACTGTTGGAATGTTGATATCTGTTTTTCTAGCATGATCTACTGTTTTAACATATTCAACTACAGCTGTACTAAAATCAGAGTTGTTGACATAATGTATACTTTTTTTACGTGCCATTGTTTAAACCTTTATTTTATAGTATTATTATACACCAGTTTTTATTAAAAGTACACTGTTAAATTTCTCTCTTAGCTGAAAATATAATGGTGTACATTTGTTAAAAAGTATGGTATAATAAAAGAGTATACGGGGAGAAGGGGATATACTTTAATGAAAAGTATCACGGGGTTTGAATTTAATAATCTTGCCATCACTTGAATCTGGAACTTGGCTATCTTCTTCAGCCGCACCGTACTTATTTTCTAAAAAGTCATCCATCTCTTCATCAGTTAAATCTCTTATTTCATTTTGTATTTCATCAAAGTTAGCGTATATTTTCTTTCCACTTGATTTATTTGATTTTAAATCTTTAGCTACACTAGTTAAACATGTTTTATAATGTTTTAATATATTTTTTGATGGATTGGTAGTAACTATTATATGTGATGAATTAATTGTTTGCATTGAAGATGGATCATCTTGAAAAGACATCCAAGGTCTAAAAGCAAAGAACCTCCAACCTCTTTGGTAATCTTCAACAGTTATAACTCTAAAAGCTTTTTTTACTAGAACATCACCAGTGTCATCGCCAGTATTCCATTCCACAACTTCACATATTATCTCTTCATTATTTGTTAACTTAAATTGTTTTATATTCATAAATTCACTCTATAAGTCTTGTGGTTAAATTTTTCTCTTCCGTAAATTCTAAGTCTTTCGTCAGCATGTAATATGCCAAAGTTTTTTCGAGACTTCCAAACTATGTCATCAATGATGTCGTAAAGTGTGGTACTTCTTCCATCATCTGTTTTTCTTAAACCTCTTCCTATACTTTGTAAAACTCTTATTTGTGATTTAGATGGAGATGCAAAGACGATATTATGTAGGTTCCTAATATTTATACCCGTACTAAATGTACCAAGTGATGCAACTGTAATAGAATTTTTTTGTTTTTCTACTATTCCTCTTATAGCTTCTCGATCTGTAGCTGCAGTTTCTCCGGATACAAAAAAAATCTTGCGATTTTCTGCGGCTTCATCTTTAATCATATTGTAAAGAGGCTTCCCATGTTTTTCTACATAGTTATATAAAACTAATGTATTGCCTTTTAAATCTAAAGTTAAGTTTTTTATAAAAGTATTTCGTTTAATATTAGTAACTATAAATTCAATTTCTTCTTGATATGTTTTTTTGCCAAAATTCTTTTTAATTTCTTCACTATGATCTAATACTATTCTTCTTATAGAAAGCTTTGCAAGTGTGTCATTATCTTGTAATTCGCGTGTACTAGTAACTCTATATACTTTACCAAATAATCCTTGCAATACTAATTCATGCGTTAGCGCTCCGTCTAAGGTACCGGTTGTTCCAAATCTATATTCAGCTTCTACGCATTTATTCATTATAGTAGTAAGCGATTTAGATTTAAATCCATGACACTCATCTCCAAATACTGTTCCAAATCTACTAAACCAATCTGGTTGAAATCTATATATTGATTGCCATGTGCTTATTATGATTCTCTTAGTTGTATTTTTATCTTTACCTGAATATATTCTATGACAATATTTTTCAACGTCATAACCATAAGTTTTAAAATCATTATACATTTGCTCAACTAATGATGTAGTCGGCACTATCACAAGAACGTCTTGTTCGAATGACGATATAAGATAACGCATTAGAACATATATTATAAGTGATTTACCAGAACCAGTTGGTGATAGCAATATAGCATTTTTTCTTTGTATTCCAGTGCATACTGCATCAAACTGATAATCTCTTATTTTAAATGGTAACTTTAAAGCATCTACAAACTTCATCATAAATTCGGGATTTATTTTATTTCCTTCATTAGGATTACCATAATCTGATTCTAGTATTTCAATTTCATATTCACGTTTTTCTGCAAACGTTACTATTTGAGGAAATAGTCCTGCAGATATTTGTCCATTAATTTGATTAAATAATCTTATTTTTCCATCCCACAATCGATTACGAAATGCTGGCATAAATTTATAACCAGGAACATAGAATGAAAAAAACTCTCGTAGTTCTGCACCTACGCCTCTTTCGCATTCTACATGTATTATAGAATGATTTAATTTCCTGATTCGAATTGTTTCCATTTAATAATATTACCTATTGTCTGGTGTCTCCACTTTAAATTATCAATAATTTCAGATAAAGTTTCAACTACAGTTTTCCAATATTGTATTCTTTCTTCTGACTTTTGAATTTCCGGATCACTATCATAGTAATAATCCATTTCGCCTTTGAGTACTTTTAAACCATCAAATGGATCTGGCACCCAACCTTTTTCTTTTATTGTTTCATGATCCATCTTACCATTATAATATAACCATTTGTCTTTAAGTAATTTCTTTTGTTCAAACTCACAGCGTTTTAGTTCTAACTTTGCGGTTGACCATATTTGTAAATATTTTGAATGTAACTGCGGTGTGTTTTTTGAAGTTTCGTCTAATTTTGCATTGTTAATAATGCTATCGTTTTGCCACATATCGTGGACTTTTTTCAAGTCTATCATAATCTCTCCAATTAATAATATATATTAACCAGTTACAGAACCAGTTACATCAAATGAATCTGTTATTGCACCAGTTGTTGGATTAATTGTCTTAATATCAAAATAAGTAAATCTAAATGAAGCACCAAATGTTAGAAAAGATTCAGCACCAGTTGTAGCTTGAAACTGAATATCAGTTAATGCTGTTGGTATACTATCTCTATAGATAATTTGTGCTATAGTGTTATTTGAACTATTAAGTATTGATAACGTTATATCAGACATTGCAGGTATTGCATTTGCGTTATTAAATCTATCAAGTGCTGTTACGTTATCTTGATCAAGATTTCTTCTCATCCAGTTGTGCATCTCTGTATAAGTCTTCATATCTTCATCAATGATTATATTTGCTAGCATTTCATTATAAGTAAGTTTGTCACCTATAAATGGAATTGCTGCTATTTTCTTATAGCCAAGATCTGCTGTATTCATAATTACACCAGCGTGGGTGAAATCTTGACAGAAGAACTCTAAGTTCGGATAATTTTTTCTATCTATTACTAACTTAAATCCAGTTGGTTGTAGATAGTTAAAGTTTGTAGTTAATGCCATAATTGTATTTATACGAAAAAAAGAGGGACTTTCGTCCCTCTTCTAATATTAATTTAAAGTACTAAGACTAAGCACCTAGAATATTGTCAACTCTGAATATTCTGTAGTATTGGTTAGTCTTAACTGCGGCTAGACCATCAGCAGGTGTTGCACCTACGTATGGGTTAGATGCCATTCCATATCTGGTTTTAAAACCAATTTTTGGTTGGAATGTATCTTCACCAACTGCACGTACCATTGTTAATGGAACGTATGGGCAATAGAATAGACCAGCATCGTATGGGTTAGTTCCCTTATATCCAACTGTCACATAGTTTTGTGCAGCATACGGATCGATGTAAACTCTTGTTCTACCGTTTAAGACACCAGCAAAAGTGTTACCTGTGTCATCAACATTTAAGTTTGTTGACATTGCAGGTGTGTAGTCTAACATACCAGCTGCAGAAAGTGCAGATGCTACATCAGATGAACATATGATAAAGTTTCCTTTACCTCTACGTGTCTCGATTGCAATTCTATTACATTCTCTTTCGATTTGTAATACAAGTCCTTTAAACTTTTCAACTGACCATCTACCATCAGCATCTGTTTGAATATTAAAGATACCGTTAATAGCTGTGTTAGATTGTAAAGCACCAGTTTTAGCTTGAGAGTTAATAGTTCTAATAACTTCTCTATTGATTTCAGCTAAGATTTCTGTTGACAAGATGTTTGCCAATTCTGTCTCAGCGTCTAGACCATGAATAGCTTTAAGGTCTTGAGCTAATTCTAAGCTGTATTCAGCTTTTAATGCTCTTGACTTAGCAGTCACAGTTGCTTTCTCAATAGTGAATCCCATCTCTCTGAATGATGATTCTCCAGTTGAACCTAATTTCTCAGCTTCATTGGTTGTCATACCACCTGCAGCAAGAGCTGTAAGTCTGTCGTCATCGACTGTTCCAACAGTTCCGCCACCTTGTGAGTCTCTTAAACCTGATACGTTATCAGAATCGTGAGTGCCACCACTGTCACCAGAAAACTGAGTCTCAGCTTCGTTGAATAATGCTTCTCTATTTGATGTTGAACCACCACCGTATCTTGACTTCATTGCGAAGATAAGACCAGTTGGGCCAGACATTGGTTGTACACCACAGATGTCATATGCCATTAAGTTAGGCATAGCACGTCTTACTAGTGCAATTAATACTGGATTCCAATTTGCTACTGAACCTGTAGCATTTCCTGGAGCTGCTTCTGTAATCATTCCTTCTTCTCTAAGTGCGATTTCCTGATTCTCAAGTACTGCAGCTGTTACAGCTTTTTTATGATGATCCGCAATAGTACCAGCTGACTCTTCGTTCAGCACTGGTGCCCATTTTTCGATCAATCTATCGTATGATTGTGTCATTTAAGACTCCCTATTTATTTTGTTGCAGTTTTCTTTATTGCTTTAAGATATTGATCCATTGAACCTGTTGATTCCACTAGTGGAGCATCATCATCTTCAACAATCTCATCTTGGGTTTTAGTTGTCTTAGCAAAATATGATTCTTTTAACTGAGATACCTTTTGTGCAAAAGTTTCTTCGTCGTCAAAATCAACGTTTTCTGCTAAATCTTTTAGCTTTTCAACTTGAGTTTCTGCTAAATCTTTAGTTGCCTCTCTAATGATAGACTCCCTTTTATATAGCTCTAACTCTTCAGCCATGTGAATAGACTTTTCAGTTGATTCATTGAGTTTTGCCTCAAGCTCATCAACGTTGTCTGCGAGTTCGTCAACAATGTCAACTTTATCCTCTGGCACCTGAATGTGAGATTCAGTAAATAAGTCTTTTAACTTATTCATAAAGTCTTCAGCAATTTCAGTTCTTAAACCATTTTGGATTGCTAACTTGTTGTCTTCCATCCAGCCTTCAACTACGTAGTTAAGGTAACTGTCTACTTTTTCCACAAGTTCACTTTTAGTACTTTCAATCTCTTCTGAAAGTTCTTCATTGTACTTCTCTTCTAATCTATCAATCTCTACATTTATTTTTGTATTAATTGCAGCTTCGAAAATAGTCTCTGCTTTTTGCTTAAATGCATCAGACAGTGTAGCTTCTTCGTTAACAAGTGCTTTAAGATCGTCTTTGAAATCTACTTCTACATTTGCAGTAGGTTTAATTTCTTCTTCTGCAAGTTCAGCATCGTTACTTACGTAATTTTCGCCTTTAAACATAGCAGATAAATCTGCTTTATTCATACCTTGCATTTTGCCAACCATACCAGCTATTAAAGCTGCTTTAGTTTTTGGCATTGGATCTTGTTTAGTGTTGTCACCTTTACGCTTTGGGGCGCTACCAGTAGCTTCACCTGCCTTGTCGACAGCAGCTATTGACTGTGCCTCAGCATTTTTAGGATCGTGAGCTTGAGCTTCCATGATTTCGTTCTCGTCTTCATGGAGTTCAATATCCTGATCATCTATTATTTCTTTATCAGCCATTTTTGACTCCTTATTTTGATTTTAATAACGAGAGGAAATTCTTAAACTCACGAACTTGTGTCTCATAGAGATCAGCGCGTGGAGCCTTTTTAATTTCAGTCTCCATTCTTTCAATTGTTTGTGCTTCTATAATGCCGTTATTCCAAACCCATTCAACCCCTTCCATTATCCCATTAACAAAAGCGCTAGGAGCGGATGGATCTTGCACGATATCTACCGCGTTTAGAATATAATCGTCGTTGACGACTGCGACGCCATTACGCTGGCTCAAACTTCCCATACCACGAGTCGATACACCAAATTGAACTTCGCCATCGAGTAAGCCTTTAACAACTTCTCCCATAGGGGTGTTCAGTATCGATGCTTTGCCCACAATATCATTACCCTGAAATTTTAATTCAGTGATTTTGTGGGAAACCTTATCTAAGTTAACAGTTGGTCCTTCCGGATGATTTAACTCTCCAACTGCTCTGCCTTTAGTAACCTGATCGTTATTATATTTACCAAGTGCTTTTTCCATCACTGGCATTGGATATATACGTCCGTTACGATTCTTTGTTTCTGCTTGCGCAAATACACCTTCAATAGCATAATTTTTTTTACCAGTTTTCTTATCTTCAGTAATTAAAAATTCTATTTTATTTTCTGCATATTCTGATATTAATTTCATATTAACCTCTTGGGTATGCTATTTTAGTAAAATGCGTTGTTGTAGTACCTGCATGTATTTCATCACCTGCAGCTTTATGCAATACAAAAGCTTGATTTTCATGTACTTGCATTGTAGCGCTAGTTGTAACATTAGTAATTAAATCATCTGCAGTTGCGCAAACGTAAACTATTTGAGCATTACCTACAGTAGTTTTATTAGAATTACCGTTTGCAGTGACTTTGGCGGCTAAAGGTCTTATTTCCATTACTTCATTCCTTTGTATTGTTTCATAAATTCTAATGCAGCTTTCTCAGCTTCACGCTGAGAATTATAAGCATCTAATCTATCGCCATCAATATAAACAACAAATTTATTTTTTTCATTATTAACTTTAACGGGAATGCGATTAATCTTTTTATCAAAGACTACTTTGCCTATAGGCTTTCTTCCTGCTAATTCTCTTAATTGTAAAAAAGTTTTCATGTTAATTATATTTATACGTTTTTAGTTTTAGACCGAATTTTCATCTTCTTCTTCGGCTTCTTCGTCTTCTAATTCTTCTACACCATCTTCCATTTCAAGCTCTTCAAGCTCTTCTGTATCAATCTCTTCTTCTTCCTCTTCAGCTCCATTATAAACTTGATCAGCCATCTTAATTTTTTCTTGATCTAATAAGTCAGACATTTTAATAGTCATAACTTCACCAAATGTTTTATTAGCGTTATTGTAATCTTTATCCAAAGCAGCTTTTATCAAATCTTGAATATGATTTCTATTATCATCTAATTCTGCGTTTTCAACGTTTTCGACATTATCCATTATATTTCTCCTTGGTCATTGTCTGGTTCTTGCGCCTGTGCGGCAGCAATTTCTTTATCCATATTCTCAATAGTGTCATCATCCATTAGAAGAATATTCTTTTGTACCCACTGTTTAGAGAAATATTCTCCAACATACTGAGATACTTGATCTAAACTTTGTATTTTTTCTCTTAATAACTCTGCTTCTTTTAATTCAGTAAAGTGATTGTCTCTAGAGTAATCAACAGTTAACTTATTTTTCCAAGTGTTCCAGTCATCTTCGGTAATAATATTTTTTATTATCAATTGTTTCTTTAAAATATCATAGAACATATTTGCAAATCTATTTCTTAATCTGTCTATAAATTTTTGAAACTTAAGTTCGTCTCTACTTATTTCAGTAGCTCTGCCTAATGAAAACTGTTGTTCTTGCTCTAATCTATTCATTGGCACATTAAGTGATCTATATAATCTTTTTTGAAAATATATAATATCTTCAATTTGTCCTAAGTTTTCTCCACCAGGCAAAGTTGATATTTCAGTACCTCTGCCACCTTCTCTCCTAGGTAACCAAAAATCTTCAAGCATTGACATGTGTTTACGATCATCTCGTATTTCACCAGTTTTTGCATCGTATACTAATTTATTACGATACTTAGACATTATATCTTTCATATATTGTTCGGCTTTACCACGAGGTAAATTACCTACATCAATATAAAACATTCTTCTTTCAGGTGCTCGAGCTAATCTGTAGATTACTAATGAGTCTTCCATCATTCTTAATTGTGTTATAGGCTTAAGAGCTTTATGTAAAAATGAAACTACTTTTTTACGTGTTTCATCTAACAATCCAGAAGTAATATAACTTACTGAATCAAGTGTCATTTTTACGCCTGCATTCTGAGAACCAGGTTTTTCTTGGAAAATATAAAACTCATCTACTTTTTCTATAAGTTTTGCGCCAGTAAGTGGATCTTTTTTACTTTTAACTTGTTTTACTTTTCTCATTTTCGCAGCATCCATGTATCTTATTTCTTGAATGCCGGCAGCCAAATTAGATTCATCAACTACTAAGTGATGATATAGTCTTCCGTCAATATACCACCTTCTAAAGATATCATGACCAAGCTCTTTAAAATTTAACATGTTATATATGTTTTCAAATTCTTCAGTGATTTGCTTTTTGATAGATGTGCTTACTGGTACATTATCTAAATTAATTGAAACAGCTGGATTTACTCCGTTTACTGTAATAGATTCGCTTATAATGTCTTCAATTGCTGCATCAGTTTCTGGATGCATAGCACTACCTCTATATTTCAATATAAGTTGTGCATTATCTTTTGAATCATCTCCATCCATATTAATGTAATGACCGTAATGCGCTCCAGCAGATGTTGCTGTAACGTATCCAGAGCCGTCATCGTCTCTTGGCGGAACAGGTGAAGCAAGAGTCTTTTTATCTTTAGCTCTTGTTATCTCAAAACCGAATAATTTAATTGTATTTTCTGCCATTTAGAATTCCTTTATAGTGAGGAGAGCAACACTGCTCTCCTACTATTTATATCTTAACTTGTAGTGTCAGTGTCGTAATACTGGTATGCAAAAGTTACAGTGAATCTTTCGATTTCATCATTACTTGCATAACTTAAATCAATCGGTGACATATCTTGAGGATACGAACCTCTAAATGTATACTTTTTCAAAGTATCACCTGATCTATCAAGTTGTTCGACAAAAAGATCTGCTTCGTATGCAACAGGAGTTGTAAGACCAGTATTTGCAGAGTGCGCATTCATACCGTTCATCCATCTTTCCATTGCATTTTTAATAGCAAAGTCTGTGTCGTTTATTATTGTAACTGTCCAAACATCAAATGTTCTATCACCAGCCATTTTTAATTGTCTACCACGAAATGGTACAACTATTTGGCCAAGTGTTGATCCTGGTAACTGAGCTGTTTCACATAAGAAAGAAGTCAGTTCAGCATCTCCGTTTGCATATCCTGGAAAGTTTATTGTAGCCTTGAAGAGGTTAGGACGTGCCCCACCACCTCTAAGCTTTGATTTAAAATCATCTACGCCTAATACTGCCATTTTCTACCTCCTAAACTGTACCAACGACTTCTTCAAAGTCGACGCCGGTTCTTACAGCCACAAAGTTAAGTGTGACATAGTTAATGGACCTAGCCGGTTTGATGAAGATACTTGCGATAAACTCATTTCTATCGATAACTGCAGGTGTATTATTTGTAGCATCTGCAACTACTTTGAAATCCGTAATACCACGTCTACCTTTTACTTCACGTAATACTGGTTCGACGATATTAACAAACTCAGCTCTTGTAAATTCGTCGTTGAATTCAAAGAGTACTTGCTCTGCAGCTCTTCCAATTGCTCTTTCTAATACTAAGAACAATCTTCTAACATTGATTCTATCAAATGCAGAAGGTCTTGCAAGTTTTGTTTTATCACCAAATAGTATGACGCCTGCTCCTGGTATATTTGCAATTGGGTTTACGCCAGCTTTATACAAAGTATCTCTTTGTGGTTTAGTAGGTGAAAATGCAATTGAAGTAATTCCAAGATATTGACCTCTTCGTGAACCTGCTGGTGAAAACCACGGAGCTCTATTTAGATCAGTGGCAGCCATAATTCCAGCTGTTGAAGAATTAGCAGGTATTTGTATATATTGATCATTGTATTTATCGTAAACTTTTAAATAGTTTCCGTCCATAACTAAATAAGAAGATTTAGTATATGTATCAGCTGTTCCAACAACATTTGCAACAATATCTGAAGCTGATGTTACGTTGATAATATCGGCATCAGCCGGAGATGCTACAACTATGCAATCTTTTCTAAGATTTTGTGCAGTTGCAACTAAATCATTTACAACTGTAGTTGAAGCTGATCTACTTCCTTGCCTAGAAGGAATTAAAAAATCAATTTCAACTTGATCTTTATCTTCAAACAGATCATAACCCACTAAAGTGTTTGCAGTAGTTATAGAAGAAGGATCAGCGCCTTTACTAAAATTATAATCAATGTCAGCGCCTATAGTGCCAGTAGTCTTAGTGAAATTGTCACCGCTATCAATTGATGTGCCAGCGCCTGATAATCTTAAGTCTGAGTCGAAATCAACTAACCAAACATATTTTGAGTTCTCATTGATAATATCTTTTACGTAGTTAGTGGTTCCATTAGTGTTTTTAGCATTAGATCCTAAAGACTTAAATGCATATCTCTCAAGCAATGTTCCTTGTGTGCCTGTAAATTTACCAGTTTTGTCAATAATTGCAACATGAACTTCATCATTAGTTGCATTATTTTTAGTAGCAAAGTCTGATGTTCCTGGAGCAGCATCAAACTCATTTTTATATGACCAATTGTTAAAAGCTGAATCGCTTACAGAATGTGGACATAAAGAAACTTGTAAACTGTTTCCAAGTACTCCTGGATATTTTGCTACAAACGTATGCAAATCTGAATCCAGTGCAGATTTTTGAGAGTTAAAATCTGTTTCGTTTTTCACAGTTTCTGTAGGCAATCCAGCAGCTGTAGATGCAGCTGTTTGGCCAGTAGTTGATACTGCGTTTTTTGTAGCTCCGTCTATAACTCTTACGGTTTGAAGAGCATTAGAGTATTTCAAAAAGAAATTAGCTTGATGAAATGAGATAGTGGTGGCTGAATCTGGTGAACCAAAGACATCAACAAGTTCTGCTTCTGAACTAATTTTAACTCTTTCTTCAACAGGTCCCCACCTAGAATTTATTACGATTGCGCCTGTAGTTGACTGGACATTAGGCACGCCACCAGTCAGATCTATTTCTTTGACAACAACCGCAGGTGATTCGGAGGGTGTAGATAGTGCCATCTTATTTTCCTTTTTTTATGCGATTACCATTATACGAATATTCAATAGTTATTACCATTATTTATAATATTACAGGTTTCTATCGTATTCAATAGCCCATGGATGTTCTTCGTCTGGTTCAATTCTTTTAACCTGTTCATTACCATCATTAATAAATCCAAAAGGTACTATATCGTCTTCAATTTCTTTTAATTTTTGTTTAAATATCATATCTTTAATATTAATATCAGTTAAATTAGAAAAGTAAGATGAAGATACAAAATAACCAAACATTACTAAATTCATAACTAAATCGTCATGATTACCAACTGCAGCTTGGTAGGTTTGTCCTTTTGCTTCAAACGTTGATATTTCTAATATTGTTTGTTCATCTACAACTGTTAACTTATTATTTTCCAGTAAGTCTTTTAAAGCACTACATCCAAGCCTTTTAGACTTTCTATTTATATCTACGCCAACAGCATTGGCTTTAACTGCAGATTCAACATGAACATTTTCATATTCTAAATCATAATATAAACCATTACAAACAACAGATCCTTGATCATTTGATTCAATAATGCAATAAGCTTGGTTGTAGACATTCGCATACTTATATATAATATTAGGGAAGAGTAATGGCGAGATAGTATTATTGCGATACACAACCACTTGCTCAAAGGGGCGAACGTTAATATCGATCAAACTAAAAGAAGAATAGTCCTGTCCTCTTCCCTTTGATACATCAGCAACTAAAAGATACTCATGACCTTTAATAGGTTCTTTATAAACTAAACAGTCTCCACCTTCTAAATACCTTTGTGCCGGCTTAGCTCTTAAATTTAATAATGTTTGAGCATTCACTAATGTGTTACCAGTTCCAAAAAATGTATTCCCAAACTCTTGATCAAATTGTATTTGTGATGTGTTGTTTATAGTTTCTTCTTTCCACTTATCATCACGTCCTGGAACATCGTGCCAATCTACTCTAAAGTTTTTATATTCATTAACGCCTTGTATTGATCCTTCCCATATCTTATGAAAGGTATTACCAATACCATTGGCTGTAGATGTTACTATAATTTTTGTATCACCACCAGAAGATACAACTGGATACGTTGATGTATAAAACTCTGCAGCACGTTCAACAAAGGCAAACTCATCTAAGTATAATAAGTTTATAGAAAGACCACGAATAGAAGATCCTGTAGTAGCTGCAGCAATAATTCTACTATTATTACTAAAGTCTATATTTGATTTATTAAGAGCCTTACATCCTGGTTGTAAAAAGAATGGAATGTTTTCAAGCATAATTGTTATTCTTGCTAACATTTCTCTTGCAGTTGCGCCTTTGTTAGCTAAAACCGCTATTGATTTTTCTGATTGAAATAATGCAAACCATAATAAATAACCGCACGCTGATATAGATTTTCCAGATTGTCGGCATGCTAATACAATATTAAATCTTTCGCTTTCAAATTGTTGAAACATTTTCTTTTGATAAGGATATAATTCAAACGGAACTAAACCTTTATCTAATGAAATAATCTTTGCATATTTTTCTACAAAATACACTGGATCTTTCATACACTTCGCATATTCAAGTACTTCTTCTTGTGTAAAATTAGAAGTAATACCGTCTTTTTTTATATTAGGATTGCCTAGATAGTTTTCATTCCGGTTTTGGAGTGACATTCACTATTTCCGATTCATTCTTTAGTAGCTTTTGAAGCTCAGTGGTGGAACCAACAAAAAGATTATTAGTTGTATTTGCAACCTTTTTAATATCATCTTTTTTATCTATTTCTTTCTTTTTCTTATTAAGATCCATAAGTCTATCGTTTACATCTGAAATATTTTTAATCATTCCAGATAATACTTCAAATGCTCGAGGATGTTCACTTTCTCGTGCAACCTCAATCATTAACTCTAAACTCTGTTTACCTTTTTCCACGAGCTCATAATATGTGTCTCTTGAATATTTGTAATCATTATCGATATTCTTTTCTTCTGGAGGAAAGAATTTTTCCATATCTTTTTTATCACTCATTTAATGTAACTAACTCACGGTTTTTAATGTGTTCATGTTCAATGTCATCTTTAGATTGACCATAGTATCTTACTGCATGGTGTTTTTCTACCATATAATCATTAATAGATTGATCTGCATAATTTGTTGTTCTCCACAATTCACCTAAGATTCTGCCAAATTTACCTTCAGCATCTTTTTGTGTCTTAAGTGTTATGCCGCCTTCGTCATCTAACATTCCTGTTAAAAATTTCTTAGCAGCTAATCCATATTTTTTTTCTTCAAGATCTCTTGTTCTTGATTCTGGAGTATCTATAGCATATAATCTTATTCGTTCTTTTTTTAACCATACGCCAAAACCTAAATCGATATCAACATCGACAGTATCGCCATCGATTATCTTTACTACTTTACATCTGTATTCATACATATTTAACTCGCACTATCTAAAATTGTTGTTGAAAATCCAAAGTCACTATCTTCGAGGCCAATAATATTTGAAGGATTAGGTGTTACTACTATAGTTTCTAATCCTATATCTGAATCATTTAAACCAGCTCCGATATCAAATACCTTTGCTCTAGCATCTCTTATAATACTAGTATCTGTTATTGGACCATGAAAACTTAATTTCATTTCGAAATCCAACGTATAAATTATTGTTCTTCTTTGTTCCATTGCTCCTTCAAAATCATCTGAAAAAGAAACACCTTGAATAATAACTTGTATGTCTTCTTTAAAATCAGGATATTCTGTTGAGAACGGTTTTATTGTCATTGCGTATTGTGGATTAAATGTAGGAAGTATTTGTTCTACAATCTGCAATGCATCATCTTGTGATTTAGCATATGCATTTAATTGAAAATTTATTGAATAAGGAACTGGATTAAAAAAACGTTGTCTTTTAGTATTTTCGCCAGTAGATGAATTTGTAGTAAAATTTCCAACTTTAGCTAATTGTCTTTGCGCATCATATGAAATAGATGTAATCTCAAAAGACAGTCTTGGTAACTTTATAGCAACTTGAGTGTCTTCTGTCAAATTAGGATTTTCTCTTATTCTTTCAAGATACTTTTGTTTTGGTGCATAAGATAACGGAACTCTAAGTTGACTAATTACAGCACCAGATGAATTTTGCCTGATAACGTATATATTATTAAAAAGTCTGCCGAACAGCGCCACAGCCTTTTTAGTTTTTGCATGATAGAAGTGTCCGCCAAACATTAGTTATTACTCACATCGCCGAATGGATTGGATTCACTGAAGTCAATGAAGTCTGCACCTGTTGAAAAATCTGCATTTTGCTCGTTCTCTGATAATTGATTATCTTCTACTACTAACGATATTACACCACCTGCACCTGTTGTTAAACCAGCTACAGTCGCAGCTGTAGCAAAGGTATGATATTTGCCGTCATCAGCGCCTGCATGAATAATATGAAGTTTACTATCTGAATCTGAATACTGAGCAACTTCGCCTCTTATCGTAGTACCACCGCTTGTTGAAGTAATTGTTTCGCCAACTTTAAAAGGATCACCTGTTTTATCAGTTAGTGATAAGATATACTTATATGCGTATTTAATTTCAAGACTATCTAAAGCATCTACGCCCGTATCCATATCTTCACCAGTATATTCAAATAACTGACATCTCATTTTATATACTGGTAAGTTACTTAATTGATAAAATGGCTGTTCATGTTCTACATGTGATATTTGAAAAAAAGATTTACTTAAAGGGAGATATATTAAATCTCCTTCAGCAGGTCTTTGTGTTTTAATTTCGTTATCGTACCTTTGTACAGTAGCAGCCCATCTTCTTCTTGACACTACGAATGTAGCTTCATCACGTATTTCAACGCCAAATCTTGTAAAAAGATCTCCTTCGCCTTCAAATCCTTCTGTGTTCTCAATATACATTTCAAGTATATGAGAAGAATTAAAACTCGATACTGGATCATCACCAAATATCTCATCTTCATTTACTATATCACGAGGTAAATAAAATACGTCTTGCCCGTAAGCTTTTAATGCCTCAATAACTATATCTTCATAGAGGTTCTGCTCTGATCTTACTTTTTGATTAAAGTATAAATTGGTTGCCATATTATCCTACAAAGAAATCAGGTGGAAATTCGTGTTCTAATCTTATGTTTTCTCTAAGAGTTGCTATTTCTGCAGTAGCATCATCATAAATTTGTCTTCCATTTAAAATAACTCCTCCAGGTAATTGCATCCCTTCAAATTTAATTAAGTTTTGCCCCCATTGCTGTTTTATTAGTGCAGTTGTATATTCCTTTACGAACATATCATTAAATATAGAAGTATGATCAACGTCACTTACTTCAGTGTAAACTTCAGCTACAATATAATCACCTGCTTTAATATCGCCATCAGCAAAATCACCAAAGATATATAGTCTATTTTGTCTACGTGAAAATTGTACTTGCGGTGTGCCATTTAATTTCATATCTAGCATAGAAAGATACTGCTGCATTTGCTCATAATACGCTAGATCACCAGCAAAATTCATTAAATCGTGTATATCGTTTAACATCATTTGGTATTTAATATCGAAAAAATTTCTAGATCCAGCAAATGAACTCGATAAAGGAAACATCTTAGAAACAAAAATAATATTACTAGCTAATGTGATATATTCATTGGTGACATCAGTTTCAGTAACTAAGTGTTTAAGGTAAGTTCTTACAGTTGCATCAGAATGAAACTCACGATAATACTGTAGCGATTCGTCAACTCGATCTTCTAGTTGATCTTCATCAACGTTTACTTCGATTACTGGTTCACCTAGACGCCTTTTACAATAATCTATAAGAGTTGCGCGTGAATTAGGAGCCGCCATTTATCTATCCTTTTTATTATGATGCTGTAAATACATATGCACGACCAGGTGATGGAGTCTGATTAGCTACGCCCGGCGAACCTACTATTATTGACTTATTGGTTTCATCTATGGCAATTGAAAAACCATATTTATAACTAGCTGCAATATCTGATCCAGCAAATGTTTTTCTTAAAGTCCAAGTGCTTTCATCGCTTGTATCATAGACATAAGATACTGCATTAGCGCCGCCGCCACCAGCTGATTGAACTCCTATTGCAACTGTGTTTCCAGATATAGCAACAGTTTCTCCAAAATTTTGATTTAATACATTCGAAGGGGGAGTTAATTTAGTAACCTGAGAGTAACTCTTAGCACTAGTGTCGAATTCGTTTATATTATCTGCACTTCTTCCAGCTGTAAACATTTTAGTGCCATTAGGATTAAATATAACAGCAGAAGACAGTGCTTGTCTAGAACCTAAATCAAAACTTGTATTAGCGTATGATGCTGTGCTTACATCCCATGCTGTAGATAAGTTATATTGAAAAACATCATTATATTGCTCACCAATAATAAACATTTTCGTTCCATCGGGTGTAAAGTCAATTCCTTCTGGGGTACTCTCTTGTGAAGTAACAGAAAAAGATTTACTAGCATATGATATAGTTGTTATATCAAATGCAGTAGATAAAGAATATTGATAAACTTTATCGTATTGCTGACCCACCACGTACAATACTGTTCCATCAGGTTTAAATTTCATATCTCTAGTATTATTATCTTGTGACGCGAATGAAACACCATTACCACTATTACCTATTGATGCAGTAGATAAATCATATCCAGTAGTTAAATTATATACAAAAATTCTATTTGCAGCAGATCCACAGAAAAATAATTTTGTTCCATCTGCGTTAAATTGCAACCCATTTGGATTACCTTCATAACTACTAGTAACTAACGGATTACTGTCGTATGATGCAGTTGATATATCATATGCAGTAGTTAAGGTATAACTGGCTATTCTATCATAACCACCACCAGCCGCAAATATTTTTGTTCCATCTCCATTAAATGTTATTGCAGTACAATTAGTGAAGTTAGCGTGTACATACTCAGCTGCAGTAAATGTAGCTCCAGCTATATCATAATGAGTTGAACCTTTTTTAAAAATGTAAGCGGCTCCTGAATTACCAACACCTCCAGTATTGTGACCATATGCTCCAACTACTATTAAATCTCCATCTTCGTTAATGTCTGAAGCATTTTGCTGATTAGCGCCTGAACCGGTACCTCCGGCATAATCACTTCCACCTGCATCTGATGCTGCCGCATATGTCGAATACGACCATGTTGTTCCAGATCTTGTAAAAATAAATGCAGCTCCAGCATTTCCCACTGCTTCATCGCTCAACGGACTACTACACAATAAAACGTCGCCAGCATCGTTTAATTTAGCTGCAGCTCCAAATGAAGCGCTAGCTTCTCTAGTTGGTTCTGTAATTTTTTGTTGTTGTGACCATGACGTACCAGATCTTATAAAAACATATGCTGCACCTTTATAAGAATCCTCAGCTTGAGCACCAACAGTTGCATATGTACCATCACTACTTATACTTACAGACAATCCAGCTTCATCATTAGCAGCTACATCTGAAGGAACTAATGCAGCCTGATATGTCCATGATGTGCCAGATCTTACATACACAATTCCCGCACCTTTGCTCGATCCACCATAGGATGGAGATCCTAGTATAACATAGTTATTATCAGTGCTCATTGCGACTGAAATGCCTGCATTATTACCACCGGAAGATCCATCTATTTTAGCTTCTTGAGCCCAAACAGAAGCATCTAGATTATATTGGGTTATTTTACCATTATTATGACCAATAAGAAATAGTTTAGTAGAATCAGCAGGATGCAGCGTTAATCCATTTGGTGTACCATCTTGACTTGAAACACTAAAGGAAGCATTAGCGTATGATGCAGTACTTACATCCCACGCAGTTGTTAAGTTATATTGATATAACGCATCATTACTTTGTCCTATAATAACCATTGTTGCGCCATCATTGAGAAAAACAACATCTTGAGGCCAACTACCAGTTTGAGCATATACAGTAGGAGATACTTTATTAGCATATGATATAGTTGAAAGATCCCACGCAGTACTTAATGAGAATTGCCAAATCTTGTCATGAGTGCTACCAGCAGCAAGATACATAGTTTGTCCATCTGGTTTAAAAAATATTCCTCTTGGATTATTATCTTGAGTAACTGCAAAATTAACGTTATTGTACGAAGCTGTACTTATATCATATGCAGTGCTTAAATCATATTCATAAATTTTATCAGTAACACTACATACAACAAATAATTTAGTTCCGTCATTATTTGTTCTTAAACACTCTGCATGACTTGCTTGACTTGCTACACTGAATGAAACACTATCATGTGATAAAGAAGAAGAAGTGATATCATATGCTGTAGAACAACTCCATTGATCTAATTTGTCATAATATTTATTAATTGTAATAATTTTTGTTCCATCAGCATTAAATATAAATCCAGTTAACTCCGGATATACATGGGAACCCAAATCCGAATACAAAGCATCAGATTGAACATTACTATAAGTGGTGAGCGCGATAGAACTTAATAATGCTGTTGCACTTCTTTTCCAGACATAAGCTGCTTTTTCTCCTCTGGCACCTGTAATTGCCCGATCACCTTTGATATCTACAGAAATACCATTAAAATCATTCGACCCCGCATCAGTTGCAGTTAACATTGATTGTTGAGCAGTTGTCGTCCAATCAGCAATAAATGTCAATGTAAAAGAAGCAGGAAAATTTACAGCGCCATTGACATTGTCTGTTGCTGCTATTGTAAGAGTAAATGTACCACCGCTACTGCTACCAGAAGTAGCAGGTGTTACAGTAAAGTAATTAGATGAATCTCCAGTTCCTTGAGTGATTGTAGCAATATCGCCAAGACCACTAGTCGATGAACTCCACGAAAGAGGTAAACCTTCTGGGTCAGTTGCAATTGCATTGATAACAGTTGCTGTTCCATTTTGAGCTAATGTATAAGCACTATCAACACCAGTTATCGCAGATGGCGCTGCATTTGTAATTGTTGCAACAAGATACCACCCAGTTCCATTATACATAAATATTTTATTAACACCAGTAACTAATGCTTGATCACCAGCTACCATTCCTGTAACTGCGCCTAAGGCTGCCATAGTAGCTACAACAGTTGTTGGTGATGGAGAACGTGCAGAAACATAACTTGAGTCAATTAAAGATTGAACTGCTGATGCTGTAGTACTGTTTGCCGTAACTAGACTTAATGTATTAGCAGAATCAAGTAAAGTTGTAACTGTTTTGTTATTAAGTTTAATAGATTCAGCAACTTCAAGACCTTTTCTTACTACAAAATTTTTTAAATTTGACATTGGTTCACTTTCCCCAAGAGTTTATACTATTTATAGTTTTATTTATCTTTTTTAATTTCTTCATTTGTTAAAGATGATACAAGTGCACTTGAAAATGCTTTTTCAGCTGTTTGCAATTGATCAATTTGAAAACGAAGATTATTAGATTTAGTTTGTAAATCTCTAATCTGCCTTACTTGATAGGTTTGCTCCTCAGTGAAATCTTCAATTTTATATTCTTTATCGTCGATTATTACTGCATTTGAGTTGTCTTCTTTTTCCATTATAAACGGCTCCTGTTTTAATTTTATTTATTTTATTATTTATACTGTAGTACTAATTGCTTTTAGCTTTACATTTGTATTTGTTTTTGTTGGAGTTAATCTAAGTTCTACATTACTTCCGTTTATTGCTGCATCAAATTCTCCAAGGTCAGAATCTAAAAGTAATTTCGCATAGCTTGTTATTACTACATTTGTTCCGTTATGCGTTAACAATATTTCTTCTGAATGATATGCATTATCACCTGCGTGTTTAAGCTGTGCTATATATTTCATTGTTCTAAAACTAGTTTTACTAAAGCTATGTATAACTTGATCAGAATCAGTTGAAGTTAAATCAGAGTCAATTGAAATAAGCTCGTCTGCAGCAGATCCAGTAATTGTAACTGTATCAGTACCTGCAGCAGTTGTAAGAGTTATTCCTGTACCAGCTTCAAGTGTAAGAGTATCTGAGTATGTTGCTGTACTTCCTGGATTAAATATATAAACTGCGCCTGTACCACTGGTGCTTGAACTGTTTTGCCTTGCACCTACTATTATTTTATCATTGCTTCTACTTATTCCTATACCTTCACCGAATTCCCAATTGGCTGCTACGTCTGAAGCTGTAAAGTCTTTTACTTCTGTCCACGTTGTCCCGGTTCTTGTGAAAATATATGCTTTACCGCCAGTGCTTGTTGTTTTCGCTCCTACTGTTAAAGAATTACCTGTACCATCTAAGCTCACACTCCATCCAAAAAAGTCTTCATTAGCAGTATTAGAAGATCTTAATGCTTGTTGAAGCGTCCATGTAGTGCCAGATCTTGTAAAAACAAATACGTATCCAGGTAGATTGGATTGTCCTCTTGCACCTACAGCTATAGTGTCTCCTGCTGCGTTTATACTTATTTCACCATCTGTTCCAAAATTAACAGCATTGGTAGGACCTGAATGTCCATTTCCGGCTTCATAAGGATTTGCAATTTTTTGTTGCTGAGACCAAGTGCCACCTGATTTGTAGTAAACATAAACGGCGTTATTCCCGCCAAAAATAGCATAGTCGCCTGCTATATCAACACTTACACCAAAATTAGAGTTCGATGCCTTATCTGAAGGAACTATTCTTTGTGTTTCTGACCAAGTAGTGCCTGATCTGTTAAAAATGTAAACAGCACCTTCATTACTATTTGTTTCATCTTCACCGTAAGATCCTGCAATAAATTGGTTATTATCAGTATTATCTAACTTCAATGTTTTTTGATAACCAAAATAATCATTTTCAAGTGCTTGAGATGGATCTACTTTTTGTTGTAAAGACCACGTTGTACCTGATCGTGTATACACATATGCTTTTGTTCCATCCGCATTTGATCCATCAGTATTATTTGAACCTACTAATAATGTATCACCAACTACTGATACTGCATGACCAAAATTAGATCCAAATGCTGTTTGTTGTATTTTTTGTTGTTCTGACCATGTTGTTCCGTTATAGTAATATACATAAACTGCTTTGTTGCCTCTGGCTCCTGCTACTGCATAATCACCGTCTATATCAACTACGTTACCAAAAAAATCACTACTGGCAGCATCTGATGCTGTTAATTTTTGAGCTTGTGTAGTGGTGGCAAAATTTGTAACTGTTGGGTCTGCTACAACATTTGTTTGACTAGAAACTGATATAGTATTAAAAGATGAAATTGGCGTAATTTGTCTTGCTTGTACATAAGATGAGTCAATAAGAGCAATTGTTGTTGCTGAATCATTACCTGCTGCTGCTGCAGCAATTGTAACTGTATCAGTTGTAGCATTACTCGTAAGAGTTATTCCAGAACCGCCTGCTAGTGTAAGAGTATCTGAGTATATTGCTGCATCTGGTACTACAAACGTATAAGCTTGTCCTTTACCACTATTTTCACTTGGAGCACCTACAATAATATCTCTTCCGTCTATATCAACTCCATGACCAAATCCATCAGAAGCTGTGGCATCAGATGCACCAAATTTATTTACCTGTGTCCAAGTTGTTCCTGATCTTTTAAAAAGATACGCTGCACCAACATTAGCAGTACCATCAAGAGTTGCAGTACTATGGCCTATTATTGCAATGTCATTTTCAATTGCTAGTTGTCTATAAGCAAACGCTATCGTAGCACTAGAAGGATTTGGAGTATCACTTGGCTGTATTTTAGCTTGTTGAGACCAAGTTGATCCAGATCTTGTGAATACATAAGCAGCTCCGTGGGGTGCACTTGAAGTACCGCCTGCTGAATAAGCTCCTACTAATATTGTATCACCGCTTATAGATACACTACCACCAAACTCATCTTCACTACTAATATCAGACGATGTAAATGCTGCCTGTTGCGACCAAGTTGTTCCGGATCTTGTAAATGCATAGACTTTTCCTCCAGTATCCGCAACTGCAGCGCCTATAGCAATAGTATCGCCATCTATTGCAACGTCAAAGCCAAACTTATCGCCAGTAGTGTTATCGCTTGCTAATAGTTTAGCTTGTTGAACCCAAACAGTCGAAGCACCACTAGTTGAAAATTGAAATATTTTGTCAGCACCTGGTTCTACAGCATACAGTTTACTCATGTCTGCATTGAATGTAAAATCGCCAGCTTGAGTAGCATTAGTAAGTATGTTTATTGCATACGAAACTGAAATACTAGAACTTACGTCAAATGCAGTAGTCAAATCGTGTTGTCGTAATGAGTTACCTAAAATGAATAATTTTTTTCCACTTTCATCAAATTGAATAGCTGTTGTGCCACCATGCGATCCTGAAGGGGTAAATGATTTACTAGCATATGAAGCAGTACTTATATCATATGCAGTTGATAAAGTATATTGAAAAACTTTATTGTTTTGAGCTCCACACAAATACATTGATGTACCATCATTATTAAAAGTAAAACCTGCGTAATTGTTTTCTTGTGTTGTAGTACTAAAATTTTTGTTACTATAAGAAGCAGTACTTATATCATATGCAGTAGTTAAATCATGCTGGTATATTTTCATGTTATTATTACAAAGAACATATACTTTTGTACCATCATTATTCCATCTCATTGCATAAATACCCATATTATTTTGACCAGAAATTGTTAATGAGTAACTTGAACTTGCATTTGATAAGAAATTAGTTGAAATATCATATGGAGTTGCTAAACTATATTGTTTAATTGCATCTGAAGACATTCCTACAATATATACTTTTGTTCCATCAGAATTAAATAACATACTTCTTGGTTGTGTTTCAATAGCATTTAAAGATACAGATTGAACACTGTCGTACGATGCCCCTTGTAATGTCGTTGAAGTAGCACCTTTAAATACGTAAACTGCACCTTCAGATGAATTTTTCTTATGGGCTGATGCAACTATATAATTTCCACTTATAGCCACTCTATCACCAAACCAATCGTTGGCAGCAATATCAGAACTAGCTAATCTTTGTTCTAAAGACCAAGTTGTACCTGATCTAGTATAAACATGCACGCCTCCACCGTGGTTATAATCTGTATCATCGTATTTAGTTCCTATTACAATTCTTGATCCTTCTATATCAAGATCAGTTCCAAAATAATGGTTGTCTGGTGGAGATATTGGCGATGTTATTTGCTGTTGCTGAGACCAAGTTGTGCCAGATCTCACATAAACGTAAACACTTCCAGCATTACTTCCTCCAGTATCTTCATTGTCTGCATTTACTATTGCGTATCCATTGTCAATAGCTACTCTCTGTCCAAAATAATCTTGGCCTCTGTTACTTGCTTGAAGTATAGCTTGCTGTGCTGTATTTTCATAACTTATAGCTGTTGTATCAGATACAACATCATTTTGAGTAGCAACTGTTATAGTGTTAAACGCCGAGACAGGAGTAATTTGTCTTGCTTGTACATAAGACGAATCAACTAAGGCAATTGTTGTTGCTGAATCGTTACCACTACTTGCTGTCACTCTTGCTTGAACATAAGATGAATCGACAATAGCAATAGCTTGAGCAGAATCTAGTTTAGCTGCAATTTGATTAGTAATAGTTGTGCTAAAGTTTGCATCATCTCCAAGTGCAGCTGCTAATTCATTTAATGTATCTAGAGCTCCTGGTGCAGCATCGATTACACTATTAATCTGAGTTGTGACAAAGGCTGAATCAGTAAAGTCTGCATTTGTATATTTAGTTTGTCTTGCTTGTACATAAGCTGAGTCAATTAAAGCAATGGTAGTGGCTGAATCATTTCCACTTGCCGGCGATCTTGCTTGTACATAAGCTGAGTCAATTAAACCTAATACATTAGAAGAATCTACTAAACCTGAAACTGATTTACCATTGAGTGTAATGAACCCAGTGTTAATAGAATCGGCAACTTCAAGGCCCTTATTTACTACAAAGTTTTTTAAATTATCCATTGGTGTTAGCTTTCCTTAAAAAGATTCTCATTCTTATTTATATCTTATTTCTTATTGCACTTAATTTTACTGTAGTTGTTGCTCTAGTAGGAGACAATTTAAGTTGTGCGTTATTTCCAACAATATCTCCATTAAACGTTCCAAGATTGTCGTTTAATAATAGCTTACCATAACTTGTTAAACCAACGTTTGTACCATCGTGCATAAGTAAAATTTCTTCAGAATGGTGACTAGCATCAAAAGCACCAGCTATACCTGAAGTGGTAAAGACATATGCTCTTCCTTTTGAACTTGCCATATTCGATGCTCCTACTCCAACATCAGTTCCTTTAATGGCTACACCGTTAGTGCTACCAAATCGATTAGTACCATCAGCATCTGAATGCTGTATTTTCTTTCTTTCAGTCCATACGCCATCAGCGCCTTTTGTAAAGAGATACGCAGATCCACAATTAATACTGCTATCACCAATTTTGTCATCTCCATGCGCGCCTATTATTAGATTATCTCCATCTATTGCAATTGAAGTTCCAAAATTTGTGTTTTCTACACCATCGCTTGCTTCTAATTTTTGTGTCATAGTCCAACTTGACCCAGAACCTGTAAATACATAAACAGCGCCTTTTCCACTTACACCGTTTATTGTTTCTTGATAGGAGCCAGCAAATATAGAACCGCCATCATTAGATATAGCCAATGCCGCGTCTTTACCCATCGTAGCGCTTCCAGTTTGAACTAACTTTTTAACTTCAGTGTATGCTAAACCACCTGTGTAATAAGTAAGAATATTAGTGTTAACGTCGTTTGTTACAAATAGTTGAGATCCATCGGGTCTCCATCTATGACCACGAATTTTGTTGTTGTTTGATGTATTTATTGAGTATGCAGTATTGAACGACGCATTAGCATAAGAAGCTGTTGATACATCAAATGCAGTAGTTAAGTTATATTGAAATACTTTATGAGTATTACTGCCAGAAACATACATTCTTTTTCCGTCTGGATGAAAAGTTAATCCTCCAGGAATATTATCTTGAGTGTTTACTTCAAAAAGGTCTACAAATGTTGCTGTGCTTATATCGTATGCTGTTGATAACGTATATTCTCTTACTGCATTATTTGGTGTTGGATCACTATTATCGTCATCTAAAACAAACATTTTAGTTCCATCATTATTAAATTGTACATCTTCTGCTTTAGATGAGCTTCCAATTGTAAGAGACTTACCAGTATATGATGCAGTAGTTAAATCGTATGCTATTGCTAATGCGTATTGAAAAACTGCAGCTTCAGACCCTCCAGCAGATGCAGTATTATTTGTTATAAACATTTTTGTTCCATCAGGACTAAATTTTACGCCTGTTATCGCACTTGCCTGATTGTCTACATCATCGAAAGAATTATTCCATGATGCAGTTTGCATATCCCATGCCTTAGACATTGTCCACATGTGTACTCTAGATTGACCGGATGTTGTAGTTACAAAAAATTTATACCCGTCTGGATGTAAATCCAGACCATTAGGTGTAGTTGCATACAATGGAGCTGCAGACAAACTCTTAATCCCTTGATATCTTCCATTTCCAGTGCTAGAATAATTAGTGTATTCACTAGATACTCCAGTATGCATTACATAATTATTATCGGCATTATATACATACACCGCTCCAGCATTAGAACCACCGCTATCTTCTTGAGAAGCCGCAACAGCCGCAACATCGCCTGAACCACTAATTACTGTAGCATGTCCAAAATGATCATTTGCTTGTTTATCTAATGCATTTATTTCTAGAGAGTTTTTCCAAATACCGTCAGCGCTATCCATTGAGTAAATATAAGCAGTACCTGCTTCAGTCGTGCCGCCTGGAGCATCATAGTGAGATCCAGTAATAGCTATATTACCAGCTGCATTTATATCACATTGAGTAAAAGCATTTGAATAACTAGTAGATGAAGGAATAACTTTGTAACTTTGTGACCACTCCGCTAATTCTAAAGCTTGGCTTGGATGCACAAATAAGTATGAAGCACCAGAGTTATTTAAATTAGTATCTTCATGATTAGCACCAGCTATAAAAGCCAGTCCGTCGTTGCCCATAGCTACTGCTTCTCCAAAATCATCTCCACCAGTTGGATTAGATGCAATATATTTTTTCAATTCTTTCCACTGCGTTCCTTTTCTTTCAAAAAGATATGTTGCTCCTGCCGTAGCTGTACTACCTGCTTTAGCAGCTGGAGCTCCAACAACTAGAAGGTTTCCAGTATGATCAATATCTAGATCATAGCCAAAATAAGCATTTGTACCGGCAGTGCTATAATCTGAATGAATAACAGATTGTTCTTCTAACCATGAACTTCCAGATCTTGTATATATATAAGCACGTCCATACGATGTACTATTAGTCTGAACTCTTCTAGCACCTACTGCGGCTGTATTACCATCTTGATCCATAGTTACAGACCAACCATAATTATTACTACTGGAGAGTCCGGACGCTTGTATTTTTTGTTGTTGACCCCACACTGGACTTGTAACATCCCATTCGTGTATTTTATCGCTGCCTCTTCCACATACATACATTTTAGTTCCATCGGGGTGAAATTCTATGCCATGCGGAACTATTTCGTAACTGCTAACACTGTAACTTGTGCCTAAATATGATGCAGTAGATAAATTCCATCCAGCACGTAAAGTATACTGAAAAACCTTATCAGCCGTTTGACCAACAATAAATAATTTTGATCCATCAGTTGAAACTGCCATACCATTCGGTACTGTCTCTTGTGAATTTACATTTAGAGATTGGTTGTCATATACTAATGTTGATAAATCATAAGCGCTTGACATACTATATGAATAAACGGCATCAGTGCCAGTATCCAATACAAATATTTTAGTGCCATCAGGCTTAAGTCTAATAGAACCAATACCAGTATTTTGACTACTTACACTTATTTGAGAGTGATATGATGCAGTACTTAAATCAAAAGCTGTTGATAAATTATACCTAATAATTTTATTGCTAGCAGCACCAGCAACAAATAATTTTGTTCCATCTGTACTAAACGCTAGTGCTTTAATATCTTCTTCATAACTATTTACATTAAGAGAAACACTATCGTATGTTGCACTTGATATAAGATACGGAGTGGATAAACTATATTGGCCTACTATATTGAGAATATAATCACACACATACACTTTTGTTCCATCTGCATTAAACGCTAAGTCTGTAGAATTAGTAAAAGGATTACTGATATTTTCGTTTCCAGTATATGTTGGGTTAACTAGATTGTAATTGCTACCAGTCTTAGCAAAAATATAAGCAGTACCAGCATCACTTGCGGTATCATCGTCATAAGGCGCGCCCACAATAGCATAACCTCCGTCGCCTGAAATTGCTACAGCGTGTGAGGTTCCAGTTCCATTGACGTCACCACTAAAAGCGTCATTGGCGGCGCCGTCATTGGCTACTAATTTTGCATATTGAGACCAAGTTGTACCTGATCTATTAAAAATATAAGCAGCGCCTTGAGTTTGATTACTACCAACTTTAGCGTAAGGAGCTCCTATTATAACAGAGTTACCATCATTAGATATATCACACCCATTACCGAAATACCAAACATCATTGTTTCCAGGATGATCAGAAGGAGTTAATTTTGCTTGTTGCGACCAAGTGAATACAAGTGGTAAATCAATTCTAAATACTTCATCACGAAAAATTCCAACAACAAATAACTTATTCTCATCAGCATCTTCACTCAAAGCAATCGATTTTTGCGCTCCTCCAACATCTGTGCCAGTGGCCATACTGTAATACATATTATCATAACTTGCAGATGTAACGTCCCAAGCAGTTGATAAGGTGTATGTATAAATTGCCTTATTCACCTGACCTACCATATACATTTTAGTACCACTACTATCAAATATTACTTCCATGGGTTCGCCGTCTTGATTGCCCACATAAAAATTATTAGAACTATTATATGTAGCAGTTGAGATGTCCCAAGCAGTTGATAAATCCATCATACGCACAGAATCATTTTGGACTCCAACCACATACATTATAGTTCCATCAGGCTTGAAAAATATTCCTTCTGGGAAACCTTCAACTGAACCTATGGCAATATTTACATTATTATACGAAATAGTACTTAAATCATATGCAGTTGACAAGTTATATTCGTATACTGTATCATTGCTTTCATTCAGAACAAATAATTTTGTTCCATCAGGTTTAAATTTCATTGAAGCTGGTAACGGTGTACTACCCATAGAGGTTCGTATATTAAACGATATGCTATCATACGACATTGAAGCATCTGTCACTTCATATGGTGTTGACAAACTATATTGATATATAAGATCTGTGTTAGCATCTGCAATGTATGCTTTTGTGCCATCTGGTTTAAATGCTAATGTATGTGGCTGATTAGCATTTGCATCACCTGACATTCCAGCTTGCCAAGTCTGTGGTGATTTATGTACATAACTTGCGTTAGAAATTGAACCTACTGACGTTGTTGCACTTCTTGTAAAAATATAAGCAGCACCAGGAGCTCCAATACCACTAGATCCTCCTCCTTTAAACCAAGCACCAACAACTAATGTATCACCAGCATCGTTTAGTGCAACACAATTTCCAAATTTGTCGCCATTTGCAATATCATCTGATTGTATTGCTGCTTGAAAACTCCATGTAGAGCTATCTTTATAATGAATGAATACTTCTCCTCTATTACTTCCGCCAGTGTCTCTTGATTGTGCGCCTGATGCAAGATAATTACCATTGGCTGAAATACTAACAGCTTTTCCAAATTCATCATCGTTTAAAGCAGAAGAATTAGCTTTAAAAAATCCTTTCTGAACACCACCGCGCCAGTCATTTGGTGCTCTATCCATGATATACAGACCTTCAGTATGGCCGGTAACTGCAATAGTATCAAAGTTTGAATCTGGCGCAATAGATTGACCGAAAAAGTCACTCGATGCAGGAGAACTAGGTTGAACAAAGTCAGTATAAGACCAAGTGCCATTAGCGCTATCTCTTGTATAATACACAACAACTCCAGAATTATCAGTACTATAATCATTTCTAGTAGAACCTACAAGTAATTGATTTGTTCCTATAGCCATTCCTCTACCAAACTCATCACCACTACCCATATTATCAGTTATGCCTGTTTCATTTCCTAGTATAATTTGTTGTTGAGTCATACCAGGCCAATTAGTATAACCTATGACTTCAGAAGAGCTAAGTTGTGCTATATACTTTGTTGTCCTATGAGTTCCTATAGGAAACTGATCTATTATCTGTGAAGAATCACCAGTTGTAAGAGAAGAATCAATTTGAATAACTTGAGCTGTTTCTCTTGCTTGAACATAAGATGAATCAATTAAAGCAATTGTTGCAGCAGAATCAATACCACTTGCTGTCACTCTTGCTTGAACATAAGATGAATCAATTAAAGCAATGGTAGTGGCTGAATCTAATTTACCTGCAATTTGATTTGTGATTGTTGTACTAAAGTTAGCATCATCTCCAAGTGCAGCCGCTAATTCGTTTAAAGTATCTAGAGCTCCAGGTGCAGCATCGATTACACTATTAATCTGAGTTGTGACAAAGGCTGAATCAGCAAAATCATTATTAGTATATTTAATTTGTCTTGTTTGAACATAAGCCGAGTCAGCAGTAGTTCCTATTAATGATATTGTTGCAGCAGAATCTGTACCAGCAGCCGTTCTTGCTTGTACATAGTCTGAGTCAATTAAATTAATAACCGTAGCAGAATCATAACCAAGCGTTTGGTTTACTGTCCAAGCTGTTTTTGTGGAATTATAAGTATATGTTTTTCCGCCACTGGTAAACGACTGATTGTTTGTGGGGCTATTTGGAAAATTTATTGCCATCTATCTATCCTTTGATTACTTTAGTTTTATTATGAGAGCTGCCATTAACTTAGATCCCAAGAATTCGTTTCTTCATTCCATGAATAAATTTCATCACTATCAGCATCTGGATAAGCGACTGGTGGTTCCCATAAACATGTAGTTTCATTCAGTACCCAAGATAGATATGGTCGAGGCGCATAAAAAGCATCTCTATCTTCATCGTAAATATAGCCAATACCTGCATAATTTTTACGTAAAGGCGTACCACCACCACTATGCACATTACCATATGTATTAAAGGATGTTTGTTTCCAAATAGCCCAACCAGTTAACTGAGTTAAAAAATGAATTCCATTAATTTCATTTTCATTTCCATTAGCATCTAGTAATTCATTGTTATTTACTGTAACTATTTCCATTACTTTTCCATTAATTCCAATTTTTGCAAAATGTGCCATTATACTGTATAACTCCCTGCCCCTGTATATTTTAATATTGTATAATCTCCAGATGTGGTAACAACTGGGCTTCCTGTACTAGTTGTGCTATACACCGCAGTCGGAACTTTTAAAATAACTACGCCAGATCCTCCAGCATAACCGTTACCGCCTCTTTGTCCACCGCCGCCGCCTCCAGTATTAGCTGTACCAGCAGATCCGATCACTGGGGATCCAGCACTATTATAAGACGTTCCGTTTCCACCGCCTCCAGAACCTCCTGGATTATAACCAGTACCACTTCTGTTTGCAGTTATAGTTCCACTTCCTCCTCCGCCATACGTGACAGAACTTCCTGTAATAGAATTTGCAACTCCATCTCCGCCTTCACCGCCAGAAGAATAAGTATTTCCGTTAGCACCGGCATTTCCAGCACCTCCACCACCTCCGCAATTATATAAGCTTGAAGCTGCACTTGAGGATCCACCGTCATTTCCTTGAGAAGGAAATGTTGAAGGCGTGTTACCAGATCCTCCTGCTTTGGCTCCATTACTACCACCAGATCCGCCACCTCCTCCAGAACCACCATCTGCACCTTGTGTCCTGGAACCTTCATGGCCACCACCACCACCACCGCCGGTTGATGTGATAGATGTCATATTTCCAGTACTAGTAACGGAAGAACTGCTTCCATCTATTCCATATTTGTTTCCAGATCCTAGGCCTCCAGCGCCGCCTCCTCCTACAGCAACAACGATCACACTATCTTTACTTATTGTTTGCGTAGATGTTCTGTAGCCTCCAGCGCCTCCGCCACCTCCGACGTGACCACCACCACCGCCACCACCAGCTTCAATTAACATTTCAATTGAAGCTTCAGTGTACGCTTGTGATACAGCGTGCTGAGCAACAGCATCATCGGTTATTGGAATCCAACCTTGAGTTGCACCAGAATAAACTATGTGTAAAGCCGTACCATCAGTGCTAAATGTTGTATCAGAATCGTGTACACCTTGAAATTTTAAATCAGCAGTAGAATCTTTATTATCTATTAAAAAATTATTAGTATTCCATGTTCTAGCATAATCAGCAAATATAATTTCATCACCAACACTAGCAGATGTAGGTAAAGTTGCTTTAACTGAATTACTCGTTGTATCTACCCAATAAGCTTTATTTACTTCAGCTGTAAGAGATGAATCAGTTTGTATTGATGATTGCCAAGTTATAGCACCAGCACCAGTAGCACCAGTAGCACCAGTAGCACCAGTAGGACCTGAAACAGTTACCCATTGCGCTCCGTCACTGTCGTTATAATAAACAAATAAAGTTGCATCAGTTGTATCAAACCATAAATCGCCAGCTGTAGGACTAGAAGGAGGTGTGTCAGATTGAGTAACTGCAGCTGAAGCTGTTGCTCTAGCTTGAACGTAATCAGAATCAATAAGAGATATTGCTTCGGCAGAATCTAAGAAGTCATAAGTTGTTTGCCTTGCTTGAATATAAGCTGAATCGACAATAGCAATTGCTGCTGAAGAATCTAAACCTGCAGCAGATCCAGTAATTGTAACTGTATCAGTACCTGCAGCAGTTGTAAGAGTTATTCCTGTACCAGCTTCAAGTGTAAGAGTATCTTGTATCATTAATCCTAACGGAGCTGTAAATATATATGCAGCACCGGTAGTAGAAGAAGCCCCGTGATTACCAGCAATTAATGTTTGGCCATCACCTGATATTTCTAGTGCACCAGGTTCAAAACCTAGATAACCACCAACAGTATCAGAGGCAAATATTTTTTTCGCTAGTGACCAAGTAGATCCTGTTCTTGTGTAAATGTAAGCAGAACCAACTCCAGCTCCTGAATTTACTTCTCTACGAGCACTACCTACTGCAACATTTCCATCATCTGAAATTGAAACTGAGCCACCAAATTCGCCGCTTGCAACTTGGCCAGGAAGTTTAGCTTGTTGTGTCCATGTCGTACCTGATCTTGTAAACGCATAAACAGATCCAGCACTATTAAGACCACTTGGATCTTCAGCTTCAGCTCCAACTATGAGTGTATCACCATCATTATCAAGTGCCATTGAGCCGCCAAATTTGTCATATGCAGCTGCATCTGAAGGGTATATGTTTTGTTGTTGAGCCCATGAACTTCCACCATAAAACCATACATATGCAATACCTGAACCGTTAAGGCCTGAGCCTCCACTACCATTAATTTCTACAGTTCCTGCTGCAATATATAATCCATTACCAGATATACTTACGTCTTTTCCTACGTAAGCGTTTGAAGTTGCATCCGAAGTTACTAATGTTTGTTGATGAGACCAAGTAGTTCCTGATCTAGTATAAGTTACCAAATAACCAGATGATGAAGGACTACCTCCACTACTACCTACAACTACAGTATTACCATTATCAGATATTCCAACAGAGTTACCAAAAGCGTTAGGTGATGTTCCTTGTCTACTTAATTTTGCTTGTTGAGACCAACTAGTTCCTGATCTAGTAAAGATGTATACGTTACCTTTATTACTATCACTTTTTCTTGCACCTACTACTACAGTATCGCCATCAGCATCGATATCAACAGAGTGACCAAAATAATCATCTGATTGTCCATCACTTGGATCTATTTTAGCTTGTTGTGTCCATGTTGTACCTGATCTTATATAGATATACGCTGATCCAGAATTGCTTCCATTAATATCTTCGTTATATGCTCCAGCTATTGCATAATTTCCATCTTGTGATATAGATGCGCCTTGACCAAGCGCGTCTCCAGTAGCTGCATCTGCTGCTAATAACTTAGCTTGTTGTGTGCCACTTGCCCAGTTTGGAATTGCAGCATCTGCATCTGCCACGACATCGCCTTGACCAGCAATTGATACTTTAGTAAACGCTGGAACAGGAGTAACTTGTCTTGATTGAACATAATCTGAATCGATTAAAGCAATTGTTGTTGCTGAATCATTACCACCGGCAGAAGTCTGTCTTGCTTGAACATAAGCTGAATCAACTAAAGCAATAGTTTGAGCAGAATCTAATTTACCCGCAATTTGATTTGTTATTGTTGTACTAAAGTTTGCGTCATCACCTAGTGCAGCCGCTAATTCGTTTAAAGTATCTAGAGCTCCAGGTGCAGCGTCTATTACGCTATTGATTTGTGAAGTAACATATGCTGAATCCGTAAAGTCTGCATTAGTGTATTTTATTTGTCTTGCTTGTACATAAGATGAATCAATTAAAGCAGTTGTTGCAGCAGAATCAATACCACCACCGGCAGAAGTCTGTCTTGCTTGAACATATGCTGAATCGACTAAAGCAGTTGTACTTGCTGAATCTAAACCAGCTGCTGATCCAGCAATTGTAACTGTATCAGTGGTGGCATTAGTTGTAATAGTTATTCCAGCACCAGCTTCAAATGTAAGAGTATCTTGTAATGGATTTCCTACTGGCGCTGTAAACGCATATACTGCCCCAGCATTTGTATATGTATCACTACCGTCTACTAAGTCTGCTAATTTAGAATGACTTAATATTGTTGTTCCATCTCCAGATATATTAGCACCAAGACCAAATTGATCTTCTGAAGCTAAATCGCTTGGAGATAATATTTTAGACTCACTCCATACACCTGAACCATTTCTAGTAAAAACATATGTTATACCTGTTTCTGCATGACTGAGCGTGTTAAATCTATCAGTACCTGCTACAAGACGAGTACCATCATTGCTTAAACTAACATTTTGGCCAAATCTTAAAACCTGGTTGGTGCCAGAACCAACTGTATGAGATGGAGTTATGTTCTGTTCCTGAGTCCAAGTTGTACCAGATCTATTCCAGATGTATATAGAAGATCCAGTACTGTATATTCCACCACTACCAAAAGCTATTCTATTACCATCACTTGATATAGCTACGCCTTTTCCTTTTCGATCATCCCAACCAATATCTACTGCTCCTGACGGAGCTATTGTTTGTTGTAATGTCCAATTTGTACCAGATCTTACATATGTGTAAATCTTTCCTGTAGATCCTGAACCTTGATGACTCACAACAATTGTATTACCATCTTCATCAATAGCTACACCACCACCATAGTCATCTCCACTATTTGATGTTGTTAGTTTTTGTTGTAATGAAAAATTACCTGAGCCATCATTTATGTATATGTATACACCTTTATTGTTGCCAGGTCCTCCTATTACTATATACTGATTATCTCCACTAATATCAACTGACGCACCAAATCTCATATCATTGGTAACTGGACTAGGAGATGTGGGTTCTATGGCGGAATGTTGTGACCACGTGGAACCGGTTCTTGTAAAAAGGTAAACTACTCCCGTTGCATAAGAAGCGTTGGCTGCACTAGGATCATACTGAGCAGCACCAAGTGCAATTGTGCCGTCATTTGACATAACCACATGATCGCCAAAACCTGTAAAATCAGATGCATGTCCACCTGTTCTATTTATCATCTGACCATAAGTCCATGTAGATCCGGATCTAGACAGAAAATGTATAGCACCTCTGTTATTACTGGATTTGCCAGAACCAACAACAGCATAATTACCATTAGTGCTTAAACTTGGACTTCTACCAAAACCATCACCACTCATAATGTTTGCAAAAGGAACTCTTATAATTTTAGCTTGTTGTGTTCCTGACGTCCAATCTGGCACTGCGGCATCTGCGTCTGCAACAATATCTGTTTGACCAGTAACTGATACAGTAGTGAATGCTGAAACTGGATCAACTTGTCTTGCTTGTACATAAGATGAATCAATTAAAGCAATTGTTGCAGCTGAATCAATACTACTACCGCCGCCTGATGTTTGTCTTGCTTGTACATAAGCTGAGTCTACAGTTGCTCCTATTAGTGATATTGTAGCAGCTGAATCTGTGCCAGCAGTTGTCCTTGCTTGTACATAAGCAGAATCTATGAGAGATATTGCTTCTGCTGAATCTAATTTTGCTCCAATTTGAGCAGTTATTGTAGCACTAAAGTTAGCATCATCGCCAAGCGCAGCTGCTAATTCGTTTAATGTATTTAGTGCTGCTGGAGCAGTATCAACTATTCCTGCAACTTCTGCATCAACATAAGCTTTAACAGATTGCTGTGATGGAATTTTAGTAGCACTATTTGATGCCATATTATCTTCATCAAGTAATGCATTTGTTATTCTGGCATCTGCTCGAGCATTAGTAAAGTATAAGTTAGAACCTTCTGTTATATTAGCTGTTGTTTTAGTTGCTAATCTTACATCAAATGCACTATCTGCGCGTGCTGTCGTATAATATAAATTTGTACCTTCAGATAATTGGCCTGTGTTGTTACTAGTTAACGATATAACGACTGGATTGTTATCTGAATCTTTAGCTGCAAATGTACCACCATCATTAGAAAGTACTAATCCAGCACCTAAAAATATAGAGTTTCCACTTAAATGTAAATCTTTAAATTTCTTAGTAGGTGAACCAAGATCATACGTACTATCTGTATCTGGTATAATGTCTCCAGAAATACTTCCTAATTTTGTAGTGATAAGATCAATACCGCCTGTAGTTGAACCGTCACCTATAAAAAGTTCTTTTGTATCACTGGTAAAAATAGGTTCACCAGCTGCCGGGGTGATAGTTAGTCTATCTGAATCTGTACCGCGTCTAAATTGTAATGCCATTTTATTCCTCTAACCTATATTTATATAGTTATTTATAGTGTTCCGTAATTAGATTTTAAACTACCAGGTGAACCCACGGTTCCATAATCTACAGTAGTCTGTGCAATAAGTATATCAAGTATATCAATAGCACTAGTTGCTGATTGAATCACGGTGCCATAATCAACACCGCCTTGGGGTGTATTTGTAAAATTATTATAGTCCAAATAGTGCGCGCCACTCTGACCATTTAAAGCTCCAGCATCCGCATTAAGACTATTTATATAACTTGAATCGATAACACTAGTCGCATCAGCAGAATCAAAAGTAGTAAAATTTTTAGATGTTAATTCTGTTTCTGATACAAAGTCTCCTAATCTAGCTTCTAAAAACGCAGAGTCAACAATGGCAGAAACTCCAGCAGAATCAACAGTTGCTATAACACCAACAACATTAACAATACCAATACTGTCAATTTGACCTATATTAATAGTTTGTGTAGCAGGATCTGCGGATAAAGCAAGATTATCAAGAAAAACTGTACCACCTGATAAATGTAAATCTTTAAATTTCTTTTGCGCAGTACCGAGACTAAATGCACTATCAGTTTCTGGTATAATACTTCCAGAAACAACTAGTGAATTATTACTTTCTCTAAGAGTGCCAAACTTAGTTTGTACATATGCTGAATCAACAACATTTAAAATAATACTGTCAACTGTACTTGAGTCAGTAAATTCACTTGGTACATTATTTAAATTACCATAATCTAAATAATAAGAAGCATTTTGACCATTTAATGTATTAGCATCAATAGTAAAAGCATTTACATAAGCTGAATCGACTAAAGCAATTGTTGCTGCTGAATCTACACCACTTGGTGTAGTTGTTTGTCTAGATTGAATATAAGCTGAGTCAACAAGATCGATAGTAGCAGCAGAATCTACACCAGATGGATTATTAATTTGTCTTAATTGAACATACGCTGAATCAACAAGAGCAATAGTGGCGGCCGAATCAACACCAGTTGGATTGTTTATTTGTCTGGCTTGCACATAAGCTGAATCAACTAGATCAATAGTAGCAGATGAGTCTACACCAGATGGATTATTTATTTGTCTTAATTGGACATAAGCTGAGTCTATTAAATTAGTAGCTTGTGCAGAAGTGAGCTTAGTGGCAATAGAGTTTGTAACAGTTGTACTAAAATTAGCATCATCACCTATTGCTGCAGCAAGTTCATTTAATGTATTAAGAGCGCCAGGAGCAGCATCAATTAAACTATTAATTTGTGAAGTAACAAATGCTGAATCAGCAAAATCATCATTAGTATATTTTATTTGCCTTGATTGAACATATGAAGAATCAACAAGAGCAATAGTAGCAGATGAATCAACACCAGTTGGATTGTTTATTTGCCTTGATTGAACATATGAAGAATCAACAAGAGCAATAGTAGCAGATGAATCAACACCAGTTGGATTGTTTATTTGCCTGGCTTGTACATATGCTGAATCAACTAGATCAATAGTAGCAGATGAATCAACCCCAGTTGGATTGTTTATTTGCCTTGATTGAACGTATGAAGAATCAACCAAAGTTTCAACACGAGTATTTGAGTAGTATACATTACTTGAACCTTCAGATAAATTGTCAGTATTAAATCCAGTTAAGTTACGTGTGCCAATTACAAATGCATGTCCCATATAACCATGCGCTGAACATTGATAATGTAATACTGTAGGTGTGGATTCTGTTATTTCAATTTCAGCGTACGTAGACGTAGTTGTTACGTTAGTAGTATATTGTGTAGTTCTTCCTGCATCATAATAAAATCTAAATGGGTGATTTGACATATCACTTGAACTAAGAGTAAAACGATATGTTCTTCCTATTTGTAGTTGTACTATTGGTGACTGAGTACCATCTATAACATAACCACTGCCACTTCCTGTGCCGTTATAAACATGATCAGCAGTTTTTGAAGCAACTGTTACAGAAAAGTTTTTAGTTGTAGCGTCATGCTTATTTCTTTCAACAGCTGTATTTGCAGAATCTTTTGCTAATATATAGTCACTATCAAAATTATCAGCGGTGTATACTGATTCTACATCTAAACTAAATTGCCCAGTGCTAGAATTATAAGTTATATCACCGGCTGCACTAAAATGTGCTCTTACTTCTGCTGCACTTGGACCAGTATATGTTAATACACCAGTTGTTGAATTGTAAGATAATGCTCCATCCCCACCAGCATCGCTAACACTTATTGCATTTTTAGCATCACTATCAGCGCGCGTTGAAGTGTAATAAAGATTGGTACCTTCTGCTATATTTGTTGTGTTACCAACTCTAGATTCAATATATGCAGAATCGATAATAGAAAAAGTTGCAGTGGAATCAACGCCTATTGCTCGAGCGTTAATACTACTAACTTGATTACTAGAATTTTTAAAATATAATATACCATCTGCATAGTTAATGGCTAATTCGCCATAATCGAGATCACTAGTTGATGGTATGCGTCCGGAAATACTGGACTTTTTTAGCTTAATGCTAGTCGTCATATCGATTCCTTAAAAAAGGTTTTATTTTAGAGTCAAATAATTAAAAAACTACTTGACTATATATTAATAACTTCCGCCGTCTACTGTTGCAAGTGTTACTGCTCCTGTTGTTACTGTAAACATATCTGAATCAAATGATGCAACACCCTTTGAATTCTTTGTAGCATTTCTACCAGTAACTATAAGGTTACCACTAGTAATTGTTGTTGTAATACCTTGACCAAAATCACCGTAAATATTAAAAGATTCACCATTAGTTGCAGCTATTCCGCCACCTTGACCATTAGTAGTATCACCTGAAAAAAGTGTAACATCAGTGGTTGTAATAACACCAGAAGATGCATTGAAGTTAGTTGCATTAAATGTAGCAACACCCTTTGTACTTCCGTCAGCCGCAGCATCAGCTGCTGTAACTGTAACGGTTGTGCCTGTTGCACTAGTGCTAATTCCTTGAGAAGCATTACCTGTAATTGTAAATGATTCGCCAAGTGTTGCAGATGCATTTCCGGATCCACCATTTAATGTAATATCTTTAGATGAAACTGCACCAGATGATACTGTAAAATTTGCAGTAGCAAAAGATGCGATACCTTTATTTGTTACGCTAGCGTCTTCGCCCGCAATTGTAATAATACCTGCGCCTTCAGTGATATCAACACCTTCGCCAGCTGTAAGTATTTGACCTAAGTCTGAATCAACTCTTGCAGTAGTATAATAAAGATTAGTGCCTTCACTTAAATCACTAGTTGAATGATTTGATATATCAGAAACTGTACCAGTAACATTGCCTGTTACATTACCAGTAAGAACACCAACTCTTAAATCTGCATACGTAAATCCTGTTCCAGTAATATCAACAGTATTAGTGGCACTATCAAGTGTTCCACCAGGATTGTGTAAACCTGTAAAAAGTTTATATTGACCGTCTGACGCATCTCTAAAAAGACCAGTACGTTCGACTCTAGATTCGCCAGTATCTAAATATTTACCAATAAAACCAATATCCAATGTATCTGCTGTAGTATTAGAATCAGCAAGATTAAACAACGGATCATTAGTTGTTACTGTAGCTGTGTTTATTGTAGTTGTTGTACCATTTACTGTAAGGCTACCATCAATAACTGTATTACCATCTACTTGAAGATCAGCAAATTGAACATTATCTGTTGGTCCGAGTGCTTGAGCAAGTGCAATTTCACCGTCAGTTATTGTTACACCAGTTCCAGCAGTGATATGCGCTCTTACTTCAGTTGCAGAAGGACCAGTAATTGAGATTACACCAGTTCCTGCGTTATAGGCAGCAGCGCCATCACCACTTACAAAATTAACGCTAATAGCATTTTTAGCATCGCTATCTGCTCTTGCTGTAGTGTAATATAAATTAGTTTGTTCTGGAATATCAGCTGTAGCAATTTGATCTGTTCCAGTACCAAAATCAAGGTGTGTTGCATCTATTCCATCAGCTTTAATGGTTACTGCGCCAGCTCCTACAGAAAAATGATCAGCACTGAAGGATGCAATACCTTTATTTGTTGTACTAGCATCTTCCCCAGATATTACGCCTGAAGCTATATCAATACCTTCGCCAGCACTAATATGTGCTCTTACTTCTGCTGCAGATGGGCCTGTATACGTAAATACACCATTTGATGCATTATAAGATAATGATCCATCACCACCATTATCAGTAACAGATACTGCATTTTTAGCATCGCTATCTGCTCTTGCTGTGGTATAATATAAATTTGTACCTTCAGTTACATTTGTTGTTGCTAGTGTGGCTGATCCGCCAAGCGCAATTGTTTCACCAGAAACTGTAATACTACTGTTTGCCAATTCACCATTACTAATTTCACCTGCTCCAAGTGTAACACTTTTTCCAGAGAGATCAAGAGTAGCTGCTAATTCAGCTGCTACAACTCCACCATTTTTAATAGTTACTACGCCGCTGGAAACCGCAAAATTATCAGAACTAAATGATGCAATACCTTTAGCACTTGTTGTAGCATTAGTACCATTAATAGTAACAACGTTATTCGTTACTGCTGTTGCAATACCTGTTCCACCAGTAAACGTAAGATCAGAATCAAGAAGATTAACTGTATCAGTTCCAGTATCACCAGCAACTGAAAGATCAGTTGAAATATTAACTGTGCCAGCAGCTGTTAATCTACCTTGTGCATCTACAGTAAATGTTGGAATTGCTGATGCAGAACCATATGATGCAGGAGTAACTGCAGTATTATCAAGACTAATATTGACAGCATTCGCCGATCTTATAGTACTAATACCAGTACTAGCGTTACCAGTAATTGCAAGTGTATCAGCATCTAAATCAATAGAATCTGATCCAGAAGAATCAGCCTTAAAAGTAAGTGTAGTTGCACCAGCAACAGTATCAACATATTCTTTTGTTGCTAAAGAGTTAGTACCAAATCCACTACGATCTTTATAACCGGCTGGTACGTTAACTGCCGAAGTTCCATTTGGTGAAAGAACAAGAGCACCATTTGTATCAGTTGTTGATATTGTATTAGCATCAATTGTAATATTATCAACGTTTATTACATCAATTTTACTAGAAGCATCAACTATAAGTGCACTAGATGCTGTTAAAGTTCCAGGTGTGTGATCTAATTTGTCAGTAAAATAGACTCCACCAACAACTTCAATTTCATTAGCATTACCCGACCCGTCGACACCGCCAGTACCGATATATAATCGGTCACCTCCGTTGCCCTGTGTTCCCGCAAGATACGAATACGCTAATTCTCCTAGTTTTAGGGTTGATGGTGCGCCACCGGTCCCCGATCTTTTGATCTTAATTATTGATGCCATTAGTAGAAACCCCCATCTGAATTTAAATCCGCACCAATTATTTCATTTCTGGCTTGGAATGTGTTAGTAGCTGAATCAAAAATCAAAAGACCTTCTTCTTGAAGGGTACTTAAATCGACATCACTTAAATCACGAATTCTTAAAGTTCCAAAACTTAAAGAGCCACCACCGTTTGTTTTTATAACCTCATTGTTATTACCGTCTGCTGTAGGATACTGTAAGCCGGATGCCTTAAAAACTCCTCCGACTGTTGCCGAATCTGCTACTTCAAGACCTGACTTAACTATAAAATTTTGTTTAATAGCCATAATCTATTCCTACAGTAAAATTATTAATACTATTTATAACATTACGCATCTACACTGATCCTTTTTGCTTTAAAATCTGTGTTAGTATACGAAGGCGAAAGAGTAATTGTAATATTATTATTTACAATATTGGCATTAAATATGCCAAGAGAAGAATCTGTTTTTACTTCAGCGTATTCAGTTAAAAATACATTAGTTCCATTGTGTGTCAATATAATTTCTGAAGAGTGATATTTATTATCGGAATCATGTTCCAATTGCACCAAATATTTCACAGTTCTAAACTCAGTACTTGAAAAAGTATCGATTATTTGATCAGCGCCTATACTGTCTAATTCTGCAGCTGCTGCTCTAACTCCTGCATTAATCTTTGTTAAAAGACTATTAAACGCATCTGAATCATCATTTAACGCTGCAGCTAATTCATTTAAAGTGTTTAGCTGATCTGGTGCTGCATCAATTAATGCGTTAACCGCAGAATCAATCTTTGGAGTAACAGTAGCAATAATTTGGTCAGAATCAACAGTTGCAAGAGATCTTTGAGTGCTACTAATAATATTTCCACTAGCATCAATATTACTAATTAATAAATTTCCACCAGAATCGCTTAAAGCAAGATCACCAACAAATAAAGTTGCTCCAGAAAGATAAAGACTTCTAAATCTATTATTAATACTACCTAGATCAATGAGTTCATTATTACTTGGGATAATATGGTCAGTCGGTTTAAGAGGACCATTTATGACTATTCCACTGGCACTATCGAGAATATTGCCAGTTTGTATGACATTGCGAATAGGCGTGCCTACAACAATTTTCTTGACAATGGTTTGGCCTTCAGAAATCTTTATTTCAGAATTTCCAGCAACCTTTACTCGGATTTTATCAGTAGCCATTTAAAATACTCATTTTGTTACCGATGGCGTTACCTGGATTCTTCCCTCAAGAATTCTTTCAACAACAGTATTTGAATCACTGTCAACAAAGGAAAGTTCTACATCATAGACGTATCTTCCTGTCTTGAGAGCATCAGTTTGAGTATTTGTTAATGATAGAGTTACAATACCACCTGAACTTGGTGAAGCAATGATTGACGTAAAGCTATGTGTATCAGCACTATCACTATTATAATTCTTTTTTATTTTTGCGGCAACAGAATAATTTGCTAAATTCTTTGCTGCTCCAGTAGTGTCAGTGAGATGAAGTTCAAATGCTGCGTCAGCACCTTGATCGATGGTGAATTCTTCGTATTGGGCCATGAAATACTCCAGTTGATTTCTTTGTCGGACGCTTACGTCCCTGCCATTTAAACTATTTATACAAATTAACGTTTATAAATAGAATTATGAAAAAATTTATATTAAAACCTAAATGCCATAAACAATCTAAAGAACCCCCTAAAGGCGTTGCATATGTATCTACAGGGCATCTACTTCCATGTTGCTGGTGCGATAGTTTAAATCCGAAATATATAGAAGAATTTAAAAAACTTGGTTTTTTCTTCGAAGATTTAAAAGTTAAAAATAATGATACAATTGAAGATATATTTATGTCTGATGTTTGGATAAACTTTCATAAAACAATTATAGAAAAACCAGAAGAAGCACCTGCTGTTTGCAAGAAAAACTGCTCTCATGAATAATTTTAATAATTTATATCAGTATTATATAGAACAACAAAAAAAAGCTACTTTTAATATCGAAACTACATCTAGATGTAGACTTCAGTGCCCTTTTTGTCAAAGACAAAGAAAAGGAGGTAAAGAAAAAGTAAAGCTAGCTGGTGAACTATCGTATGAAGATATGAGAAAAATTTATAATTTTACTAAAATGGTAATTTGTTGTGGACAGATTAGTGATCCAATTTATCATAAAGATTTTTTAAAAATATTAGAAATAAAAAAAAATGAATATCCTAATAAGATAATGAATATAGCAACTAATGGCTCCGGAAAAAAGTTAAGTTGGTGGGAAGACGCGTATAATCTCTGTGATGAAACAACTAGATGGATATTTGGTTTAGACGGAGCAAGTCAAGAAACTGCAAATATATATCGCATAGGCACAAACTTTAATGAAATTTTAGAAGTTATGATTATGGGCGTAAAAAAGAAAATACCAATAATATGGCAATTTATTTTATTTGAACACAATGAACATGAACATGAACTGGCTAAAAGCCTTTGTAATAAAAATGGAATAATTCTAAAAGTTATTTATTCAAGCAGATGGCCTAAAGAATCAAGTCATCATGGAATAAATAAGTCAACTATTCAAATTAAACAAGAAATTAAAAGTCAAAAAATACCAAAGAAGAAATATGCCCAATACTTTAAAAAATAGAAAATTTATAAGATGGTTTGATCAAGATAATATTCCTGAAAAAAAAGTAATAAAATCTATAATTAAAAAAACTTTTGAATTAGTTCCTTCAAAACAGTGCATAATGCCATATATGATAACAGTATTTGGACCAGAATTTAAAAAAGAAAAAGAAGAAATTATTAAATTAACTACCCATCAGCATATGCGTATTGAGTATGGAAAAAATCTAAATGAGCAATTAAAAGCTCCATATCTTCTTATATTTTCTACTAGATTAATAACTAATCCAAGTAAAAAGATTAAAGGTATGATTAAAAAAGGAATAAGAATTAAAGTATGTGAAGAAGATAATTTTAATTCTCCTGAGGTTAAAGCTAGTACTTCACTAGAAATTGGAATGTTTTCAATGATATTAACTGCACTGGCCCTAGAACACAACATTGACACCGCATATACTCTTTGCCAATTTGTGGATCCACGAAATCAAACAATAGTAAAAAATCATGCTCTTTTTATTATGAGCTTAGGTTATTGTGATCCTTTAAAAAGTTATAAAGATTTTAAAGATAGGCGTATTAAAGAAGGTGAAATAAAACCAAAAATGGAAGATGTAATAATATGGAAATAATATGTTTAAAATGGGGTGATAAGTTTAATCACACACACGTAAATCGTCTTTATAAAATGGTTTGTAAAAATTATAAAGATGATTTTAATTTTGTTTGTTATACTGAAAATTCATCTTATATCAATAAAAATATAGAAATAAGAAACTTAGATTTAAGTGATGATTTAGAAAAATGGTGGTGGAAATTAACTTTATTTAAAGAAGTTGCAGATAAGCCTACTATGTTTCTTGATTTAGATGTTGTAATACAAAATGATATTACACATTATAAAAATTATGTAGAAGATAATAAAATTTGCACTATAAAAGCCTACTGGAAACCACATGCACGTGATTTACCACCAATACCTCCAGGTTATAATATGGATTTAAATTCATCTGTTATAGTTTGGAAAGGCGATTTTCTAAAAGTATGGAATGAATTTTATGATCAAGCTGATTATTTAATGTGTAAGTATCAAGGGATAGATTCATATTTATATTTTCATCATAAAGATAAATTAAATTTTTTCCCAAGAGACGAAATATATTCAAGATTACATGGCATGGACGAAAATCGTATGTATTGGAACGGCCCTCGCGTGCCTTTATTTTATAATAGCGAATATAATATTTGTATTTTTAATAAATGGAAAATGGATAAAAGACTTGGAAAATGGTTAGGAATAGATGATGATGCTTATGAAGGGTTTGAAAAGTTTTGGAAATAAATTATAGTAAATGTTTAAACTGGTTTTATAGAAAATATCCAGATAAAATAAATGATTATATTCAAAGTGTATCTCCTAAACAAATAGAATGCAAACAATGGTTAATAGAAGAATTAAATAATGCACCTATAACCTTTGATAATGTGTATTTAATTGGAGGTTGGTTTGGTTATCCGCTTATAAACTTTTTAGTAAAAGATAATGAAATTAAAAAGTTAGTTAACATTGATAAAGATAAAGTAGCAACTAGTGTATGTACTAATTTCAGTAAATTTTTTAATTATGATTTTGTTAAAACGGTATCAAAGTCAATTTATGACCATACTGAAAACTTTATTGACGCAGATTTGATTATCAATACATCTTCTGAACATATGAATGATTTGCCATTAATAATGAATAATAGAAACTTTAATAAAAAATGTATGTTTGCTGTGCAAAGCAATAATATGTATCACATTGAAGATCATATAAACTGTAGTAGTTCTTTAGAGGAATTTAAGTCAAAAACAAAGTTTAATAAACTTATATATGAAGGAATTAAAAAATTTGATAATTATGAAAGATATATGCTTATTGGCTTATATTGATTCAATGTCTTCAATCATCATTTCCCAAAAATCTTTATTAGGTACAACAAATCCTAAAGTTAATCTATCCTCATAAGCTCGAGCACAATGCCAATATATTTTATTTTTTTCTGAAAGCATACCATAATAACCAACTTTAGCTGTCCATCCTGGTGTGTCATGCATAGTTATAGTTTCTAAAGTTATAGGATCTTTATATCTAAAATATCCTTTTCCGTTCTTTGTATAAGAAAAGAGTATATTATATCCATTAGCATTATGATTATTATGCCAACCCATATATCCACCTTTAGGATAATACATTTTAACTGCACAATATTTAGCACTTAATACATTATTAAAATCTGAATCTATTTGTCTTATTCTTTCTCTTAAATTTACTGAAGTTGTATTTGGCAAATTTATATCTACACCATAACTTACTTCTGGCCAGCCAACGTGTTTTTCTTTATCTATATTTTTAAAATATTTTTCTTCTGTATAATAATCGTTTTTATCAGTTTCTCCTTGTAATTTAAATAATGATTTATTTACGTTTTCAAACCAAGATGACCACTCATTCAGTAAATTGATTATTTGCTTATTTTGTATTTTTATATTAATCATTAAGTTCTCATCGCTTGAGGTATAGGCTGATGCGATATTATTTTTTCATGTCCTTGCAATTCTTCTTCTTTATAAACATATACAAAATTCCATTTAGCATCTGGGTCTGGAAAATATGATCTTTTTATAGCATGCTCAGTTTTGTTCTGTAACCACCAGTAAGTCCACATATCCCATGGTCTTAAATATTCTGGATATAAGTGTGTGTCCCAATTCCAGGAACCTTCATACTGTTTACAATATAAAAGCCACCATTGCTTCATAAAATTTAATGTATGTTTCTTATTGTTATATAAAAATAATCCACAATGATCTGTAAGCTCTCCACCTTTAAATGATGAGTCAATAGACGCTGCATAACTTCTACACTTTGTTATTGTTATATCAGAATTATTATCAAATTGATCAAATATAAACTTTATATTATCATGCTCTATCCAAGTATCACAATCTATGTAACATGTTAAATTATATGGGGTTTTGTCTAGAGCCCATAATTTAGTTCTATTGTGATAAGGAACATCTTGTGTTATAATATTATCAAATAAAGAATAGTCAAATTCAGTTAACCATTCTTTATGAGTAAATAAAGTAATATTTGATAAAGGCCAATGATCTTTTAAACTATTGGCTGAAAATCTTGCAGCGTTTATAAATTCTTTATATTTGCTAGCAACATATATAAATCCGTTATTTTTCATTTTCTAACATAATTAGTGCAGCAGTTAATGCTGTCACTTCCATAATACTTTTTGCTTTTCTTATACGAGATTTAAATTCTCTATTCTTAGAAATTTTTATAATTTCTATTTCAAATGCTTCGAGCTTAGCATCAAATAATGTATCGCTCTTCATTCTTTCTATCTCGTCTTTATGAATCTCTCTTCTTTTTTCCCGTTCTTTTATATGTTCAGCCAGATAAGTTTTAGTAGTATTATCTATTTCTTCTACAGTGAAAGTTTCAAATATTTCTTTCCAGTCGGGATTTCCTTCTTCAGTGTTAGTGATCGAAGCAGTTTCTATAGTTTCGCTATTTTCGTAATGAAACTCGCATATAATTTGTTTTTTTGTGTTATTTGCCCAATAAGGGTTTTTGATAGTTCTTTTCATAATAAACTCCAATAATAATAATTAAGCTACTCTTATCCACAATTTTTTAGTAGTTACGTTTTCAGTTGAACTTTGTACTGTTAATCCTGTGAAAGTGGCTGTGAAAGTGCCTGTAAAAGTGCCTGTGAAATATCCAGTAAAGTTTTTTGCTCTACTTCCGGAAAAACTTCCTTGGAAAGCTCCACTAAACGAAGCATATCTGTTATAGGTTCCACTATAATATCCAGTAAATGTATTACTAAATGTATTTGAAAATGTATTAGTAAAAAATCCAGTATAATTTTGATTGCTTACTTGATGTCTAGTATCAATAATATCAGATCCTACTTGAATCCATGTGCCGGCATCAGAAGGCGCTGCTGTTTGTAATCTATATTGCCCTATTCCGTTTGCAACTATTCTATTTCTTAGCCTTGGCGTGAATTTATTAATTTCAGTATTTGTTAATTCTCTTAATGAACCAGAACCAGCTACAAATTTTAAAGGTCTTACAACAGTAGGTGCAGTTGCTGGTGCAGATTTTCTCCAAAGTTTAATTGTATTTGATGTACTTTGCAATGAATCTACTATAGCTGCTTTTTCTACCCATGTTCCGTCTGTAGGTGCTGAAGGCTGAAGCTTATAGCTACCAACTCCGCTAGCTACTAAGTTTTGTTGTGTGGAAAAAACAAAATCATCATTTGTCTCTGAATCAGACATTCGTTGAATATCTGCTAAACTGTCAAGAGCAACTGGCCTAGTTGCATTTGTTATGCTTTCAGTTGCTGTTCCTAGATCTTGATAAAAATTATAAGTAGTTACGGTTGTCACATTTGTTCCAACAGGATGAGCACCTACTGCAGCTGGGCGTTTTGTATCAACAAATGAACCAATTAAAGTTAAACCAGTAGTATCTGTTGGATTTACACTTATTGTGCCTACACCAGTATCAGAGCTATAAAAATCTGTAAGAATTGTATGCTCAATATAGTCTTTATCAGAAGAGTCCATCTCCTGAATAACACCGCCTGAAGATGTTTGTTTAAGAACTATATCCACCATAATTTAAGCTCCAGCGCCGTGAATAGTTTTCAACGTAGTTCCATTAACATCTTTAATTAACAACGTGGATAATGATTTTAATTCAGCGGATCCTACAGCATCATTAGCCATTTTATCTTCAGTTATGTTATCATCTGCAATTTTTGCAGTTGTTACTTGTAAGTCACCAATATGTTGAGTATCAATTGAACCATCAACATAATGTTCAGAATTGATAGTGTCATCGGCAATTTTTGTTCCATCAACAGCGTCACCAGCAATTTTTGCTGTTGTAATTGCAGTAGATTCAATCATTGATGTACTAACAGTGTTACTAGGAATAAAGAATCTTCCTTCCGAAGAATCAAGACCTATACCATTTGCACTATCTTTTATAAAAAACGGCAATACAGTATCACGCGAAGTTGCAGGACTTTGTCTTGCTTGTATGTAAGCAGAATCAACAAGTCCAGTGATGACACCAGAATCAGTGCTATTTGCAAAAACGTGATTTATTGCTTGTACTATATCAGAATCCGCGTTTGCCGGTACTTGTAATTGAGTTATATCACCTAAGTGGCTTGATATTATATTAGTTTTAGAAACTAATGTTGATACTGGATCAGATAAGTTTATTATAGTTTTAGCCATTTAATTTCTCTACAATTTGTGTTAACATTTTTTTTATATCATTAACTTCGTTCTTAAGGTTATTTATATCCTCTTGCTGTTGCTTTTTTTGAGTTTTTCTCATACGAGCTGCTTCAATTTCACTAGTGTTATTATTATGTACTACACCAGTATTTGTGTCTTTTAAATAATCAGTATGGCCTTCAACCTTAAGTAAAGCCATTATACACTCAATGCTATTATTCTAAGCGCTCTAAATCTAGGAACTATAGCCTGATTTGTACTTCTCATTACTATTTTTAATTGAAGCTTTGTAAAAGCAACCATTGATCCGCCTTGACCACCAATTAAAAATTCGTATCCTCTAAATACATTAGGATTATTATCTTTTGGTAAAATATTATCAGAAGTCTGTAGCGTGTAATTTTTAGTAAAAATATTTTCGTCAGCTGACGCAGTTCTAAAATACAACTGAAAGTCTGCTGCATCTGGAACGTTGGCATCAATTAATACTTTAAGACCTACTGCGTCAGTTTGCAAAGAATAAACTTTAGTAATGTGCCTTGCCGCTGAACTTCCTGTAGTAGGTGAAGTTTCATTAACAAAATTAAGTGGAGCATTGAATTCTCCAGGTGATGTTACTGATGAATCGTATTGCCTATCAATAAGCGTGCTAAATAACGACATCGATGTTCTTTGTAAGTCTAACATAGGAGAAACGTTGGAATCATTAGTACTAAGATTTAGTTGAACGTCAAGTGATTTTTCCCCAGCTTCTAGTTCTGCAATTTCAGCAGAATCGTGAGCAATTAAATAAACTTTAGAAGCAGCATTGTTTTGATTTATTTGAATTCCTTCAAAGGTAGAAGCTTTTTGAAATGCTGGTTCATCACCTGCAAATGACTTCCCAGTCACGGCTTTCATTCCAGCATCAATAAACGTATCTTTAGGTTTTAGCAGTTGTATGTTTGGATATATTAAACTATATGGTATGTTTCTATCTGCTAGTATATTTGCGCCTCCAGCTATAGCATCAGAATCAGCTGCAGAATCTGCATTAAAAGTATATCCAGTAAAATCCTTTGCAACCACTGTTCTAGCTCCATTTATTGATGAAGCTAACATTCCACCACCAGCGGTAGCACCAGATATAGTAACCTTATTACCAACTTCTAAACCATGATTTAAATGATTAACTGTTACAGTTTGACTTCCTGAAGTTGTTTTTAAAGCATTGTTGTTTAACTTTCTTTTTGAAACAGAAGCGTTGTGTAAAATAACATTTGCAGTAGTATGCTTAAATTTTGCTTGATGTAAAACAAAAGCTAAGTCTTGATTTTGAGAAGGCGTAAAAGTAGCAGAGTTTTGAGAATAAAACAAACTTCCAGTAATTGGATTTTTATTAACTCTTCTTTCAGTAGAACCAAAAGTAAATTCATTAATCTCAGCTATGTATATTTCATAATCTTTTGAATCTGCTGTTACTACAAGAGCATAATCTTCTTTACCTTTTAAAAAAATAGGTTCATCAAATGCAAATGAAGTTGCATTTAAGTCTGGCCCGACTGTATCAACGTTTATACTAGAACTAGCTAATGTCACTTGTGATCCTGGAATTATTTCACTTGCTGATGGAAAACCTTGAACCATTGGCCTTAAGTGTAATTGAACTGGTAAAGTGCTATCTTTTGCACTAAAAAACAAATCAACCTTTGTACAATATATTCCATTAGGCGCATCAATATAGAACGATTGAGCTATTGGTTGTTTATTTGCTTTGTAACCTAGTGAAGTTACTGCCATATTATATCTCCTAAAATTTTATGTTGCATCGCCCATATCACTAGCATTTCCACCTCCGCTATTGTCACTTCCACCATCTGAATTACCAGTAGGATCATCACCTGCTCCATACCCAGTGTCAGTTGCTTGAGCGTCATCAGAGAAAGAATAACCTTGCTGATTATGACTAATTCCAAATGCTTCTGGGCCAGTTGTCCAAGAGCCTTTTGTTCCACTGCCGTGAGTTGGGCCACCACCGCCGCCGTCATCTCCTTGATAAACTGAAGCAGTTCGAACGTTTACACTTGTTACATTTAATTGTCTAGTGCTAGAATAAGTTGCTTCTTTTGTGTCTAAAAGTCCTGCAGCTGAATACGGCGCTTTTGCAATACAACCTGCATTTTTTTCGTTATCAGCACTAATATCCATTATCTTAAATTCTTTAGTACCGACTCTTATTTTTAAAGTATCATTGTTAGGAACTATAAATGATCCTGATACATCGCCGTTAGCATCAGTGATCAAATTGCTTGAACCATCTGGATGAGCAGTTGTGTTTTTAAGTGTGTTTCCGAAATCAATATTAGTATCAGAATAGAATTGAAATGTTTCAGATCTTGTAAAATCTGATATATTGTTTCCATCTAAAAAAGGAAATACTCGAGTATTTGGTCTTAATCCTTGAACTTTAAAGAAAACTTTTCTAGCTCTCATAAATGGTAAAAATGCAGTTTGTAAAACTCTATCTTCAACTAAATCTAAAACAGTTTCTTCACTAACAATTCTATTTACAACGCCAGATTGAACATTTGTAGAAAAACCTACTTGTAAATTTTCAAGAGAAACTCCACCCCAACTCCAAGACCAATTATTCCAATTATAAGCATTCACAGTTGATAATCTTGTGCCGCCTTGTATTATTTTATCTTGTCTTCTATCAACATCTCTCCATTCATCTGATGACGGTGATAAAGTAGTTGTGCCATCGTATATTATTACAGCAAATGGATTAAGTTTAATAGCCTTACTAGCAAAATTTTGATTGATATATGGTGTTTCGTCGTAAGCTATATAAACGTTATCACCTTTTTTTATTGTATTTGTAGATGAAGCTGAATCATATATAAGTCTTATGTTATCTTCTTTAAAACTTGGTCTAAGCTCTTGCTGTAAAGGATCTATTGCTGCTCTGTATCCGCCTAGCGTATGTGATTTAGAATGATCAGCAAAATTATCAACTATAAATCCTGACTTCGTTCTATTATTACCTGCAGAATCTAAAACTTGTAAATGCTTTGTATCAACTTCAAGTAAACTTAATGAAGTAACTTCTTCAAGATTTGCTAATCTTTTTTCAAGCTGAGCAATATCTTTCATAGTAAATCTTTTATGCTCTATCTTTGTTACTGTAACATCAGAATCATCGTCAGTATTACCACGCAATATGAGATCATATAGCGCTAATGTTTGATCTGGTTTTTCTGGTATGGCTGGATTAAACGACGGTATTCCATTTATAAGTCTAATAACGCCTTCTCTATCAACTACTAATTTAGATGCTCTATTTAAATAATATTCTGCATCGGCAGTAACTAAAGTTCCATTTTGAGGTTGTTCAATTACTCTAGCAGCAGTTCCTACAAACTCTCCTCCAGAATCCATAACTGGCCTAAAATCAGCGTAGTCTCTTAAATTTATGACTTTACCATTACTAAATCTGTATTTCGGTATTCTATTATAATCTACTTGACCAGCGTATGAGTTTACTGCAAAAAAATCGCCGTCTGGTTGATGTGTAAAATGTTTAAATTTAACATGTACATTTGTTGTTGGAGCAGATTGTCCACCTCTAAGTATTAGTCGTCCAAGGCCATAGAAATTATCGCGTTGGCCATTATCAAGAACAAATCTATCAGCGTAACTAACACTACTATCATTTTCTTTTAACACTTCATCTATTTCAAAAATATCAGCAGTTGCAAGAGGTATAACTCTAAGGCCGTTTCCGTCACTATCAACACTAATAGTAATTGATTTATTATTTAATGTTTTTTGTTTTGTAGAAGCTTGACTTTTATTTACATAAGCTAATATTTCTAAACTGCTGCTAACAGGTAAGCCAGTTATTGTTGAAGCTGTAGATCCAGCACCGCTTGCTGTAGCACCAATGAATATATCACTATCTTGTTTAGCCACTACCCAATCGTCTGTATTTGTAAACGTTTCACCATCTGCTGTAACACTTATTGTAGCTTCACCTGCACCATTTGAAGTTACTGTAAATCTTCTTTGTGCTGCAAATGAAATATCTGTTAATGCTTTAGGTCTAAATCTCGTTAGTTTAAATAAAGAAGTATTATTTTGCGCATCTTTTAAAACAGCTTTTGTGCTTTCTAAAGTAGGTCTGAAATAGCTTGAAGTACTCGTTCCAATACTTTTAACATTTCGAAAAGCAGAACCAGAATTTAATTGTAAATCAAATAAATGATATCTAAAATTTGAGCCATCTTCATTAATAGCTTTTACTCTTACAGTCCCTAAGTCATTACCAGTGAAGTCTAAATTATCTTTTAAAGTAAGCTTTTCAAAAACATTTATGTTTGGTAAACCGCGTGTTGCAGAATCAGTATTGGGATCTACAATTACAGAATTTCCGTAGTTGATACCAATTACATCGTTATTTAAACTTATTGTTTCTGTTGGTTTTTGAATTCTTATTGTTGTAGGAAAACTTCTATGAGCTCTAAACCCATCAACAACAGCTGTGCCGGAACTTACATTTAATGTTAGATGAGTAGACACTGAATCTAAAGAAAAGTCTACAGTATACGGTTTTACAATATAATCACCAGAATTTTCGAAAATTCTTTTTGCCATAACTTCATTAGGTATATTATATGAGTTATTTGTATCTACTGCGTTGAAAATGGCACCTTGTTTTACAGTAGCTACGTGAATAAAATTTTCGTCGGAATCAACATCGCTTTCTTCAACTACTGTTAATTTAATTCTATATCTATCCGCGCCTGAAGCTGCTAAGTTAGGAGCTGCACCTTGATTATCAAATAAGCTTTCATCATCTATAGAAGAAACAATATCCTCTATTGCTTTAAATCCTATATTTGTTGTTTTAACATCACTATACTTTGAAATAATTTTTGATTGATCTTCAGTAAAAACAAAGTGTCCTCTTGCATAGTATATTCCAGATAATAAAGTTGCAAGTATACCAACACCAACTGCTGGATTATCCAAAGTATTTGTAGTTTGAACTGTTAACGTTACAGTTCCATTAGTTATATTTTCGCCTGGTGTTAATCTAGGTGTATTTGCGCCTGAAGAAGCAGATGACGTATTCATATATTGAATATATAAAGTATCGGGATCGGAACCAGCAGCAGTAACTACTTGTAAGACTTTAACTTGAATACTAGATGTATCACCTGTAAAAATATTTGCACTACTTGCTGGTGTTGTTATAGTAGAAGTATTAGCAGGAAGAGTATTAATAGTTGTATTTAATTTTATAAATTCGTATTGCGAATTTAAATTAGCGCCACCGGGCTTAACAACAGCGCCTTCTTTAAATACATTATTTCCAAATTTTTGTATTTGATTTTGTAAAATTGTTTGAAGCTGAGTTAACTCACGAGCCTGCAATGCCTTACCTGAATTAAATAGTATCTTATGAAATCCTGCGCTGTCAGCAAAATCATCTTTATAAGTTGTATTAAAGACTGAATTTGTAAGTGTAGTAGCCATATTTTATATCCTTAAAGTGTTATCACAACTTTTATATCTTCTGTTTGATTAGCTGATCGAGTTACTGGTGCTCTATTTTCTATATATAGTACTTTTCCGGAAAGCTTGTTAACGTCGTCTCGTGTAAATGCATCAGAGTCTGCGTCAGTTCCTTCTGCAATAAGTGTGCCAGTTTGACCACCACCAGCAATACCTTCTTCTTCTTGAAAATCTAAAAATCCAGTATCTTCTGTTTGATGAAAATATAATTTATCACCAGCAACTTCATCAACTAAAGCTTTAGCTCCAGAGGTTCCACCTGTTATTGTTGCATTTAAAAAGCCAGTATTTGCTGTAGCTTGCAATTTTAAAAATCTTAAAACTTTACCACTTGAATTAGAAAAATCAGAGTCTGTAGTAGGTTTTTTAGGATCTCTTATTAAAGCAACTTGTCTAAAATTTTGACCTACTATAAAATTGCTATCCTCAATTCCATTTGGTTTTGTATTAAACATTAATGATGTTGATTTCAATTCATCTCTTGGATCATTGCCCATTCCACTATCTGGTCCTAATATTGCGCGTGCTGTAGCAATAATTCCAGATCCACTAGGAGCTGCTATTGTAACACTAGCAAAGTTATATCCTTGACCCATTGTAAGGCCGCTATCAGCACTTGAATCTAATTCTATCTTTGTAACTGCTCCACCTGATACTATTGCAGTTGCTGATGCTCTAACACCATCGCCATGTATACTTACAATAGGTGCACCAGTATATCCTGATCCGCCGTTTGTCACATTAATACCAATAATTTGGCCAGGAACACCTGCATTTTGTATTAAAAGTTGTTGATTTTCTAAAACTGTATGAGGTCTTCCTAGTGTAGCTGAATCTAATATTTTTTCAACTGGCACAAAATTTGCTGAGAGAAATTTATTTGCTCTTGACGCACTTAATGTATATAAAAACTTCCAAACATAACCATCTGCAGTTTTAAAAGCTTTTATAGATGTTCCTGTTGGCTTAACTGTGGAAGTAGTTGATACACCAGTTGATGATTTTCCTTGCTGTAAACACACATATACTTGGTTATCTTCAGTAAGAACGTAATAGCTATTTGTTAATGGAATAGATGCTAAATTATCATCATATGCTGAATATATTGCGCCAGAAGACCAGTTATATCTTGGTATAGTAAAAGTTACATCACTTGCAGATTTTATTGATTGTAATCCAGCTCTTAAATTTCTTATAGTTCTAGGAGCGTCTGTAACTGTAGGAACGTTTTCGCTATCATCCCATTGCTCGGATCTACCTATTCCTATATAATACCTATGTGTTGATGCTGAATCTGGAAAAGAAACTTCATCAAATACGGTTTGAACTATTTGTTTCTTAAAAGAGTCTGTAATTATCGCTGCCATATCTTATTCCTTTATGCTACTGTCACTTCGCCTTGATTACCTATAAGAAACCAGTTTGACCCGTCCCATATACAAGTACATCCATCATTTTGTGCAAGTGCAAACGTTGTTCCTTGTGAAAAATTTGAAGGAGTTACAGTCATTACACCTGCTCCTTTATTTGTAAATATTTTATATTCTCCAACAGTGGTTCCATCCGCTAAACTTACAGCAAGAGCTGAACCTTTATTTCCTATTATGTATGTTACACCACTATTTGCTGCACCATTTGCTGTAATTGTAGCTGATGTAAAAGAAGCTTTTGATAAACTAACAGATCCAGTTCCCTTTGATGCAAGACGTAAATTTAAATTTGTTCCATTGCCTGTTGCTGATATTGTAGGACCTGTTATTGATGCACCATTTGCAATTGTTATCTCATTTACAGCATTTGAGTTTGCAGTTATTTTTATAATTTCGTTTCCATTTGCATCATTTATTGCAGTGCCAATTATAGGTGAATTTATAGTTGGTGTGGTTAAAGTTTTATTTGTTAAAGTGTCTGTTGAAGTTCTAGCAACTAAAGTATCTGCACCAGAAGGGATTGTAACTGTACCGCCATTTATTATAGATGCTATTGTTGGTGTGGTTAAAGTTTTATTTGTTAAAGTGTCTGTAGTATTTTGTAAAATAATTGTACCAGTTGCATTTGGCAAAGAAATTGTTCTATCTGCAGTAGGATTAGTTGCAATCAATTTTGTTTCATGAGAGTCTGCGCTTGTTCCTTCAAATTGTATAGTACCAATAGTAGCTGAATCTTTTAATTTAACTAATTCACTAAGCGTAGAGCTATTTCCTCCAAGTTGTGTATAAATTTCTTGAAAATTAGCATTTATCTTAGTTCCTGCAGAACGTAAAGTGTCGCCTGTTCCATCGTTAGCTGAAGAACCTATGTTTATATTTTGTCTTGTCATTTGCTATCCTACTTATAGTGTTATTTATACTAGAAAGACGAGTCAGTTACACGCCTTGTAAATATTTGATTATCCATAGTTTCTAATGTCATTGAGAAGTCTGGAGTTGCATTTTCATCGCTATCTCTAATACTGCTGTCATCAAAAGTAAATGAATTAGGTGTTATAACTTGTTTGACTGAATGATAAGTTGTATCTAATTGCGCTAAAGTAAAGTCTTGATAATCACTCACAACCTCGTTTAGATTAGATCTCACTGTACCTCCACCTGAATCAATTAATACAGTTGATTGCACAAACGGTAACGTTGCAGATAATATTGCTTCTGATATTATTACAGGATCAGCTGCAGAATCTGGTATTGATATTTCTCCAATTGGAGAAGTTATAGCTTCAGTATCAGAAACAACTTGTCCTGCAAAAAAGAAACCAGATGGATGAACAAACTTTTTATAAAGCTCACTCCATGTATCTACAGATATTTCTGATTTTATTAATAGCCCAAAAGTTTGAAAGAGTTCATTATTTTGTATAAATTTTATTGAATCAACTCCAATTTGACTTGCTGAATCTCCAATAAGAAACATAGATTCTTTACCATATTCAACTTCAGCTTTTTGCTGAAAGAATAATCTAAAAAATTCTTCTAATGAGAATCTGCTGCCTTTTAGTTTTGCAAGATCGGCTAGTCTAGTTAAAGCATAACGTGTATCAGTAAAATTTTCTCCTGTTTTTAAACCGCCACCTAACTCACTAACTAAATTATTAAGTAAGTTTGCTGGCATTTCTTTTATATCTTTTTTAGCAAAAAACTGCTGGGCGTTGCTTCCAAAGGCATGCGTCCCATCAGCAGAATCTATAAAATTGTAATATTTTTCTAGAAATGTAACTAAAGTCGGAAATTCAGAAGTATAAAACTCAGGTAGCGCTTCTCTTACTTTTCTATTTTGAAAAGATTTAAATCTTCTTTTACTTTTATAATCAATTGACATTTATATACTAACCGCTGTATTTTGAAAATCTAAGACTGCTCTTGATGATGATGTTGTATCAATATCTAATATGTAATTTCTTAAAGGTCTTATAGTATTCTGATTTGCTGGAAATACTGATATACTTATTTCACTTCCTTCAAATGAAGTTGGTTTAAATCCTACTAAATTAACTATCCCAGTTAAATTGTTATAGCTTCCTATATTATCAACTTCAATAGTGCCATCTATTGATATTATTTGTAATTTTGTAGTTCCTACTTTATTTTTTATAGAGCAAGTTTGAGAATTAAAAGTAAATTGAGAAGTTGTTAAAGACGAAATTGTATCATCTGGTTCAGCTAAGGAAACTGGAAATGATATAGTATAAGATAAAGGTATATTAGCAGTTGGTACAAAACTTTGTTTTAACTTAATTTCCATTTTAGAGTTTAAAATTGATGGGTCCAAAGCGTCTATAAGAGTTAATAAATTAGATCTTCTAAAAACTTTATTAAATTTTTTAAGATTAGTTGTAAAAAAATTGTTTATTGTATTTTGAACTTGTGTTTGAAGAGCTTGTGAAGTTGAACCTGTTAAATCTGGATCTAAATTAAAGGTAGTTGAAATTTCTAATAAAGTTGTTACAGGATCTACATATTCTGTATTTATCGACATAATTGCCATATTATCTGTAAGGTCTGTTTTAATTCGGTCTTTAACATTTTGTTGTCTTGATGCACTTACACCTGCTTTAAATTTTAAACCAATATACGTTACTCCGTATATTGCTGGTATAGAATCTGCACCACTGTATGATGTTACATCATCTAAAAATCCGCCATAATTTGATTGTATTTGAGCTTTATAATCTTCTGCAGTTACTAATCTTCTTTGAGAAGTAAAAGCTATAGGAGCGTTTTGTCTTATAGACTCAATACTTTCTTTATATGCACCACCAGCAGAGGCAGCCTCAGTTGTTGTCACAAGAGTATAATCTACGCCATTAACAGTAATATCCGATGATGGCGAAAACGAAGAAGCATTATTTGCAACTGTACCTTGTGTTGATAAATAATCAATTACTATTTTATTACCAGCAACTGGTGCTTTTCCTGAAGTTGTGCCATCGCCAAATAGTATTTCGTAAAATCCATTTGGAACTTCTTTTATTTGAAAAAACTTTGAATCATCATTAATTCTCAATGCGCGTTGTATGTTAATATAAGTATCAAATGAAGATGAACTTGCAGTTGGAAAAACTCTTACGCGTATAGTTGAAGTGTCCATTGTAATATCTGGAATTACATATACTTGATTATCAGCTACGTCACCTACAAAAAAAGTTTTAGTTTTTTCTGTACCTTCAAAAACTGGTATAGCTACACCATCTATAGAATTTAAAAACTGATATAGTCCTGTTCCATCATCTATACCTATAAAATTTTCTCTTGTTTGAAAGGTATATGAAATTTCTCCAACACTTGACGTAAATGATGTGCCTCTTGGCAAAGTTATAAGAGTCGGTCTTGTCTCTGCTGATATTTGAACAGCAAGATTTAAGTCTGCTTTTGATGAAGAATATGATTTTGGAACGTATCCTAATCCTTCTGCTAGTGATGTCACAGAGCTTCGAAGTTGCGCTGTGTTTATGAACGATTCGTTAAGAGCAAAGTTTGCATTTAAACCCATAAAATGTGTATTATATGCCAATACATCTAATATATTACTTAAACCTGATGCTTCAAAATCGTAATCAGCAAATTCTGTTTGTTGCTTTAAATAATCTTTTAACCTACTTTTAATAGTGTTAAAATCTAATTGAGTTGATCTAATAGTTGTTGCCATTTATCTTAACCTCGTTAAGTTCACTTGTGTACTTTCAATTTGTGATGTATTAATCATTTTAAAAGTAATTGTGACTTTTATTTCGTGTGAATCATCGCGTAAATTTGTATCAATATTTAATATTTGAATTCTTGGTTCGAATATTTCAACTGCTTGTATTATTTGATCTCTTAAATCTTCATCATCAACATCTGTGTTTAAAGCAAAAAGAAAAGAATTTAAATTACCACCAAATCTTGGTTGGAAAGGCTTTTCACTAAAGTTTGTTAATAATAAATTTTTAATTGCTTGTTTTACAGAAGCAGCATGTTCTTTTTTAAAAATGTCACCAGATGCTTTGTTTGTAAAAGTTAAATCAATATCTTTATAAGTTTCAGTTCTACTTGAAATTAAATTACTAGTTCCTATATTACCATCTTCAATTGAAAAAGCTCTTATTGGCATTATGTTTCCTTTTGATCTATTTATATAAGTTATGCGTCAACAGTTGTTCTTAATACCTCTAATAATTCATTTGTAACCTGATTAATATTATTATATCTTGTTTCTACGTTATTATTAAATGTAACAGTCCAAGGTGATATTACTTCAGGCATTACTAATATAATTTGAGCATTAAGTGTGCCATCTGGATTATAATTATCGTAATCTAAAATCATTTTATCAAATTGTATATTATCTTTCCAATATACGGCTAAATCAAATGTTTTTTCTATAGCAATTTTACCGTTTAATCCAATTAATTCATATACAACAGCTAAACCTCTAGACATTAAGTAATTTAATCCGTCACTAACATCTAAGTTTTCACCGGGTTCTGCTCTATATAATCCTTCTACAACTTGTAATCTAAAATCTTTAAATTCTTTTGTTGAATCTTGAGAATTAATTGTTTTCATTGCTTCTGCATGTAATACATATTGCTTTGCTAGTAAAACTTTTTGATTGTCATCTGTAATATGTGTCAATGTTACAGGATCGTTGTCACCACCAAGAAACTTTGCCATTGATATTCCAGACGCAAGTTTTGTTTTACTTGTTATTGAATCTTGAAATACTGGATTGTATTTTTGATCTACCAATAAATCTACTGTTGAAACTGCCATTGTTATGCCTTATATAATTTAGTTGAGTTTTGACTTCTACCTAATTCGTCATTTCCTCTTCTTGCTGCTGTTTCTTTACCAACTATTCTACCCGTTGATAATGGTGAAAGCCTTGTAGCAAAAGGTGATATTGTGCCATCTGATATAAGAGCTGAAATAAACGTAGTGTTACTTGCGTTATTTGGATCTCTTAATTTTGATCTAGCTTCTTTAGTATTTAAGTCTACCTTAGATACACCACCGTAATGTGCTGTACGATCTAATCTGTTAAACAATTGATTAAAGTCATCAATATGAACTCTTCTGATTGCCACACCTGAATTCTCTAATGCATCATTTATTATAGCTGTTGTAGGTAAGACGGTATCGGAATCTGCAGCAGTTGTAGTATTATTTACGTTTGTCCCAGGAGATCCAGCACTTCCATTGGGTGCTTCGCCTGCAGTTGTCGCAAAGTCTGCTTGATTAGCATTATCTGCTTTACCAGTTAAGTCACCATGAAATGTTGTAGCATACATTGCAGTAGCATGAACTGAAGTTGAGTTAACTCTTGGTATGTGCGCAGTATGACCATAGTAGACCATATTAGCACCTCCAATAGTTCCACTGTCACCTAATACTGCGAGTGATGATGCTGTAATGTTAGCGCTCTTTGTTGAAAGAGTAACTTCATTTTCAGCAGTCATTGTTAGTGTTCCTCCAGCGGCATAGTTATGATCAACCTGCACATTTTCAGCGAATGATCCTTTTATAATATCATTCTTGTCACCATGTATTAGCGTAGTGGATCCTCCACCAATAGTTTCTGACTTACTTCCTACAATTTGAGTTTCAACAGTTCCAGCAACATCAGTAATAAGGCCTCTTCTTATATTTTGTTCCATATCGCCTTTGACGTTTACATTAAAGTCTCCACCAACTTCAACATCAAAATCTCCTGCAACTTTTAGTTTTAAGTTACCGTTATATTGTAGTTCACCATCTCCATCAACTACAACCTTTTCATCTTGTGCTGTAACTCTTACTGTATTTTTTGTTGATGAATATACTACAGATCCATCTGCTCGCATTTCTACGCCTGAACCAGAATTATGTCTTATCATAACTCTTTCAGAGCCTGGTGTGTCGTCGTATTCAACAATATGACCTGATGCAGTTTCTTTAACTTGTGAATTAGGATAAGTTGATACTGCTTCTTCATTTAAATCAAAATCAATATCTTTTACTGAACCACCTAGTTCAACGTTTACTCTTTTAAATCCTCTTGCTATTTCGTTGACTGATGATGTTTCTTCATATTCAACTTTAGGAAATATACCGCTAGGATCAGAAAAGCCGTTTTCTTTATTTTTTAAAGAGCTAGCTTTTCCTTCAGGTACTATAAAGTTTTGAGATTCCATTGACATTTAATTATACTCCAAATCCAAATGCTCGAGCTAATGATTTTGCGCCATCTACTGTTTTTATGCCAAGATCTTTAGCAAAACCATCAATTTTAGTTTTATTCGTATCTAATGCTGGTGTTAAAGATTTAATATCTGTATCATTAGTAACTTTAATATTTGAACCTTTAGCTTCATTAACCGCCTTATTTATTTTATCTTTTAAATTCAATTTTCCACTTCCTATATCGTTTAAAGCTGTTTTTAAATTAGTTATATTTTCTTCTTCGTTAGCTGGTAACTCTTTACCAGTAACTAAATCTATATTTTCAAATTTACTTTGTATTTTACTAAAACTAAAAGGTTCTACTGATTTTGTTTTGGAACCTTGAGCAATAACTGAAGGCTTTATATAAACTATTTGTTTTCTATTAGGCCCATTACCACCTTCTTCTGGATTATCAATAGAGTTTATTTTGCCATATACATCTCTTAAAGAATCCATATCTATTCCTGGACCTATTTTATTTGCATCCATTTCATAATCACCAAATAAATTAACACCTGGCAAAACTTTATAAGCTTTAGATACTAGTTTTTTTAATGATGCTAATTGCTCATCATTAACTGGATTTTCAGTGTTTGCAACAATAGTAACTTGAACACCAGTTAAATCAAAAGAAGAACTATTTGGATTTCTAGTTTCATCTATAGGTCTACCTCTTTGTATTCTTCCATCTGTCAATATTAAGTAATGAGCTTGTATTCCATAAATCTTAGGTTTAACATTTATTTTAACTAATGCACTTTTAATGTTTTTTTCGCTATCAATTAAATTTTGTAAGTCATTTGTTTTTGATATTTCATGAATGGAATTAGCGTTCACTTTTTCTGGTGGACCCCAAATTTTATCAGTCCAACCTACAATAAAAGCTACAACCTGATTATTATTTCCTGTTTTTATTCTAGAACTATTTGAAAATTCAGTTTCTAATTCATCAGAAGTATCTACAAATTCAAATTTATGTGTTTTAGGCGTATTATATCCAGCCCACGTAGATTTATTAAAACCTAAATTAGATATATTACCTGGTGTCATATTCGGCGTCAAAGAGCCTTTTTGTATTAATTTATTTGTATTCGTATCTAGTGAAAGTTTTCCAGTAATTGGATCTACACCTTCTATTATATTTGGAATTTTTGTGCCTAATTTTGGTGAGATAACACCATCTGGTAATCCTTTCATTAAATTTTTAATACTTGGAGGAAATTGAGCTTTTATTCCTTTCACTTTACCTAACAAGTTAGCAAACGTATTAGATCCGGATCTACCAGCTCCTGGAATTAACGCATTAGGATCTAAGTCTATACCCGCGTTTTGAGCTTCGCGAAGTTTTGTTTTAACTTCAGTTTGTACTTCTTTAGTCATTTTACTTTCAACTGTAATTCCAGCATCTTTATCATTAATAGCAACTGTTGCTTGTTCTAAAATTTTAGTAGAAAGATTTGTAGGTAAAACAGATTGAGCTGTTTCTTTTATTTTACTCGAGTTTGCAGAAGTTCTAACTTTTAATTCGTCCATTATTGCATTAACACTACCTTGTGTAAATACCACTTTATTTAAATTATTAGTGGATAAATTAGTTTTTTTAAACAATGTTGTTAAATTCGACGTTTGGGATGACGTTGCGTCTCCTGATCCGTCGGCTGCGCCTGGCTCCATTTTAGCTATTCTTACTCTTTTGGTAAAATTAGCTGTAGGTTTTGATCCTTCTTGTAATCCTTTGAATCCACCAAAAGTTGCACCTAAAACATTAAAAGGTGATGCATTGCCAGTAATTTCTTGAACATTTAAAGTCGAAGCAGAAGCTCTCATTGGACCACCAATATCAGCAATCATTTTTTGTTGAAAAGCTAACATTTCAGGCGAAGCAGCTGCTTCAAACTCTGCTTGTGTTACTTCAGGTTTTTCATATTCTATTCTAATTCTTTGATGAAAGCTTTTTAAAGATATGACACTGCCATTATAAGTATATTGAGAAAGATCATTAAATATTGATGTGAGATTATTAGTAACAAAAGCTTTCTTATCGCTAGTTTGACTTTTAGCAACTTTTATATCTGTTAATTTTGCAATTACTTCTGGTCTACCTATCGTTAATACTGTACCGTTAAATGTACTATTTTCATTAGCGCCTCTTGGTTTATCACCAGCTTTCATATTAATAAATGATTTATCAGCCATTATGCAGCTCCAATTCCTAGTTTTTTATCGATTTCAAGAGCAAAAGCTATTCTTTTTTGTGTACTTCCAGGCGCCGGTCTTTCATAAAATTTTTCAAAGATTCGCGAAGCCTCTTCAGGTGTTTGAGCTTTTCTTAATTTACCAAGGCCTAAATATGGATATTTTCCAAGTTCATATACTATAAATTTTAATTGAGCATATAGTGTCCTAAAATTTAAATTTGAATCTTTACAAAATCTTTTAAGCTCTTGCAATCTAAAACCTGCAGCCTTACTTGGATTCCATTGCGCTATTCCAAAAGATCCTTCATCTTTAAATCCTGAAACTATAGTTGGATTTAGGTTTTTACCAGACTCTGCTATTAAGTTTCCTATTATACCAGCACTTTGTGCAGCTGTAAAAGATCCACCTTCTTTAGATAAGAAAAAATTGTATGCTTTTTCTGCGTTATTCTGTCCTATTAAATTGCCTTCACTAACTGAAGGCACACCAGGCTTAACACCTTGTGGCGATGCATTAGGAACAACTGAGCTTCCATCATATTCATTCTTTGTCGAAGGCGATTCATTAACATCATTTCTTTTTGTTTCAACTTTAGGAATTGACCCCATAACTAAAGGGCATTGCGAATCTTTTCCATCTAAAAATATTCCAAAAACTTGTGCTCTATTTTTTATTTGAGAATTTGCTCCAATTCCAGAAGTGCCACCTTCTGTAACAGGTATTAAAACATTTGCCCATGGCAAATCTTCATTTGGTATATCAATAGTATTTGACGTGTGAATACCATAAACTCTTACTTTAACTCTATCAAGTTTTAAAGGATCATTAACGTCTACAACTGTTCCAATAAACCATCTTACTTGATCACCATAATATTCAGATTCTAATATATGTGCGTATGCCATTATATTGCAATTTCCTTTCCAATAGATGCGACTTTACCACATAATAATTCACTAGTAACCTTATCACCATTGAATGAATGTTTAGCACCTATTATTAGATAATCACCTGATTTTTTTAAATCTTTTGAAGCACTATTTGTATCTTCGGTAGGATCAGCATCTAAAAATAAAACTCTTATAGTTTTTCCTAAAGTATAATTATCATTACCAGTTATAAACTCTCTGCCTTTCACAGTAATACACAAAGGAGTTTTAGATAAAAAACCTTTTATAGCTTTACTTGTAATGTGTTTCATATGATCACCACCTAAAGTTTCATCGCTATAACTTCTATAACCAGCATTATACGAACCACCTCTATAACTACCACTAGAAGATATTTTACTAATTACTTTAGAATTATAACTTGATAAATTCTTTCCTTTTATCTTATATTCTGGTCCATAATTATATTTTGAATTTTCGCCTCCTAAAAGATTTTGTACTAATAAACTTTTAAATACATTATCAACATCAAAATGTTTTTCTTCAGGTATTCCTCTATGCACATCATAAAAACTATATGAAGCTCCTACATATCCTTTTCTTAAAAGATTAATTAATTCTTCAGAGTTTTCGTACTTATATTCTATTATGCTATATAATTTTGATTCTCCTGATGATTGAGATAAACTACTAGTATAAACATAAGGCCTTGTAATGTTATTTACAGGCTCAGATAACATTTTTCCTAAATCTTTAAATACTAAATTATCAACGCCTAAAGGCGAATACAAAAAGAAAGGTAGACCATTATATGTCACTGATCTATTTTTTATCCATAAAGCTGCATCTATAGGATCTAAGTTTGGTATTATTACTTTTAAATTCTTAGTAGAATCTATGCCATCTATTACTAAAGACTTATTTATATAACTAGAAACTAAACTATTAATAATACTAGAAGGAGAACCGCTGTAAGATTTATTTACATTTTGTGCTGCAGCTTCAAACATGTGATATTCAGTACAATGTATTACAACTGTTTCATTTCTTTCGTCGACTTTAATTACTTTTTCTACTTCATCGATAACAAAATCTTTTCTTATTTCATTTCCAGTTTCAATTTCTTCTATTTGTTTTACTACTATTGATAGTTTTTCTCCACCTTGAAAGTCTACAGTTTGAACTATATTAATTTGATCTATAAAAGACAACCTCATAGTTAAATAAGGTTTTTCTATGTGTTCATAAATTACAAATTCAGTTACAACTGCAGATATTTCTACTTCAGATTGCATACGGTCTGATGTTATAAGAGCGCTCACAAGAGAGTATTCAGTAGATCCTTCTGCAGTAGAAGCAATGTCTAATTCCATATTATCCTCTTACAGCTCTTTTAAAACTTGAAACCAAGTTAGTAACTTGACTAGGTTTAATAATTTTAATTTGTCTAAGATTCTCATTTATTGTGAAATAAACATCTTCATAAGTTTTTTCTGTAAGTAAAGCTCCAGGACCTACTGTAGGATCTATGTCTACTATTGTACCAGTTCCATCTATATAATGAGAAGCAGATTGATATTCTTTTGAGCTTGACACTCCAGTTAAAGATTCTAACGTTCCAGAAGAATTTGTTGATGAAAATAATTCGCCACTTATAGAAAAAGCTACATTACCTTCAACAACTATTTGTCCTAAATCTGGATTTCTTTTTATAATTTTACCAGATACACCTGACGTTCCTCCTGAAATAGTTTGACCTATTTTAAATTTATTTGCAAAGTCAGGATCTCTTGTTGTTATTGTAGTATTTGGAAATATTTTTTTGGTATATACGTCAAGTTCTGTTCTAATAAGAGGCCAACCTTGTTCTCTAATATCATCGTTAATAAGATAAAAAGTCCAATAGTATAAAGGAGTTCCATATAGTTGTATTGAAACTTGATCTGGTCTAAACCCTTCTTGAATAGTATGAATGTTTAAAAATGTTATATTATTTTTAATCTCATCTATTAGATCAGCATATATTGATAAGTTTTGAAATACAACTGTGTCAACTTCATCTCCAAATTTATATGTTAAATTTTCAAATTCATTAAAATAAAGCATTAGTAACCCTTTTCTATATCTTGTTGCTCAATAGCTCTGTGCTCAACAAACGCTAATGTTAAATCAGTTTCATTAGCTTTTCCATCATTTTTAAAACCACCGCCTGTTGGATTTATTGTATGAGAAACATTTCTTAAATAACATGGTAACAACTTAGGTATATTTCTGTTTTCAGAATCTTTAAAATTAAATTTAATCTTAAATGCATTAGGAAAATTATATCCTAAACTTACATTTGATTCACCACCTACTGGAATTTTAAAAGCTCTTGGATACATTTCTTTTCTAAATAGTTTAATTATTTTTTGTATAATTTCACCTTCTTCAGGCGATGTTGGTATCATTTTAAATTGAAATGTAAACTCTCTTACAGTTACACCATTAAATAATTTTCTTACGTTTGGATTGACTATTATTCTATTTGCAAGACCTGCTGCAGCTCCTAATCCTTGATTTAAATTCATTCCAGGTATTGCACTTATAAGTCTAGAAGCACCTAATCTAGCAGTTTCAGATTCAGCAGCTGCTGCTATTTTAACTTGACCAGCTAATACAGTATCTAGTACAGTTTTTCCAACATCTAACATTTGAGAAGCAGCAGCTCTAACTCCATCACCGCCTGCTTCAAATGCTCCTAAAGCTGCTCCACCTGTGGCGCCTAAATTTGCATCACCATATTGAACGCCATCAAGAAAAGCTTGAGAAGGCGGAAAATACATAGTTACAATAGGCGCAGTTGTTTTTGGAAAAAATCCTAATTTAAAGTTACTAGAGCTCGCAGTGGTTTTTTTAATATTATTAAATTCAGTTTTTGCATCTTGCTTGGTTTTAAATTCATTAACACCGTTGAAGTCACTAAAATCACCGATGCTATTACTAGAAATACCGGCATAACCTGAATTACTAGCGTCGTCACTAAAAGAAACAGTAGAAGGAGCACCAATATCACTCCCACCGCCACCTAGCTTGCTGGCATTTGCATTAGGATCGTCTTCAACTTTTGCTTTTGTTGTTTCTTGAGATCGAATATTATCTGTAGTTGTTGTTATATGATTTTTTTGTGATTGACCTGGACTAGCAGTTGTGTATTCTAACACTTGAAATTTTATAGTAGCAGAATATGCTGGATTACCACTAACATCTATAGGATATTCTAATCTACTAGCAGTAAGAGCGCTTCTTGATAATGGGCTTTGTAATTTTCCAGATAAAGATTGACCAGTTATATCATCATCTAACCCCATAGAATTAGAATTACCAACACTTTTAATTTCGTTGCCTACCCCCGGATTTCCAAAATTCTTCTCTCCTAAAGGACCAGCTTTTTGATTTATAATGCTAAGTTCTGACATATTTAATCCTTATAGATATATTAAAGTATTATTCTTTATTTATAACGGATTTCATGGGATATTCAGGAAGATACCAAGTCAAAAATAAATCAAAATACAAAGGAGATCCATCTTCGGTTGTATATAGATCATTGTGGGAAAGAGCTGCATTTAATTGGTGTGATAGTAACGATAAAGTAAAAGGATGGAGTTCAGAAGAAGTTATCATTCCATACTATTATGACGTTGATAAAAAGTATCACAAATACTATGTTGATTTAAAAATAGTGTTTGAAGAAAAAACGATCTTAGTTGAAATAAAACCAGAAAAAGAAACCGTTCCACCAGTAAGTGCAAGAAAAACTAAAAGATATATTGCTGAAGGCCTTACTTATGTAAAAAATATGAATAAGTGGGAAGCTGCAAATGAATATGCTCAAGATCGTGGATGGGAATTTCATGTGTGGACTGAAAAAACTTTACAAGAAATGAAATTGTTGAATAAGCCAGTTCCTGGAAAACTTAAGAAGTATACTCCAATGAAACCATTTAGAAAAAAGCGTAAGAAAAAGATATAAATAGATTCATGAGTAACTTATTTCAAAAACTAGAACTTGAAGCTTTTAGAAAAGGTATTACACCACGTACAGATGAATCACGCGATTGGTTTCGTAAACGTGTACAAAGTTTAACGAGAGTTAACCGGGAATCTTTAATGAGAGAAGAAGGTGTTAATAAAGTAAATTCACCTTTATTAGGAAGTATGATGATGTTCTTTTATGATCCTAAACTTAAAGATAAACTTCCGTATTACGATACGTTTCCTTTAGTAATACCAGTTGAAAAAGCACCGGGGGGTTTTAGAGGTTTAAACTTGCATTATATACCACCTGTTTTACGAGCAAAGTTTTTAGATAGTTTACTTGATTTAGTTAATAACAAAAGTTATAACGAATCAACACGTTTTAATTTAACATATAGATTGCTTAAAGGCGCTGCTAAATTTAAATACTTTCAACCTTGTTTTAAACATTATTTAATAGATCATGTTAAATCTAAGTTTGCACAAGTACCAGCACCAGAGTGGGAGATTGTAACTTTTATGCCAACAGCAAGTTGGAAGAAAGCTTCTGCTGGAAGAGTATATTCAGATTCAAGGAAGATAGCAAATGGCTAATACAGTAGACGAATTAAAAGCTTTAGCTAATACCAAATTAGGATTTGCGAGACCAAACAGATTTCTAGTAACAATGCCAACAAGCTTCGGTGGAAGTGGAGGTCTTTTAAATGGTATTGTTGGTCTTTTAACTGGTGGCGGAGGCGGAGCTTCTGGAAGAGAATTAAATATATTGTGTTCAAATGCAACGTTACCTGCAAAAGTTACGCTAACAAGTGAAAGACGCATTGGAATGGAATTTCAAAAAGTTGCTTATGGTTATGCTGTTGACGATGTAAGTATGACTTTTTATCTTATGAATGATTATGGTGTTAAAGAATATTTTGATGCTTGGAGAAATACTGCAATTCCAGAAGAAGGAAGTAATGCGTTTACCAGTAACTATAAAAGTCAATATGCTAGAACTATTACAATACACCAACTCAGACAACCTTTAGCTGGTGTGAGTAAACAAATAGGACCAATAAGATTTAACGCAGGAATTGGTGGTGGAACTGTTTATTCAGTTGACCTTCTTGAGGCCTTTCCTATAGCGACAAGTGCAATAGAACTAAATAATGAATTAGATGGTTTAGTTCAATTAACTGTAACATTTGCTTACACTAATTGGAAAAGATCATCAAATACTCAAGGATTTATTAATATGGACATTGATACACCTCTTGGTGGGATTGATGTATTATAAGGAGTGAAATGAATGGGGTTACCTCAATTACAAAATGATGTACCAAAATATGAAATGACGGTACCATCAACTAAAGAAGTTGTTAAATATCGGCCTTTTTTAGTAAAAGAACAAAAAGTATTACTTGTAGCATTCGAATCAAAAGATTCTAAGCAAATACTAAACTCTATGTTAAGCTGTTTAGAAACGTGTGTACAAGGAATCGATGTAAACAATCTTGCAACATTTGATGTTGATTATATGTTTACACAAGTAAGATCTAAATCAGTAGGTGAAACTACTCAATTATTACATCCTTGTGAAGAATGTAATGAAGAAAATGAAGTCAAAATAGATTTACAAACTATTGATATTAAAACTAATGATAATTGGGAAACAGAAAAAAATGTTTCTATTACAGATGATATTGTTGTAGAGTTAAAATATCCAACATATCAAGATATTATTAGTAACAATATTTTAGGTAAAACAGATGGTTCTGTAGCTGAAGTTTTATTTGAATCGATTATGTCATGTCTTTATAGTGTAAAAACTGAAAATGAAAATATTATGGTTAAAGACGAACCAAAGGAAGAGATAGAAAGGTTTATAAATTCATTAACAAATGAGCAATTAGAAAAAATTACATCTTTTGTAGAAAAAATGCCAACATTAACTCATACTGAAAAATATGAATGTAAAAAGTGTAAGCATGAAAATACTATACAACTGAACGGTCTTAATGATTTTTTTTAATTAACCTCTCTCATGAAACCTTGGAGAATTTCTTCAAGACTAATTTTTTGATGATGCAACATTTTAATTATTCTTTAACAGAGTTAGAACAAATGTTACCGTGGGAGAGAGAGGTTTATTTAATATTACTAAATGAGTTTATAGAAGAAAAAGCTAGAAACGAACAAAGGTAAAATAATATGACGACATTAGCACAAGTAAACGATACGCTTTTAGAAGTTTCAAATAACACTAAAGAAACAAGTAAAGGTATAAGCGCGTTTGTTAAATATATTGAAAAACAAAAAGCAAAAGATTTAGAAGCTGAAAGAGAAGCAAAGGCTAATGAAAAGAAAATTGTTAAAGCTGAAGCAAGAGCTAATAATAGCTCTAGTGGTGGCGGGTTTGGGAGTAATTTTAAGGCTGGACTTGCAGGCTTAGGCGCTGGTGGATTATTGGGATTAGGAACTAAAGTTGGATCAGCAGTATTAAAAAGACTTCCAGGTTTAGGCTTAATAGGCTTTTCAGATCAAATAGCTGATGCCATATTAGGTGATGACTTTCCAAAAGACTTTAAAGATACTGTATCAAGAGGTATTCAAGGCGCTGGACTTGGCATGCTTTTAGGAAAAAGATTTATTCCTATATTTGCTGCATTAGGTTTACTTGCAACTGAAAAGAATAAAGGTATACTAAAAGATATTGGCACAAACGTAAAAGAAAAATGGGATAAGTTTGCCGAAAACCTTAAGCCGATATTAGGGTTCTTACCAAGTTTTGATAATATAGTAAAGTTTATTGGAGGCAGTGCAACAAAAGGATTAACAGCAATAAAAGGATTTACTGAGTCAGGATTTGATAATGAAGAGTTTAAAAAGAATTGGGGATCAGCCATTGGTTTACTAGGATCAGTTGCGTTCTTGCTTATGCCCGGTAAATTTTTAAAAGCTCTTAAATTTTTAGCTAAGTTTGCCTTAACTAAAAAAGGTTTAATATCTTTGATAGGTGGAGCTGCAGCTGGAAAAATAGGAATGGATCTATTTGGTGAAAACGGAACATTTGGCGGAGATACAGCATTAGCTTCTACAGCATTAGCTGCAGGTGGTGGATATTTAGGATTTAAAGCTATTAAGGGTTTAACAGATAGAGGAGCACCAACTGCAGATGATGACGCTGCGCGATCTAAACAAGCTAAAAGCCAACCTAATATAAAACGTTATGCTAAAGGCACAAAAATTAATGGTAAAAACGTAGGTGGCCAACTTTATAACGCTGATAAAACTCCAAAAGATATGGATATGCCTAAAAAATATCCTCGTATATTTAGTAAATCAGGAGTACTTAAATTTTTAAAAGGATTTGGCCCTCTTGCAGCATTAAGTGCAGTATTTGCAATGAGTGACGTGCAAGACGTTTTAGCATCTAGTGTATCTGAAGAAGAAAAGAAAAAACAATTAGGAGGCATATTAGGAACAGAACTTAACTCTATGGCTTTTGCTGGTATAGGCGCAGCAATTGGTGGTTTAGGAATTGGTCCTAAAGGCGCAGTATTAGGTGGCGGTATTGGTGGTATATTAGGTATGTTAGCACCTAACGTAGCAGGTGAAATGTTAGCTGATTTTTTTATGGGTGGAAATCCAAAAATGAATGAAAGTCAAAAAAATCTAATGGGATCTTTAAGCGAAGTTAGAAAAAAAGCAAATGCAAAAGATATGTACGGTGGACAATTTCAAGATATAAGTTCGTCTATCGGATTGACAAGTCCAGATTTAAAATTTGCAAAGAACGATTATAATCAAAGATTAAAAAATAATATGTATAATATGGAAGGTGTTGGCCAAGCTGGTGTTAATAACATATCCACTGGTAACAAATTAAATTCTGATAATTACAGTTCAAATGTTGTTAACAACACTCAAACTGCATTAATATCATCTGGTCCTACAATTGATATGAAGGACCAGTTCGGGTTTGGTACTTAATCTTGCTTTGCAAGTTTAGAGAAATAAGATAAAGTATCTTCATCTTCACTGCTCATTTCTTCAGCAGTAACCGGCTCAATAGCTGGCATTGGTTCATTTAACTTAATCTCTTCTTTCATAGTATAGGCACCAGCGTTTGATTGCTCACCTAATACTCTCATCAATTTTGATTTAAGATCATCATATGACTTATAGTTTTTAGGATTAGTAAACTCTGATAAGTCATGTAACTTACCATAGACTTCTTCTAATTGAGCTTCATCTGCATTTAATAGTGATGCTGCTGAAGCAAATTCAGATTTGTCATAGTTTCTATAACCTTCAACATTTCTGATCTTAAGTTTAAAATCAGCGCCTTCCCAAAAATCGAATGGATCTACTGGTGTCTCATCAGCAAATGAAGGATTCATAATGTCTGAAATCTTATCAAAGATTTTCTTACCAAATTTATATAAGAATACCTTACCTTCATTTTGAGGTGCAGACGGATCACTTACTACGTAAATATTAGTTACGTAATGTAATCTTCTTTTTTGAGTTCTTGCTCTATCTTTATCAGATTCTATGCCTGAGTTCCATAGTCTTGAGTTAAGCTCACCAACTGGATCAGGTTGACCAATTGAAGTTAATGAGTTTTCAATATACCATTGACCAGTAGGGCCTTTAAAACCGTGATCCCAATATCTTACAAATGGAAGGTTCTCTTCTGTACCAGGAAGAAATCTGATAACAGCGTAACCATTACCTGCTTTATCGACAGTTGGTTTCCATATTCTATCGTCGATATATGACTTAGTTTCACCACTAGTAGTGGCTTCTGCTGCTTTGATAATTTTATTGAGATTAGAACCGCGATTGCGTTTTAGTGTAGCGAATGACATTGTATTGTCTCCTTATTTGCTGAAATATTAACTGAAATATAGTAGTATATATACACAGTGTTTAGTTGAATAGTGATAAGTCAATGGCATTTTTCTTAGGTAAATAATTCAAATCCATTGCCTCTGCTTCAAGCTTATCTTTAATAACTGGTGATATAAATTTTCGAATGTCTTCTAATTCTATATCGTTAGTTTCACAGACTTTAATGATGGCATCCATATATGGCATCTTAGATTCTGCTACGACATTTTCGATAAGCTTCGTAAATTTAGACTTTGTTAAAAATTGTTCTTCTATTTTCATTTGTCTAAAACCCTTAATAATATTGTATCTTTGTTAATTCGGCCATTAGCTTCTTTACGTTTTGATGACTTTGCTTTTTCTTCAAGAAACTTTGTTATTTGTTTATAATTCTTTGTAAGAATAACAGGAAAAAATTCTAATGGCTTTCTAAATTTAATTTTAAAACTTGATTCTCTATCAAAGTTTTTGATAGTAGTACCAGAGATTTCAAAACCGCGTGGAGCTGCTGTTTCGTAATAACACATCTCTCTGTATTTTGTATTGAAAATATATAATTTTGTTTTCCCAATAATTTGTATAGGATGTATCGATACAATCTTGAAGTCATTATCTTCTTTTTTGTATTGTATCTTGGCAACCTGTTTGTCGGCTGATGTAGGCTTCTTAATCTTAATTGTACGAGAAGCTTTAGTTGCTGATCTTATTCTTTCAAGATCTTCAATCATAGTTGTACATAGTTTAATTCGTTGATTGAGAGTTGACCTTTTAAGGTGGGAGTAACCTTCTACTGCCTGATCACATCTCTTATGGTAAGCATCTTCATAATCAAGTAGCCAACCCTCAATCATAGGCTTAACGTGACTGATTGCAGTGTTTGTTAAGCCGTGGTACTTGAATCTATCGTATATGTTAAAAGTGGCATCATCACCATCAATCCACTTGTCTTCTAGTTCAAGTAATTCTTGTATTATAGTATTCTTAATCTTACGCACCAATTTATCTTGTGGCGATAAGGTTATGATATTACCATTATCTTTTTTCTCTCTTTGTTTTTCTTCAAGTAAAACTTTACCTTTATCAATAAGAGGTATCATTCTATCAAATAGATGTGATAAAAATTCAGCAGCCTTTTCAGACTCATATGTTTTATTTAAATCATTATTATACCAAAATGCAGTAGCACCATGATGTGACATTGTAAAACAATACTCTGGATTTGCTAAAATATATTTAGATGGTTTTGGAAAGTTTTTCTTAACCCACGTTTTAACCTGATTGATACAATCTTTTTTATCAACTTCTAAATGAAAATAATTTTTTACTGCGTCAAAACCTTTTTCAATTGGTACACCAGCAAGACCAGTTCTTGCTCTTGATCTTACGGTTTTCTTTTTTAATTTCTTTGTTTGTAATTTCTTTAATCCCATACTAAACTCCCATTTATATGTTATTGATTTTAATGTATTGCTTTGTAGCACTTCGTACTATAGTTGGATATTCCCCAAGATAAGTACCAGCGTCTAAATCTTTTTTAGTAACTAAATACTTATGCATATGTTCGATGTTATCGTAATTTGCAAGAATATCTTTTGCTAGTTGATCAAATTCACTATCTGGAATTAAGTTAGTATCAAGCTGATAATAAGCATATGCGCACATTAAGTATTTAGCAATAGGATTCTTCATTATTGAGAATCCACGACAGAATCAGTATAAAACTTATCCTGATGAGCTATATTAATCTTAGTGGATAAGGTGACTGCTAGTCCACTATTTCTATCTAGAAGTCTTTGAGCAAGTTCATCTTGCTCTTCTATTGATAACATTTCTAGATCATCTATCATTCTATTTAAATTAGCCATAAATTAAACTCCCTTTTTAATTTTATACTTATATTATACCATGCTTTTATGCAAATGTACACTAAAATAAACATAACATGTTAATTAGTTTCTACGCATGGTAGCATAATCAACAACGTTTGTATCTTTATTGACTGGTACCATATTGGATTTATGCATAGTAGCAATACCTGTAATATAATCACCAGTATATTGATTAGCAGTTTTTTTAGTTGCAACACGACCAACATAATTAGATGTAGGTATTGAATTACTATTGCTATATACTGGTACTTTATTACCAGAGTCTTTTGATTTATTCTTAAGCTGATCCGGATGTACGCCTCGAGCTTTTAACCATTTATCATGCTCAGCTTGTGCTTTAATCCAACCTGGTTTGCGAAATGGCTTCTTCTTTTTAGTACTATTGTCATTGTAATAGATTGGTAATAGATGCATTGTCATATTGTACAGCTCCAAATAATTTAGTTAAATCGATATATCCATAGTTGATGGCAAATAGTATTGCAACTATTATCATAATAACAATTGCATTACGAAAGAACCAACCAACTATGGAAAAGAATACACCTACAATCAATGCTCCAGCTACTGCGAAGAAGAGGAGTTGAAAAAATAGTGGAAGCATCGATTGTATCTCTGATGGGCTTGGCAATTGCCACTCTCCTATTCGTTAAAATTCTTTGAGGGGCTCTCTAACAATCACTTCTACCTAGGTATGCCCCTCGGCGGTAGAAGCGGGTTGCTTTTATTGTAGGTTATGGTTCCTTGAGTCCAACCAGACTTGTAAACCTCTGAGATTGTCGAGCCTATCGCTCTCCCTTATTCAATCTCTCAACCTTTACTTTTGCTATGTCATTTTTAAAACCTCTTTTTTAATTTTATACTTATATTATACCATAGTTTTTTGCAAATGTAAAGGAAAATAAACATAACATGTTAACTAGTTTTATTTTCATACATTTCAAGTTTTTCATTTAGCTCTTTAATTCTTTTATATAAAGCATATTTTTCTTTAGTTTCTTCTGCTAATTGCAATTTTAATAATTCTACTTCACTATAAGTTCTCATCATCAATATCCATTTCAAAGACAAATTCAGTGTTATCATCATCGTCTAAAGTTAGAGTTACTTCATTTTCTTTTACGAACTTCTCATCAACTTTTTTTTGAAAGTCGATGATATTTGATTTGGGATTTTCCATAAAATTTCTCCGCTTTTTTGATTTTATAGATATATTATACCATAAAAAAACGGGTTTGTAAAGGAAAAAATGCACTTTTTTCAAAGTTTGTTGTTAACATGTTAAATGTTTTGAGTGTATTTTACAACCAATAAAGTTGTTATAGTATTCATCACTAAGTAATACATCTTTCTCAAATTGAAGCTTTGCTTCATGATATGACATTTCACCTTTTGTTTTGCAGAGTCTTAATATTTCTCTTCTAAACTTTTCGGTTCCGTATTCTTCCACAAGTTTGCATACTTCATTGGACGAGCCGTAGTATTGTTTCCAATCAGATTCGACACGCGTTCGTATTCGTCTCTTACGTTTTTTAGTGATGGGGAGGATCTTAGGTTTCCAGAAATTCTTCTTTCCAATATACTTCTTGTTGGTGTCCAGTTCAGTAATCTCATATACAAATCCTTGGAAGTCTTCTGGTGTTGTGTCGTAAAGCTTATTATTATAATACCACATAATATTATTTATTAAGGTTTATCAACCTCTTCTGATTCAGCTCTTCTTCCACATAACGAACAATATTTTGGTTTTTCTTCTGAAGCAACATAAGATATGTTATCGCATTCTTCACACTCTATTTCGTAATCCTTCAACGATCTCTCTCTTTCTTTTATCAGATGCTTTGAACCACTCAGCTATTTCCTGAGTAGTTCTTCCACATCCAATACATACTTTGTTTTCAACTTTGCAGACTTTCACACACGGCGAAATTATCTTAGAAATCGATTTCACATTCACCGCCTGCACATGCAGCAGCTGCGAGGGTATCAACATCTGTATACTTCTTTTCTGTTATATCTTCTTTCCAATTAATTTGTTTTAAATTAGATTGAATCTTATTCCATTTATGTAATAGGTAAGCATCTTTTAAACAACCTTCTGAAGCTTTCTTATCTCCATCACAATAATTATTTGCAAAGTTTTCAAATCTACGTACCCAATCTTTTCTAGCAGAATTTTCTGAAGATTCGACTGATAAGTCTAAACCAAAACCTTGAGCAGTTGAACACGCATCCCATAGATTTGGGTATACTTTAAGAGCATCAACTACCATACCAGATGCAAATATTGAAGCCTCACCATATTTCTTTACCATAGTTTTAGCATCAATGACACCAGTATTTGGAGCTTGATTATAGTCTTTATCACCAGTCATAGCTAAGAATGAAATGCCAGCAAAAGCATCACGATTTTCATATACGTATTTTTCTACGTCATCCCAATCATCTACAATAATAGTATTTGATACGTTATGTCTTATACCTTCATCAGCACAAAGATCTTCATTAGTTCCAGTTTCAACCCAATGCTTTTGAGCTTTCTTAACAAGTTCTAAATGTTTAATACCTAATAGATCGTCTTTATACATTGAACCTTTCTTAGGTAGTATTGGAAATGAAACAACAACATCTGTACCAGTAGAAGACCAAACTGATTCTTCTACCATATACGGATTTTGCTTCATAATAGCTTGTGTGATTTCAGATTCTTTATTCATTTGAACATTACGTATATACATATTAGAATGTTCTGCATGAATACCTGAGGCAGTTTGTAATAACACTGAAGCGTTACCACTTGGTTTTACACACGTTGTTCTTGCTGCAGGATTAATTTTAATAATGCTTGCAACTTCTTTATTAACTTCTTTAACAATCTCTGCACCTTTTTCAAGTATCTTTTCATTGAAAAGAATATCAGGATTATTCATCCATCCAGTGATTGATACACCAAGTAAAGCTTCTCTGTCAAAAATCTTTTTTGATGTGTCTGATAAGAATTTAAAGTCTGTGTACCCAGCTTGTAGGGTACCGAGGATAGACGCTGCTCGGCATGCCTTATAAAAGTCCTCCTCGGTATTGCATTTCCCTCCGTTAATTTCAGTTAGGTTACAACCTTGCCAACCTGACTTACCATTGATCTGAGGATACATACCAATTTCCACGCATGGATTTGTAGTATGTTCTGTAGATTCAACGAAGACGAATCCTGGTTCTCCAAATTGTTTGACTGATTCCATAATTTTGCCAAACTCTTCGGGAGTAGTCTTATCTCTTACAATAACTGCAGAGTTATTAGACCTGCCTCTTTGTGGATTTTCCATGAACCAATTACCAGTTTTAGCATTCATCATTTCTTCATCGTTTGGTGAGAAAAGACAAATAGTGGCAGATCTTCTTACGCCACCAGATAACACTGCATCTGCTGCATGCATTGTGATATCATATGCATTTATAGGTTTAATTTCACTTGGTTCTTTGGAATCTATTACAATACCTTGAAGTAAGTGTTCTATTTTATCCAATGATTTACGTAAGCCTTCGGGTCCTGGTGCTTTAAATCCACCAGATATTTTTGCGCCTTTAGGTCTTATTTGCGATAAATCAAAGAATACTCTTCTTCCTTCATAGTCTGGATATTTGCCTCCACCTACAAAGAAAGATGACATTAATATGTCTAATGCTGAAGCCCAACCTTCTATAGAATCTTCAACAATATAACCTTTCGCTTGTTTAGTTCTATTTTGAATTTTTGGTAATTTCTTAATATGATGTTTTTGTACAGAGAACCCTGCACCTGCACCACATAATAATATATAAAATACTTCACCAAAAAATTCTGGTCTATTTACATACGACGATGTACAATTATACATCCTCATTTGATGTTTCATTAATTGATCACCACCAAACTGTAAAGCACGTTGTGCACCAAGAACGCGTTGTTCTTTATATGCAGTACGAGCTTCTTCTACAAATGGCTGTAATCTGTTATTATTAGTAATATAATTTTGTTCGTGCATGTCTATTACACGATCTACTGCCTCATCCCAAGTTTCGTATCTACCATCGCTTTCCATATAACGAGAATAGCCTTCGTAAAACTTAGTTTCAGACAAAAAATTCCTTGTGTCAACAAATTGTTGCATTTCTATCCCTCTTATCTTTTTTGATTATTGTATCTATTATATATTAAAAAACTAGTTTTGTAAAGGAATTAATTGTGTTTTTTCGAAAAGAATTTTTCAATCATTTCAATTCTGTCATACGCTGCTGACATCTTATCTAGTTCTGCTATTACTGCTTCTGTAATGTCTCCATGTTCACCTATACCAGCTGGCATAGTTCTATATACTTCAATATTTGCTTTGTGAATTTCAAGTTCACCTTCAGCTTGTTTTCTAGCTGCTAATATTATTTGTTCGCCTACGTTCATGTTATTCTCCTATTTTGGCATTCACTTTTCTATGTCCATTCCATGCAACAAACCCACCTATTCTTAATGCCCAATAGGCTAATTTATTTAATAGATGAAATCCGTTTTGCTCAATGTTTATATCACGAAATATTAAATCTGCTTTCTTCTGAGTAATATTTCCTATAGTTTCCTTTTTATTTTTTTTCAATAATGTTTCATACTTGTATGCAAAGTCATGTACTAATCCACCCATTAACAATACACCTGTGGGTGATAACCATGTATGTAAGAATTTTGGAATAGATGCACCATCAAAAGTAAATCCTGCTGGAATGACAAACCAAGTTCCTTCCATTCTAAACTGCCAATCTTCTGCAAGTTTCCAATTACGTGTGCCCATTAGCCACATCCATATTGCTCCCCAAAAACCTTTACCTGCAGTAGGTATTGCTATAGGTTGTAGCTTTGGCATTTCTTTATATTCAAATCCAATAATGACATCATCACAATCAACACCAAACATATTAATTATAAAACCAATGATAATTAATACACCGACAATCGTAAATTGCCACCATGTGACTAGTTGATCTATTATAAATTCCATTATTTTTTCTCCTCTTTAGGTTTTACTGCCTTTTCATAATATACTATAATTTCTTTTTGTTGATTTAAATATCTTCTCATCTCTGCGATATTAATTGCTAAGTTTTCATAATCTTTCATGCTTAATGCGACATAAGCTAATTCGCCATAAACTTCTTTAAAGTCTTTTACAAACTCTTCATAATTATCTTTTGTGACTACAAATACTCTTGTATCACTAAGGTTTAATGGCTTTGGTCTCGCTACTACTGGTATTGTTATTTGTTCTATCTTTGTTACCGTCTTTATTTCCGGTTCCATCCTGAGGCCGCTGCAACCAGCTAGGCTTATCAGACTTATTAGTATTACCAGTTTCTTCCATGATACCTTGCCACAATGTATAACTTGCGCCATTCATCTTTCCTTCTAAAACTTTTGAATCTTTTAAAGCTTCAACTACTAAATCTAATTTACTTAACTTAGATCTTAATTCATCTCTATATGCTTCGGCTTTTTGTAAATCAACTTGTAGTGCTTTGTTTAAAGTAGCCATCTTAGCAATATTAACTTTTAAATTATTAATACTTTTTTCAGATGTTTCAATTGCTACTTTTAACGTAGTATTATTCTTTGTAAGAACAGCTATTCTATTTTGTGTTGTGTCGTAATAATATTTAGCGCCATAACCTACTATACCAATTATGCCGACAATAAATATTAAAAGATATAGCCTAGCCATGATCTTCTATATATTTTCTAAATCTTTTTAGTAGTACTGGGAACTGATCTTTTTTTCTACGTTTATCATGCATAGTTGTAGTTTTTAGTCTAGGACCCATTGCCGTAGTAGCAGGATTAGGTATAGATGAAGTGTTTGTTGAAGGTACATCTTCACCCACTTTAAGAGTTTTAGGATAATTTTTATCACCAGGCTTTAACTTACGTTTTCCTGCTGCTCTTCTTTTTCTTATATTATCCCACAATGATTCTTCTATTTTTTCCTCAAACATATCTGTACTCGGGCTCCTTCCAGTTTGTTTAACTACTTTTAAATCATCGCCTACTAACGGTGAATATTTTTCAGCAGCTTTCTTTGCACCTGCTTCTGAACTATGCATACTAAAAGTGTATCTTGACTTTGGAGCATTAGGATTTACTACAACATGAGTGTAAGTTTTGATCTTACTCCCTTTTTGCCTACCAGCTACCCTCATCGTATCAGTTCTCCTGCAGTTATATAAACATCTTGATTTGTTTTAATGTGTGTTGCTTCATATATATCTACACCAAAAACATCTCCAATAGGATAACAATCTTCTTTTATTCTTATTTGATCTTTAGCCCACACTAATTCACTACATGATTTATTTAATAATTTAGCATTCTGTATTCTGTAAAGTCCTGGTGATAATTGTTTATTTTCTAATAGAAACCATTGATTGTTCTCATTTAAAAAATCTAATACTTCTATATTACATTTCTCACAGATATTAGTTAATCCTTTTTCACTAAGGTTTGCTTTTTCTTTAACGAGATAAAGCGCTGACGCAAAAGATCCGAGTTTACTTCCACCTCCTGGAAGTTTTGCGACGAGCCTTTTGATGTTAGCCACAAGGCGAACGAAAGGAGTATAAGCAGACCTTTTGTCAGATGTGTCAATTTTCACGTCCTTATTTCTTTTACCATTTTCGTCAATAAGTCCTTCTTTATAAGCGTCCCAGTTTTTCCAATCCATAACCATCATTCGTATAAAACGAAATGCGTATACTGTATCAGCTGCACCTTTAAGTATTCCCATTAAATTTTCCTTAACTTATCTACAACGTATGGATCCATAGTAACACCAATATATTGATCATTTTTTATATAACTTAAAAAAATTAAAAACGGTTTTACAATCGGCCAATGTTGTTTTTCAAGTTTTAATTCTAATATTTCAAGAGCAGCTTCAATACCAAAAACATTAAAAACAACTATAAAATGATTTAACAATAATCTATAAGCTAGATCATCTGTTTCTATATAACGATTTAATAATCGCTTTATATACTTAAATCTTTTTAAGTCTTCATAAAACTCTTCAATGTCAGCAAACTTAGGATTCTTATAATGCTTAGCTGCGTATAAGAACAAGTTTTTTTCAGTCAGTTCTTTAAAAATCATCATAAAATTATATATTCAATTATTAAAGTATCTCTTTTAATTCTTGTATTAATGCTGCTTTTGATTTTCTTCTGTCTAGTTCAACGCCGTGATCTCTTCCTATTGATTCCAATTCAGCTTTTGTCATACTTTCGTATTCACTAGGTAAATTGTCTTCAACCATAAGTTCGACTTTAGCTTCTTGAAAATTAGTAGGAGCTTCTTTTAACATTTGTGGCTCAGGACTAACGCCTAAGTACTCATTAATCGCAGCTTCGGATATTTTCATAGAAACTAAGAGCTCTCCAGTTCTAGGATGCCTCCAACCCTGAGGAGTTGGAATAGCATCTTTTTGATAATTTGGTGCTTGCATTATATTTCCTTTACTTATAAATTTCAGGGTGCATTTCTTTATGATCCCCATCATAATGTTTCTTTAAATATTTTTGTAAGTTAGCTTTAGTACCAGTTGCATCAGTTGCCATCATTCCTCTTGTATTATCATAGTTTTTACTTTTCTTTAAAGTAATACCATGTTTTTTTTCATGTGAACCAGCAGTACCTGTCATGTGATCAATATCAACAGTATGAACTTTATTCATATCTTCAACCATTGATATAGCATCTAATAGATTACTAGATATTTTGTTTCCTGATATTCCATAAGCTTCTGTTTTAACGATCTTTGCTGTAGGATCATTTATTGGAGTTGGAATAGCATCTTTTTGATAATTTGGTGCTTGCATATTATTACCCTATTTTATGATGTTTCAAATCAGATTTTTTAAAATCTGGATCATAATGCTTTTTCAAGAATTTATGCACATGATCGTCGTCTTTGTGTCCAATATGAACAACTGGATTACCACCACCCGGTCCGTTCATAGTATGAATCTTTGCTTTAATACCAGCTTTCTTAGCACTAGATACAATTTTCTTTACATGATCATCCATTACATCAATTTCGTGAGTATAGTCTTCTCCAACCATTGCAATAGCAGCTAGTAAACTACTTGATATTTTGTTTCCTGATATTCCATAAGCTTCTGTTTTTGCTGAATGATGCTTTTTTAAAATATTAGCAGTTTCACCTACATGATCTTCTCCACCAGCAGCTTTTGCTTTTTTAGCATGATCAAGAGCTTTCTCTGCAGAAGCTTTAGCTTCTTTTATGCGACCATTTTCTAGATGATCTGCAGCATCCTGGTGGGCATGATAAGCAGCCATATGATGCTTACCTGAAGTTTTAGGATTATCGAAGCGGTTGTCTTTATGTTCGCGCGAGTGAGATCTATGATCATCTATTGCTTCTTGATGCGGAAGCTCTTTAGCTTCCATCCTAACAATTTTTGCTGTAGGATCGTTTACTGGTGTGGCTGATGCCATAGCTTTCTTATCGCCTTTTTTATTATCATTAGTTCTAGCTTTTGTACCTGGTCCAGCTCTACCTGCTTTTGCTGCATCTGCGTGTGATTGCTTTTCCATATCGGCTGGTTTAGTATCACCGCCTGTAAGATCAGCTTTCATCTGTTTAGCACCAGCGCCTTTAAGTTGATCGTCCATAGTTTCTGGCTTTGTTGCGCTTTTGTAATGAGAAGCTTTATCGTTCTCATATATAGACATTAACTTTTCTCTAAAAGTTGTACCTTCAGCTTTATAAGAATGCTGACCATCAACGTGGTCGTCAGAATGAGTCATACCTTTTTTATGATAATTCAAATCACCTAATCCTTTTTTGTCATCAGAGTGATGATGTTGTAAGGCTTTATGTATTTGATGATCGCTTCCATGAAATGACATTGTTGAACCATCTTTATGATGCTTAACTGTAGCGCCTGTATTTTTATTAATATACTTTGCAAATTTCTTGTTATCTGGACCATCACCTTCGTCATAACCATGTTTAATAGTTATAGACGCTTTATTAGTTTTACTATATTCTTCATTCATAAAGTCTTCTTTCATACCCATTTTTTTTCTATACTCAGCTCGTTTTGCGTCTGATTTTGCTCTAACTTTTTTAAGAGCGTCTTTAGATGCAACACCACCTTTATACTTATCTCTCCAACTGTAATCTACACCTGGCATATCTGAAACTTTATTTCTTATACCATATCCAGATGATCGTGCTGTAACTTCTTTCTGTACTGATGAAGATCCTGTTTTCATAGTTTGCATATTACTATGAGTCATATCTTTATCATAGTGCTTTTTAAGAAATTTATGTATAGTTCCGCCATCTGAATTATCATGATGATTCAAAGATACTTTTACTTTGCCATCGTCGTTAACACCTGAATATTTTGCATTAATTCCAGCAGCTTTTGCTTTTTTCATAAACGAGTCATGCGAACCATGATTCTTATGATACAAATCTACAGTGTATTTGTGTGGTATTCCTGCATCTTCTTTTATTTTGCCACCACCTAAATGATTGTCAACATACTTTTGTAATTTTTTAGGATCTGAATGAGATATAGTTACGTTATCTCCATCTGCACCTTTACTATGTACTTTAACTCCCATACCAGCTTTTGCAGCGTGTTTATGTCCTACAAAAAAGTCAGTAGTGTGTGTTGCTTCTTTTTGATCTGCAATTTTATTTGCTAAATCTTTTTTCATAGTTACTGGATATTTTTTACCAGCAAAACTAAAAGATGTCTTACCATCTTTAGCAGCGCCTGCAGCTGCACCATGAAATGCTGTTCTTTCATTTGCAGGTATTTCTTCCGGAATTAAAAATTTACTTTCGTTTAGGACCTGATCTATGGCCCTATGTATTCTGAATGGATTATTACTGAACATTGGTTTCTCCTTTACATCCACATGTGGGCCACATAGGCTCCTACTGCTGCAACCATTGCAGCGTATACCACTTTATTTATAAGACTTACAGTTCTTGCGTTATCGTCAACAGCTTTCTGTATGTCATCTAATTTGACAGAGAGTTTATTCATTCTGTCTCTCATATTATCGTGATCGTCTTGTAATGCTATTATCTTCTCCTCTGCTCTTGCTAAAGATATCATAGCATCTGCAAGCTTATCTATCTTACTTTCGATTCTATCGAGTCTAGTTTCGTTTGATTCTATTGCCACTAGTTTTTTCCCTGACCTCTGTATTTTTTTAGACTTCTTCTTTTATGTTTGTTCATAGTAGAAGTGTTTGGTCTGCGACCTATTGAAGTTCCGTGCTTAATAACTTCGTGTTCTAAAACAGTTTTAAATGCTTTTGCCATTTATTCACCTTTCCAAATAGTCCATACGCCATAAGCAATTGCAAGACCTGCTGCAATCTTAGCCAAAGGCGCTAAAAATAAAATCATAAGACCAAGAGCAATACAAACTGCTCCGTCCATACTTGTTCGTTCTTTAATTCTTTTTGTTATCCAGTTTTTCATTGTTAACATTTCCACCTTTTTAGAGACATAGCTTTACGAGTAGGTCTACCCTTTTCATCTTTCATCGGGCCTTTCATACCACTCATACGAGCACAAAATGATTTACGTCTACCAGCAGCTTTACTTCCAGCTTTTACTTTTCCAGTAACAGCAGTTTGTAATTTACTACCAGGATTCTTTCTACGATGAGCTGCCACACCTTTTGCAGTCATACCAGCACCAGATTTAGTAGATCTAAAATGACCTTTAGAATCTGCTCCTCGAGCTTCTATAAATGTTTTAAATCTATCTAAGCTCATTACTTTTTCCTTTTTTTCTTATTATCAGGATGTCCTTTGCCACCGTCTTTACGATTAGCCCATACGGCACGTTGTTGAGCCATAGATACATAACCTTCTTCTTTTTCGCCAGGAGTTACTTTCTTCATAAGCTTTACAGATTCCGGTGTACCATAATCATATTTGTATTCTTTAACTTCTCTACCTTGTGCTTTATCTCTATATGCTTTCTTAACTTTGTTTGTAGTAGTTCTATCAACATCTTTTATCATTGATGGTTGTTTAACAATCTTACGAAGCTTTTGCAATAACGCACCTGGTGTTTTATCGTTCATATACATATCTGGTAATCCATCAATAGAAACTTTAAAACTTGTATCTTCTTTCTTAATAGGTTTTTGACAAGAAGCTTCTTTCTTTACAGGTTTCTTACGATTACTTTGACCAAACATCTTAATGGTACTACCAGCAAATTTTGCTTCGTTTAGATCTTTACGAAATTGAAAAAAGGTTTTCATCAATATCTCCTAAAGTTTTTCTATTTTAAAAGATGGTCCATCTGAGTATATACGAACACCCTTTTTATCTACATTTGGCATAATATATTCTTTAGCCCATTGATCAGGATTAGGCCATTGACCCATAACAATCATTTCACCTTTTTTATATTTACCAGCTTTACGATCTTCTTCTATATTTTCTTCCATTAAGCTTTTTTTAACTTCATTAATTGCTTTTGCCAAAGTCATCGTTTCATGCTCCCAACTTTTTTATTAGTACCAAAACTTTTAGTGTCATCTTTTGACATCATGCCTTTCATTCCAGTACCAAGATCATCTTTACCAGTCCAACCTTGTGCATAACCTGGTTTAAGCTTTTTAACTTTACCACCTTTAGCTTTAAATGCTGCGATAGCTGCGTCATGTGCTTTCTTTTCTGAATCAGACATTGCTTCTTTTTTAACAATTTCTTTATCCATTGGAACCATTCGAATTCCAATTTTGCCATCAGGCTTTCTATATTTTTCTGGTTTTTTATCTGCAGAATGAACTGCTTCTTTTTTCATAAGCCTATTTGTAGCTCTATCAATACCACGTACTCTCATTGAAGCTTTTCTTTCAGGACCTTTATTGTAATCTTGATCTTTATGCTTACCACCTAATTTGCCTATAGCATCTTGTGTAGAATCATCTCTGCCTTTTTGAAATACATCTCTTGAGGCTTTGCCAATATAATTCTTTGCAAGATTCTTTGATATTTCATTTACTTTAGATTCGTTTTGTTTTCTCAAAACCGCTGCAACTTGAGGATGTTTATCAATATCTTTGGAGATTTTATTCATAGCTTTTACAGCACCAGTCATATTTCCTTTTTTATATCGAGGATCAGATGCTATACCAATTGCTTGTTTAACATGTTTAGCGTCGTGCGCTTCATCTACAGATTCTTTTTTACCTTTACCGCTGAGGTCTGAATCGGCACCGTAGTAAGTACCTTTACCTTTTCCAATATAAGAATTGACTCTTGCCATTGCCCACTGTTGAGGTGTGGTTCCTGGCCTGTGACCGGTTTTCCAAGCTGCCATTCCTCTATTATATACTTTCTTTAAAGTACCATAAGATATGCCAGACTTTGCCGATTTTTTCTTGAGTCCTTCGTTTTCGAATAACTCTTGATGGGTTGAAAATTTAAGCATTAGCTTTACTCCTGTTTTTAATTTTTCTAACTTTAGCTCGATCTAACATTCTAGCATGTTTAATCTTATCAACTATTTTTTCTCTTTCAATTTTTTTCTTAGCGAGGTCTACAGCATCTTCACCATACATTCTTCTATACTTTAAAGTATGTTTACTTGGTTTAGTTTTAGCTGTTGCATCACCAGGTGCTTTCTTGTATGCTGCCGGATTATCATCCGACATTTTAGCGTGTTTTTTGAAATGTGAAAGTCTTTTAGTCTTAGTAGATTTCGAAAGACCTTTGAAGTATGGAGCCGGTTGAGTACCGGGTGCTTTCTTTACATCAGGATCTTGCTTTACTTTCTTCGGTGCTTCTTGTTTCTTTTCTACTAATTCAATATCAGTTAACCATTTTCTATAAGACCTACCATTTGATTCTACAATGACATAATTACTTCCAAGATTGGTAACAGTAGCGAGTTCGTCACTGCCCATGAAAGCAACACTGTCACCAATATTAAACAGAGTTCCTTTAACATATGCCTCTCTTTCTTCAGAGACTGGAGTAAAGTGTAATGTAGTTTTATATTCTTTTTGTTCTTTTAATCCCATTCCACGACGTACTTCATTATATACTTTCTTAGCTTCATTATTCGAAACACTTCTAGGTAACCCTTGTGAGAATTGTGTAAAGTCTCCTTTACTCGCCAAATTTCTCATCTTTGATGCTGACATACCTGATACGTCATCTGCATCTGGATCACGGTCTCCAGCTGAAATTACGTTTATTTTGTTAAACTTATAAAGTCCATGTCTTCCTTTTACACCATTGTATTTTTCTAATAACTTTTTAAATTCATTAATCCTGTCTGAGCCAACAACCATATTGATATTCTTATATCCTTCTGAATATAATTTAGTTGCTGCATCAAATACATTCTTAACTTTCTTATCAAGCATTACACTTCTGGCGTGCTTTGGAAAAAATTTACGGACCGTCTTAATTTTATAATTATAGTTCAAAGGGTTTTTCTTGTTATCTGTAGATTGAGATAGATACACTCTGTATGGGTTACTACCTGATTTTTTAGATAACTCATTCATTAACTTTTCATGACCCGATGTAGGTGGATTCATACGTCCAAAAGTAAAGTATACAGTTTTGTCTTCTTCAATAAGAAATGATCTAAACGAATTTATCATTAACCTTTTTTCCTCTGTACTTCTTTCTTACGAACGTCTTTAAACTTGCGTTTAGCTAATCTATTAATCCTTTGTTTTAACGCTGGCTTATCAAGTCTCTTTTCAATTTCTTGTTTTCTTGCAAATGTAAGCTCGCTTTTAGGTATGCCTCGAGTTAATTTCTTTGCAATTTCATTACGTGCTTGTCTTCGTGATCTTTTTTCAAGAGTCTTTTTATTAGCCATCTTTCTCATGGCTCTTTGACGACCAATCTTAATTCTTGTTTTTAATCTCTTCATCAATCGAGATTTCTTCATTCTCTGTTGTAGGTTTAAGGCTTCATCAACATCTACTTCTTCTTTTGGCATTTCATCTGGCCATGTAGCTTCGTCAATTGATTCTTCTTTCATTAAACCGTTTAAGCTTTCTCTAGGATACATTCTAAATACTTTAGCACGAGCTTTATCAATGTACTTTTTCTTATTACGTTCGTAATCACCAGGATTTTTTGCTAGTGTTCTAGCGTGTTTAGTTATGTCAGATGGTTTAGTTGGTTTAAGAACTGAAGGAGAAGAAGCTTCGCTTTTAGCTTTTTTCTTTTTCAAATTAGCTGGATGTAATGGATGTTTAATACCATAAGGAGATTCAGGATTAGGATCTGCTTTTTTTGGTCTACCTTTTAAATCATTAGGATCTACAATTGCTTCTTTTTTAATAACTTCTTTATCAGTCTTAACCATGCGTATGCCGACTTTACCGTCAGGCTTTATATATTTTTCTGGTTTTCTATCTGCTGATTGTACGCTCTCATTTCCGTGATATTGCTTCTTACGTTTCTGAGCGTAGTATTTCACTTCATCTGATTCGCCTGGCTTATAATCCGCAGACGTCATATGTTTAAAATCTAATGGTGCCATTAGTTCCTCCCCGGCTTGTCCCATCCTTTTATAATTTCTGGTGAAAAGTTGGCATATGAGAATTCCATACGATCAACGATTTTCACTGCATCACCACCAAGTTTGTCAATGGCCACATACCCTTCTTGACCCGTTACCTTATACCCATCACGAGTCTTAAGAAACGTTTGTGCGCCATTAAGCTTATTAAGTATATTTATAATTTTTAATTTTGCTAGAACTATAGATTTCTGTAATTCAAACATCATTTCCAAACTTATTTTGTTTTGTGGTGAAAAGAATTTAAGTATTTCATTTAATTTTTGTTGTTGAGCAGTTTTACCTTTTTCGCTCTTTCTTTTATCTATCTCTTTTTGAAACTTCAATTTTATGTGTGATATTAACTTCGCAACGTGGGTTTTGGTATTACCAATGACTTCACCTTTTCGTACAAAAGAATTATTAAACGTTTCAATAAGCTGAGCAATGTTATTGTTGTTTTCGAGAGTACGTAAGGTAGTACTAGAAATTTTATTAAAAATCCTGCCAGCATTACTAAGATGTGCATTAACTTCCTCCGTATCTTTTTTAGTCATTGTAAATTGAGTCATGTCTCTGAGCATTGCATCTTGTGACCAAACATTTTTAGTGTTTTTAAACTTAGTAGTATCTACACCGTAAGAAGCTTTCATTGTTTCAAATGTGTTACCTGTGTATGTAGTGTGCCAAACTATTCCAATCTTTGCAGCTTTAACTTTCTTAGCAGCTTCAGTTCCAGCCGGCACTGCATATACAATTGTATTAGGATGAAAAGTGACATAAGGTTTACCTTTTAACTTTTTAGTTTTAACATCACTTGAATCAAATAAGAAGTCACCTTGTACTACACCTTTGATACCGAGTTCAGGCAAATACTTTAATGCGGCTTTGAGTTTAGCATTAAGATCACCACCAGTATCGTCGTCAACGTCAGAATTAGTTTTATATACTTTTGGCGTGGCGTTGAAGATGCCTTTCTTAGCCACAAAAAATTTACCGTCGCGAGGATCAGTACCAGCGAAAACAGCGGGTGCACCGTCCCACTTAACACTAACGTTTCCATCTTTAACTCCTGCTAACATGTCTCTTAATGAACGTAAAGCAAGTATAGCTTGCCTAGTTCCATCTACACCACCGTAAAGAACTTTGTCTTCGATGTGAGTCATGTGTGTATTCTTTTGTTCTGTTATATATTCTTTAAATTTAATCATTCGTAAACCTTTGCGTAAATTGATGATATGTCTAGTTTAGAACCAGCATAATTCACCATGTCTGTTACAACCAAATCTGCTTTGCCGTTTCTCATATTATCAACTAAATGAAACAACACATGTATTGAAGCAATTTTACTATGCACTTCATTTGCTAACTTTGTAGTTAAGCCTTCCATGAATTCTTCTTTACTAACTGTAGGATGTATCTTCTTAACCATATTGTAGATTGGTAATGCATTACGAGACTTTTCACCTTGTTTGTTTAATTCCAATGCTGTTCTTTTAAGATCTGCGTTTGAAGGTAGTGTTTTACCGATCCTTCTTTTAATTGAATCGGTTATTTGTGCGTAGCCTCCGCCACCACCTCTTGCAGTTTTTAATTCTAGTTCAAATGTTAAAGCAGCAAATTGCGATTTATTACGTATTGCAGCTTTACCTCCGTCAAACTCGATGTTAGCAGCTTTACCTCTCCAGAATTCAGAACCTTTTTTAGCAAAGGTTGCCATCAATCGTCCGCCTTTAAACTTATGAACATCTAAACTTTCATCTTTATTTTCTATAGAAAGTTTTATTCCTTTTTTAGATTGAACCTTTTTTAATGAAATACCTACTAATTTTCTTGATTCAAATAGTTTAACAAGTGTTTTATTTAGTTCCTGAATAGAACCTTTTGGTAGTTTGCTGGCTATTGATTTATCAGTAGTTGCCCATATGTCACCAGGGTTCCATTTGTCATTACTTAACTTATTCATTTGAGAATTTTTAAGAGCTTCATCTTTTACTTTATAAATGTCATTCATAACTTTATCATCACGGTGGAATGACATATTTTTATTAATTAAATTTTTCTTTAGTAATTCTTGTGCTGTCCAATAACCCGACCAATGCCATGATGCATCTAGACTCATAACCTGTTCAAATGTAGCACCTTTCACTGAAATTGCATTATAGGCTTTTTCAAGATCAGATGGCTGGATAGACTCAAAGGATGCACGGGTATTGTTCACCATATACGCGCAGTAAACACATTGTGTAATTTCAGCAAAAGCGGTTTGCTGCGTTCCGCCACCAGAACCTCCGGTAGCTCCACCGAATACATTTGATTTACCGATTTCATTTGATTTAATTGTGCCGGCATTTGTTTCAAACTCTTGTGTTTTCTTTTCTTTTTCTAAACGATCAATTGCTTCTCTATTTGCTGGTGTATTCTTTATTATTATTTCTTTGCCTGCAATAGAAGGAATAGCTTCACCAGCTTTAACGATCTTTCTTAGTATAGCTATACGTGTTTCTTTAGTCTGAGAATTTATTTTTTCCCATTCACCTGGCGGCATCTTCGAAAATTCGAGTATCATGCGCTCCTCCAAGTATCTCATGTATGATTTAAATTTTAACATGATTCTATTTATAATAGTTTACAACTTAAAAAAGCGCCCTTACGGACGCAGTATTAATTTTTAAATCGTTTTAAAATCGAAGAAGAAATCTTGCTATGTGACCAACAAACGGAAGTAACGCTACAGCCATTAAGAGATTGACTCCAGTATGAGCCATAGCTATTCTGAGTGTATCACCTTTAGGCATACCATCAGAAACTAGAAGTCCCGCTAACCAAATTGTACCAGTAGTTCCAATATTGGCGCCAAGAACTGCAGCAATTGCTGCAGGAAGGGGGACAGCGCCTGATGCCACAAGGGCAATTATTGCGGTGGTTGAAAGACTTGATGATTGCCATAACAGTGTCATCACAATTCCTCCAACAAACATCCAATAAGGATTATGAATAAAGAAGTTAAGATGTTCTAAGTTTCCCATGGATTTCATTCCACCTGAAAACATTTTAAGACCTATATAAAAAACAACAAGTCCAACGAGAGTAGTCATTATGGGATTGCCTAAGTCCATCTTACACACCTTTTTAATTAATTCATTCATACTATTATATATTAGCGGTCACGTCTCTTGAATGTTACACTTTTGTTAAACCTTTTCTTTTGAGAAGAATTATTACGTTTCCTATCTTCTGGACGATAATTAGGATCATAATGTTCGTATCCACGAATTCCATTTTCTTTTGCCCAAGCGGCAATCATATCAAGTTTATGTTTCATTTTTGAAACCTGACTGTATATGTTTTTCCTTCGTATTGGAAAGTGACTGTTGAATGAGAGTAGACTGTTCTAGACTCTTCCTTATAACGCGTTTGATTCCTGCAGTATCTCTTAACACCGCTACTAGCGCTACTATTTGAATGACCAAGCATGCCACCAATAATAGCTCCGATTGCTCCACCATCTTTTTCTCCTTTGATGTTGTTACCTAATATTCCACCGATAATTGCTCCAGCAAGAGCATCTCCGGTCTTGTCACCCGATGTGACTTGATCTCTACAAACTTCAACTGTATAAGGTGTTTGACTTATGACAGACTTATAGTGATCTCGTACTTGATTAGCATGTGCAGAACCTGTAAAAAACACTAAGCTTGCACATGCTATATACGTTAATTTATTCATGATTGGTTTATCTCCTTCAATTGATCAACTAAACTTTTCGATTCTTTTGGGTTTTCTACTAGTTGAGTGCGAGCCGCATACAACCTTTCGAGTCTTTTCTTTACAGATTTAACTTTCTTAGATTTATTTTCCCAAAAACTTATCTCATTAAGAACTCTATCCATTCCCATAGACATGGCTAGAGTGTCTTTAAATACACTCCGTGATGTATTCATTATTTAAGTTTCCATAATATATACTCTTCACCATTCGCTTCAAGAGTTATCGCAGGGACACCAGACGGTGCTTGCTTACCGACGTATTCCCATTCATAACCATCTTTCATTTGGCTGTTAGCTGTTTCTCTAAATTCTTGCGTATTCATACTGAACATCGCAATGACCAATACTATGATTCCCATTATTTTTCTCCTTCTATTTTATAAATTGGGGTTATTGCTATTTTATCAATATAATCATTATTATAATAAGTTCGTGTTACAACTTCTTTTACTAGTTGACTACCACGAATTTTAAATGTTGTAAGTTCCCTAGACAGTACACCTTCACTGTCTAGGAGATCAAATGCTCGTTTCAAAGGACCATCAGTCATTATGCAACCTCTGCAAACTTTAATGCTGTGTTAAGAGCATTTCTTTTTTTAATCTGGTTTCCACCAAACCATGAAGAGTAAAGTCTGTTGTCAGAATTTCTACCTTGTAGATGATCTGTAACATAAGTTACTGAGTTGAATGCTTGCCACCAAGAACCTTCTGCATACTTTGCACCGGGTTGTTGCTCTAAAGCATCGTAACATGCAATCGCATTCTTTGAAAGAGTTTCCATAGAAAGAGATCTGTTTTGAACTCTCTTATCCGCAGTTCTTGGATAAACATTATTATAGAACTCAATAAGTGAATCAATGTTGTATCTTTTAGAACCTAAAAACTCTGCCATTTCTTTATAAGTCTTTAACTTATCAGATGCAATGCCAAGAGCTTTCTTAACTTCGTTAGAATTGAATTCAACTCTATGACCAACTTTTACAGACCTTTGAGCCTGCTGATCGAGTGAAAGTGAAAGTGTATTGTTACATACAACTCTGATTGGCGTAAACCTAATGTCTATAGACTTACCATAGAGATGCGGATTAGAGAAAAGTAAGTAAGACTCAACTTTATCACCGCCGAAGAGATCAAATGATTCTTTGACTTTAGCTAAAGCCCATACCATCTGTCCACCTTTAAGTGAACCTGCTGTATGCATTTCCATATCACCAGCAAGAACATACTCTGAAAAGAATTCAAAAGCTTCTTCATTCTGAACTGGATTCCAGATCTGACCGATGTTAGTCAAGACTTTATCGTCTGAACTTCTTACTAAGGCTTTCATGCCTGTAGCAACTTTCTTACCACTTGGTAGAGTTGCGTATGAGTCAACCTGATCGACCGTCCAGTCGAGACCAGCTTTCGTCATCATTTGGTTTGGTGTAAGATCATTGCTGACCGGTACGCCTAGACCATGCCATGGTACTTCACCTGCATATGCCATTGTTTCAACTTGATGTGCCATAATATATTCCTCCTAAGGCTATTGATTTGAATTTTGTTGGATACAACCAGGTGCAAGACCTTCGGTTGTACATGGATCTTCGATTGCGCCGATAAGTAAGACACATGCTAAGACTGATGTTATTGCTAATAATTTTTTCATAATATAAATTGTTCCTTTTTAATTATTATAGATCTATTATACCACATTTTTTCTAAGATGTAAAGGAAAAAATGCATTTAATTTAAAAATTTTTCAATTATTTCTTTAAAGAAAAGATAAGCACCGTAGCAATAAACTACTACGATGATTGTCTTTAAAGTTTTATTCATGGAGTCGTCCGCCATGTACACCCAGTCATGATACTTCTTTGGCATTATGCTGCACTCCTTATTAGAATTTTACCTTGATCAAGCTTAGTAAAAATAATTTCAAGTAATCCAATTCGATCTAAAGTATCATCAGATGGATTTGGTAACTTTACTAAAGAAGTATATTCATTTTGGTATGCAGTGAGCTTTGTCATAGTCATTGAGCTCATCATGTGTTCTGCTTTCTTCATTACGCTACCTCCTTAAAACCAATTCTTGCAACTTCAAACTTTGTAGCCGCACCGTCAGCATCGAATATGGTGAACTCATCTCCAACCATTGAGCTGCGAAGAGGTGTACCATCAAAGTTGTGGTGGCATACTGTTACACCAGATTGTGGATTTTCAGACCAAGACTTGAACACATTTTGTGTCTTACCGAAGGCATCCTGTAGAGCCATTTGAGTATCTGTAAAAGGTGTTGCAATTGATGCAGCAGTATATGGAACCGCACCGTAATTGTTATTAAAAGTAATTGAAACTATCATTATATAAACTCCCGTTAAATAGTTAATTTTTTATTTTATAGTACTATTATACCACACTTTTAACTTAATGTAAAGGAAAAAATGCATTTAATTTGAATTTTTTTCATGAGCAATCGTGACTCGATAACCCGGCTTTTCACACCAGATCTCTACGTGGTCTTTCATCATGCCAATTGCGTGCTTCATGTCATTGCATTCGGCACGTGTAATAAGCTCATCATTTTGAAATACGTAAACTACAAACATCGGCAACTCCTAAACTAAGTTAGGAAGTTTAGGCCAGTCTTCACCCTTGCCGTTGATGCCCATCTTTTTGTCAAGGTGAGCGCATACGAGTTCGAGCATGAATGACGGATTGTCGGTGCAGTACATATCAAAAGCAATCAAGCCTACGAGACCGTCATATACAAAGTCA
>Ga0213861_10000002_pt1 | contig 158870 bp, 183 predicted proteins | sample PICome_4_FD_160110 | JGI IMG/M metagenome (GOLD analysis project Ga0213861, IMG submission 160110) | Coastal seawater microbial communities near Pivers Island, North Carolina, United States - PICO131 | ecosystem: Environmental > Aquatic > Marine > Coastal | place: USA: North Carolina... | reverse complement strand
TATTCCTGACCCTGTAACTATCACCGAAACGGTTACTGAAACAGAAGTGATCATGCCAAGAATTGATTCAACTGAAATTGTTTCAATTGCTGAAATTGCTACAAAAACTATAGTTCAAATTCAAGTTGGACAAGTTAACGAAAATGATGAATTCATTTCTTTAGGTGGTGGTTCTGGAGTAGTTATATCGGCAGAGGGGTTAATCATAACAAATCATCATGTAATTGATGAGGCTTCTTCCGTTAGAGTTATTTTTGAAGATGGACGGATGTATAAAGCTGAAATTATAGGATCAGATAAACTTACTGATATTGGTTTAGTCAAAATTGAATCAAGTAGCTTAACGCCAATTGTTATTGGAAACAGTGACATACTACTTGTTGGAGATCTAGCAGTAGCTATTGGTCATCCACTTACGTTAGGAGCAGCCCCAACTGTTACTACTGGTATCGTTTCTGCACTAGAGAGAAGACTCGATGTTGGTGGACAGGATATGAACTCGTCGGTTACTTTATTTGGACTCATACAAACTGATGCACCTATAACTAGAGGATCAAGTGGTGGGGCTCTTTTAAATCAAAGAGGTGAATTAATTGGTATTACTACAGCTATCGCTACAGCTGATGTCGGCGCCGAGGGTCTCGGATTTGCAGTGCCAATAAATTTAGCCTTAAACATAAGCCAGGACTTAATTGATGATGGAAAAGTTTATCATTCATTCCTTGGAATTTTAGGCGCCCAACACTTTGAAGTAGCTGAAGATGGAGCAAGAATTTTCTCAGGAGTCGAAATCCAGGAATTGTACGGACCAGCTAACGATATATATGCAATTGGTAAAGCTGGTGCATTACCTGGTGATATTATTAAAAAAGTTAATGGCAAAAATATTAAAACCTTAGACGGACTGATAAGTTTTTTGAGAGGTAAAAAAGCTGGAGATGAAATTTCTATTGAAATAATCAGAAATGGCCAAACCATAACTTTGGAATTCTTATTAGACCTAAGACCATCTGATGTCTAATGTCTGAGGATATTTTCTCTCAATTCTTTAATTTGTTTAATAACAATGACTCAGATGTGAATTGGGAGCTTTCAAAACAAATTAACAAACATTTAAACAAAGATAGTTCGGAAGATATTCTTAAACTCTCTAATGATCAACTTGACTTGAATGAAATATTTAGGTTCCTAGAGCTAAATATTCATAATGCAGGTAATTTTGATTCAGAGCAAACAAGTATTCAAGTACTTGAGCCAAGTCTTTATGGTGAATGGTTCTTGAACTCAATACAACATTTTGACTTTTCAAAATTTAGTATTGGCGAGCTTCCTGGAGGGCTACAAATAGGAAATATCCAATCTTCCATAATTGGTATGCAACTAGGTAACTTGGCTGGAATGATTAGTAAGAATATGTGGGGACTTAGCCAGTTTGGAATTATTCTTCCACAATCAAATATTCTCGCTATTAATAAAAATAAATATTTTGAACGAATAGATCAATTTGAAACCGATATAAATGAACTTGCTCTATCACTGCTAACCTTGGAAGTTGTCGCATTAAGTCTTGGTAAATATACCTCCCCTTTTGAAAAAATAATTGAGAATCTTGAAAAAGCAAGTAAAGAGATGATGGAAGGATTTAAAGACTTAGATTTAGATCCTTCAAAGATGGCAAACCCTGAGGATATGTTGCAAAACTTCTCTGGACTTGAAGGGTTTGACTCTTCAAAATTAATTGAAGAGATTATTGCACCACTAAGTTTTTATAGGGGTGTCATAAAATCAAAAGCTAAAAGTTTAAATTTAATTCAAGACAATACTACATATGACCTTCTGATGGATCTAAGTTTTACAATTAGTGAAAGTCCTCTTGGTGAAATTGAAAAAAGTATAGATGAGCTTGACGAGTCAACATCACTTTTCTTTGATTTCCTAGTATCGTCTAATAGTCAATACTCAATTGATGACATACTTTTGGATAAGGAATTGATACCAAGTAGAAGTGAGATTGAAGACCCAATCTCTTGGGCTGCTAGAACTTCTTTACCGCCTATTTAAAAAAAGTTACTAAAGTATTAAAAAAAGGAGAAAAACAAATGAGCTTACAAGTTGGAGATACGATACCTGAATTTAAATTATACAACTATGATAAAAATGCCTACGAAGATAAGGATTTTTTAGGTAAGAAAACAATGTTCGTGTTCCTTCCGTTTCCATTCAGCAGTGTCTGTGACAAAGAAATATGTGAACTTAGGGACAATAAAGCTTCTTTAGAAGAAAATGGGACTGATACGGTTTTAATAACAGTAGGTGCGAGTCCAACGAATAGAGCATGGGCTGCACATTATGGTATTGAGTTTCCAATCCTTGCAGATTTTTGGCCGCATGGAGCAGTGTCGCAAAAATTTGGTTGCTTCCACGAAAAAGCAGGAATTTCTTTAAGGTACTCTTACATAACTGATGAAAATAACGTAATCACTGAAATAATAAAAAGTGATGAAATTGGTGTTGAGAGAGACTTTAGTGAATATAAAGAAAGTTTTGGCTTTTAACTAACTTCCCTAATATCAAAACTTTGTACTCTTTGTCTTTTTATACGTCTACGTTCTCTTTCAGAGAGTCCGCCCCATATACCAAACTTTTCAGATTGTTCGATAGCAAATTCTAGACAATCTTCCTGGACGCTGCAGGCTCTACAAATAGACTTGGCTTTTCTTGTTGAAGCACCTCTCTCGGGGAAAAATATATCGGCGTCTGCACCCTTACAGTTTGCTTCCTCAGTCCATGAAGGCATCCCTCCAATTAGATCTTCCATTTTTGAATTTTCCACCCTTGCTCCTTATATAGAAAACTAAATTACATGTGTGTAATCTATATAGTTTTACAACAATTGTCAAGGGGCTAATTCTTCATTTAATTTAGCGTAATTTTAGATATGTAGGATAATTAAATAATGCCTAATCAAAAATTAGTTTCCTCCGGAGGAATTTACAAAGGTAAAACAAGCATGTGGCTCTACATTTTTCATAGAGTTACTGGTGTAGCTTTATTTGGATATCTTTTACTGCATATCATATCAACAGCTTTAATTCTTTTGGGACCTGAAGTTTACGAGGGTGCTGAAGCAATATACAAGAATTTTTATTTTAGAGTAGCCGAAATAGGCTTATTTGGAGCAGTGCTAGCTCATGCGATAAATGGTCTTAGAATAATTACTGTAGACCTATGGAGAAAAGGTTCTGATTATCAAAAACAACTTAATTTAATATCTTTAGTAATTTTTATCGGTGTTTTTGTCCCCTCTACATACAAAATGGTAGATTCATATTTTGATTTATGTTTAGAGAAAAGTTCACCAGGAACAACAGTCACTGATTGTATTGTAAGACCTATTCCGGATTGGAAGTAGAGATATGAAAACTCAAAGAACAGACTGGGGCCGAAGACAGCCACCTCTAGTGGGTTCAAGTTTCGAATTGTATGCATGGTTTTTTATGAGAGTGAGTGGACTACTGCTTGTACTTCTGGCAGTTGGACATATGTTCATAATGCATGTGTTCAATGATACTCTTAACCTTGATTACGAATTTGTTGCTGCAAGGTGGGATACACCTTATTGGCGAGCTTTTGACTGGTTGCTTTTAGCCTTAAGCCTCCTTCATGGTACAAATGGACTCAGGGTAGTTCTTCATGATAATATATCAGATCAAACTGTTAGGAAAATCTCATTAACAGCTCTTTATGTGACTAGCACTGTTTTCTTTATTTTAGGAACTTATGTTATTGTTGTTTTTGTGAGTGAATTATGAAGATAGTTAAACATTCCTTTGATGGGATAATTGTTGGAGCTGGTGGAGCTGGTCTTAGAGCTGCTATTGAAGCGGCACCCACAATGAAGCTCGCCGTAATCACCAAACTTTATCCTACAAGATCCCATACCGGTGCAGCTCAGGGTGGAATGAGTGCAGCTTTAGCAAATGTTGAAGAAGATAATTGGAACTGGCATGCTTTTGATACAGTAAAAGGTTCTGACTATCTAGCAGATCAACCAGCTGTGGATATCCTATGTAAAGAAGCTATCGATGCAGTTGTTGAATTAGAACATTGGGGACTCCCATTCAGTAGATTAGATAGCGGAAAAATTGCTCAAAGAAGATTTGGGGGTCACACAATAAAAGAAGGTGCTGCGCCTGCTTTTAGAGCATGTTATGCAGCTGACAGGACAGGCCACATGATCCTCCAAACTTTATATCAGAAATGTGTGTCTATGGGTGTCGAGTTTTTTGATGAATTTCAAGTTTTAGATATAAAAATTGAAGATGGAGTATGTAAAGGTGTAGTGGCATATGAGATCTCTACTGGAGATCTACATGTTTTTGAAGCAAGAGCGGTAACTTTTGCAACTGGTGGATTTGGGAAAATATTCAAAGTTAGCTCTAATGCACACTCTCTCACTGGAGATGGACCTGGCATGCTGTACCAAAAAGGTATACCTCTTGAAGATATGGAATTTTATCAATTTCACCCAACTGGAATCTACAGACTCGGAATACTGCTATCTGAAGCTGCTAGAGGTGAAGGGGGTATTCTTCGAAACAAAGATGGTGAAAGATTTATGGAAAGATACGCTCCTTCTATTAAAGATTTAGCTCCAAGAGATATGGTTTCACGAGCAATAGCAACTGAGATAAGTGCAGGTAACGGTGCTGGACCTAATAGTGACTATGTATACCTTGACTTAACTCATTTAGGTGAGGAGGCTATTATGAAAAAACTTCCTGATATAACAGACTTTGTTAGAACCTATGTAAAAATAGAACCAATAAACGACCCTATTCCAGTTCAACCAACAGCTCACTATGCAATGGGAGGTATCCCAACAGACGTTAATGGTAGAGTACTTAGTGACCACAAAGGTGGGGTCATTGAGGGAGTCTATGCTGCAGGTGAAGCTGCATGCGTTAGTGTCCATGGAGCAAATCGTCTGGGTACTAACTCTTTGTTAGATATTGTTGTTTTCGGAAAAAGAGCTGGTCAAAGTATGGTGGACTATGTATCTAGTACTAAGGCCTCCCCCTTGAGTGAATCAGCAGCAGATGATTTATCGAATAAAATTTCTGGCTTAATGGAGAAAGAACATACTACAGAATTTTCAGTTGCAAAAATCCGATCAGAACTCCAAGATTCAATGGAAGAAAATGCCAAAATTTTTAGATCTAAAGAAACTTTAGACAATCAAACAGAAATACTTTCTGACCTAAGAGAAAGATATAAAAATGTAACTATTTCTGATAAAAGCAAGGTATTCAACAGTGAACTTCTTGAAGCAATTGAGCTTGATTACCTTCTTGATATGGCCGATACGACCGTAGCTAGTGCTTTAGCAAGAAAAGAATCAAGAGGAGCTCATTCAAGAGAAGATTACCCAGATAGAGACGATACAAAGTTTATGAAACACTCGTTTGCATTTAAAAATGGGGATTCTGTAAAACTGGAATACAAGGATGTTGAACTTGGAAAATACGAACCAATGGAAAGAAAGTACTAATGGAAATTGATTTAAAAATTCTAAGGTATGACCCTGAGAGCGATAAAAAAGGACATTGGGAATATTATAAAGTTGATGCGGAACCAGAGGAAAGAATCCTAGATTTACTCCACAAAATAAAATGGTTTGAAGATGGATCTCTTTCATTTAGGAAGTCTTGTGCACATGGTGTGTGCGGTTCAGATGCAATGGTAGTAAATGGTGAAAACATGCTTGCATGTCAGGTTTTGGTAAAGGAAGTAAGCAACCCAATAAAAATAGAACCCATAAGAGGCCTTCCAGTGCTGAAAGACTTAATAGTAGATATGAAGCCATTTTTTGATAGCTACAAAAAGGTTATGCCATTTTTAATTAATGATGATGAGCCTGGAGATAGAGAAAGACTTCAATCTCCTGAAGATAGAGATAAGTTCGAAGACACAACAAAATGTATTCTATGCGCTGCTTGTACGACAAGCTGTCCTGTATTTTGGACTGCTGACTCATATATTGGTCCAGCAGCAATTGTTAATGCACACAGATTTGTAATGGACTCACGAGACCAGGGATCTAAGCAAAGATTAGAAATCATGAAAGATGTGAACGGTGCATTTAGGTGTCGTACTGCTTTTAACTGTACAAGTGCATGTCCAAGAGGCATACAAGTAACAAAAGCAATTGAAGATGTTAAAAGAGAAACTCTACTAAATAATTGAACAAAGAAATAATCGACTATCTCGAAAATTTTACACAGAATTTAAAGTTAAATAATAAAGAAAATCTAAATAAAATATATCTACAAATAACATCAAAAGATAACATATGGAGTATAAATTTAGGAACTCTCGAAGAGAATACAAATTTAGAAAATAATGTGGATAACTTGATAATAAAAATAGAAGAATCAACTTTCTTTATGCTTAGGGATAATATAAAGCATCCAGAAGACTTGATGTTCGATGAGAAAATTAAAATTAAAGGTAATTTAGATTTACTTAAATAAAAAAGAAAAGACGGCTAAGCCGTCTTTTCAATAAGGTTTTAAGATGTCTTAGTTTAGACTATCTTTTAATCCTTTTGCAGCTTTAAATGCTGGTGCATTTTTAGCAGCTATTTGGATTGTTTCACCTGTCGCAGGATTTCTCCCTTGTCTTGCAGCCCTGTATCTTGATTCAAACTGTCCGAAACCAGCAATACTTACTTTGTCGCCATTTTTCATTCCGTTTGTTATTCCGCCAAACACTGCTTCCACAGCTGCTTTAGCGTCTGTCTGTGACAACCCTACTTCTGCTGCTACAACGCTTGCTAATTGATCTTTATTCATAGCTGTTTTGCCTTTCTTATTGCGTTTTACTATATATTAATTATAGTTTTTTTAAATAAATTATCTTATTAATCAATAATTAATGGCTTTTTTTATTAAAAGTCTGATTTTATTGACTATTTATGCTATTAAGCTCGGAAACCTTGTCTTTTACGGCTTTTGAAGCTTCTCTTAATGCATCTAGCTCAGTTGTGGTTAAGTCATACTCCACAATTTCAGTGACTCCCCCTTTACCAAGTTTTGCAGGGACTCCAAGATAAACATCATTTATTCCATACTCCCCTTCAAGCCATGCACATACTGGAAAAACTTCATTTGAATCAGAGATTATTGACTTTACCATAGTTGCTGCAGAGGATGCTGGAGCAAAATAAGCACTTCCTGTTTTGAGAAGCCCAACTATTTCAGCTCCACCTTCCGAAGTTTTTTTCACAAGTTCATCAATATCTTTTTCAGATAAAATATCAACTAGTGGCTCACCACTAACTGTGCAAAGAGACGGTACTGGGACCATTGTCTCACCGTGGCTACCTAGTGTTAGAGCATAAACGTCACTCATCTTGACATTTAGTTTTTCAGATATGAAGTATGCAAACCTAGAAGAGTCAAGAATACCTGCTTGACCTATAACTCTGCCTTTAGAGAGTTTTGAAACTTCAGCAGTTAGAGTTGTCATCTGATCTAAAGGATTTGTAACTACAATTATTATTGGATCTTCGGAATGCTCTAATATTTGTTTAGTAACATCAGTAACAATTCCAGCATTTACTTCTAATAAGTCCATACGTGACATGCCCGGTTTTCGAGGCAAACCTGCAGTAATAACAACCACATCACTTTCAGCTGTTTCTTTATAATCATTGGTACCAGAAACCTTAGTATCAAATTTTTCAACGAATCTTGACTGATTTATGTCTAAAGCAAGCCCCTGGGGTAAGCCCTCAACTATATCTGTCATTACAACTTCGCTTGCTAAATTATATTCTGCAACCCGTAAAGCGGTCATCGAGCCATATTTACCTGCGCCAACTACTGTAACTTTTTTCACAACTTCCTTTCAATAATCTTATTGTATGTTTCGGACAAGAGAATCTGCAAATTCAGAGGTAGATAGAATAGTTGCATCTTCTCTTCCTCTTGCAAGATCATAAGTAACATTTCCTTCAAGAATTGACTTTTCCATACTAGTAATTATTAAGTCTGCAGCTTCGTTCCATCCCATATACCTGAACATCATTTCCCCTGATAGAATTAATGAGCCAGGATTTGCTTTATTCATTCCAGCATATTTTGGAGCTGTACCATGTGTTGCCTCAAAAACTGCTTTCCCATTTTCATAATTAATATTCCCACCTGGACTTATACCTATTCCCCCTATTTGTGCTGCTAATGCATCGGAAGCATAGTCTCCGTTTAAGTTGGTAGTAGCAATAACGTCAAATTCTTGGGGTTTAATCAATATCTGCTGCAAGAAAGCATCAGCTATAACATCTTGCACCAATATTTTGTCACCTGGATTACCATTTGAATCCTCCCATGAAACAGCAACATCTGAAAATTCTCGCTCTATTAACTCATAGCCCCATTTTCTGAAAGCTCCTTCTGTAAATTTCATAATGTTGCCTTTATGAACAATAGCAAGATTTTTCTTTCCATTTTCTGCAGCAAAATTGATAGCAGCTCTGATAAGTCTCTCTGATCCAGTGTTGGAGATTGGCTTTATGCCGATTCCGCTATCTTTTCGAATTTTCCAACCGAATTCATCTTCAAGAAAGCTATTTAATTTTAAAACTTCATCACTACCCTCTTCTAATTCTTTACCTGAGTAAACATCTTCTGTATTTTCTCTGAAGAGCACAATATCTACGTCTTGAGGACTTTTCGTTGGTGTTTCAATTCCCTTAAAGTACTTTATTGGCCTTAAACATACATAAAGGTCCAGTTCTTGTCTTATTGCAACATTTATTGACCTTATACCTTCTCCAACTGGAGTTGTTAAAGGACCTTTTATTCCCACTCCATGTTCATCAAAAGTATCTAATGTCTTTTTTGGTAACCATTCTGATACAGTATCGTAAGCTTTTTGCCCAGCTAAAACTTCAATCCAATTAATTTTTCTTTCACCATTGTAAGCTTTTTCTACAACTGCATCAAAAACTGATTGTGATGCTGGCCATATATCTATTCCAATTCCATCACCTTCTATAAATGGAACCGTTGGATTATCTGTATCAAAAGACTCTCTAGTTTTATTAATTGCAATATTTAATTCGCTTCTATTCAAATTTTCAACCATTACATTACTTCCTTTACCGCTTTTCCAATCTTTGTTGGATTGCTAACAACTAATACGCCTGCTTCCTCTAATGCTTCCATTTTTGCTTTTGCCGTACCTTTATTACCAGAAACAATTGCTCCCGCATGACCCATTTTTTTACCTGGAGGGGCTGTTACACCTGCAATATATGAAACTACTGGCTTAGATATGTTATTTTTTATATACTCAGCCGCTTCCTCTTCAGCAGTTCCTCCTATTTCACCAATCATTACTATGGCATTTGTTTCGTCATCTTCTTGAAATTCTTTAAGAATATCTATAAATGACATTCCTGGAACTGGATCTCCACCAATCCCGATACATGTTGATTGGCCAATATTTAATTGAGTTAATTCGTGTACAGCTTGATAAGTTAGTGTTCCTGACCTAGATACAACCCCAACATTTCCAGGGAGTGTAATTTCATGAGGCATAATACCAACGTTTGATTTTCCAGGAGAAATTAATCCAGGACAATTAGGTCCAAGCAATTTAGATTTTGTGTTGTTTTTAATTAGATTGTACATTGCAGCTTCATCTTTGGCAGGAATTCCTTCCGTTATGCAAACAATTAACTGACAGTCTGCATAAGCAGCTTCAAGAACAGCATCTTTTGCAAAAGCTGGTGGTACGAAAGTTAGAGCAACATTTGCACCTGTTTCGTCAATTGCTTCTTGTACTGTATTAAATATAGGGATTGACTCTACTTGCTCTCCGCCTTTGCCAGGACGTGTTCCTGCGACTATCTTTGTTCCATAATCTCTATTTCTGAGAGCATGAAATTGACCCTCTCTTCCAGTTATTCCTTGAACAACCACCTTTGAATTTTCATCTATGAGTATTGCCATTATCTATTTCCTTTCACAGATAACTCAGCTGCTTCATTCATAGTTTCTGTAATAATTATTTTTTCATTAGGGTTATCTCTGAGAATCTTTAATCCCTCTGTAGCATTTGTGCCATCAAGTCGAATCACTATTGGCCATTTAAGATCTTTTCCTTTAGTTGCTTCTACAATTCCTTGCGCAACAAGATCACATCTCGTTATTCCCCCAAATATATTTATAAAAACACTGGATACGGAGTCATCTGTTTCAAGAACTTCAAGAGCCGCACTCACAGTTTCTGCTTTTGCTCCACCTCCTATGTCTAGGAAATTAGCAGCACTGCCGCCATATTCAGCTACAACATCAAGAGTTGACATAACAAGTCCTGCCCCATTGCCAATAATGCCTACTGAGCCGTCCAGTTTAATAAAATTTAAACCCTTTTCTTTAGCAGACTTTTCTGAAGGAGGAATTGGTATATCTTTTTCAATTTGATCAAAGTCTTCGTGCCTATATTTTGCATTCATATCCAATGAAACTTTAGAATCTAATGCCATTACACCGCTACTAGTTATAGCTAATGGATTTACCTCTACTAAGTCACAATCACCAGAAATAAATAGTTCAAATAATCTAGTTATTATTGTCACTAAATCAGATTGATAATCCTGGTTTAACTTGGAGTTAGTTATTGCGTCAATTAACACGTCATCATCTAATTCTTTAGAAGGATCTATGTGAATCATTGTTAGATCGTCTGGATTTTCTTCAGCAACAGCCTCAATATCCATTCCACCCTTTGCGCTTAACATCATTAAATATTTTTTTTCTGACCTATCAAGAGTAAATGATAAGTAGTACTCCTCTTTTATATCAGAAGCCTCTTCAATCAAGATTTTTTCAACAGTGTGGCCTTTGATGTCCATTCCAAGAATTTCATTAGTGTAAGTAATGAGTTCATCATTATTAGTGGCTAATTTGATACCACCAGCTTTTCCCCTACCCCCAACTTGAACTTGGGCTTTAACAACAACAGGATAATTTAGATTAAAACCATGTTCTAAATCTTCAATTTTATTTACAAGAAAAGAATTTGGATGTGCAATATCATAGTTTGCATAAAGTGATTTTCCCTGATATTCAAATAAATCCATAATTTAACTTACAAATTATATATAGTTCATTAATTTATGCATGGTAAGAATTTCAATCAAATTTTAACGGGGCCCACTCTATATCTAGATATTTAACACCCCATTCACCACCAAAATTGATAGTAATTTCATTGCCTGAAATTTCTTCAATTATTCCTTTTCCATATTTTTCATGTGTGACAGTATTTCCTACTTTTCCAATCCCATGTGAAGTTGCTGAAGTGGTACTTAAATCTTTAACTTTAATTTCTTTAAAAAAGTTTTCTGATTCTTCTAAAAATCGACTTTTTAAGTTGTACGTAGTACCTCCCCATAATGTTCTTGTTTGAGAGTAGGTTAAATAAAGTTTTTGCTCAGCACGAGTCATTCCCACATAACATAATCTTCTCTCCTCTTGTACTTCAAATTCACTTTCTGATTTTTGACTAGGGAAAATATTTTCTTCCATACCAGTCATAAAAACATAAGGGAATTCAAGACCTTTTGCGTTGTGTAAGGTCATCAATAAAACATTGTCTTCGTCTTCTATACTGTCAGTGTTCGTAAACAAAGCTAGAGATTCTAAATAATCTCTAAGAACTATATAAGGATCATCAACATCTTCTTCATAAAGGTTTTCAAATTCGAAAGCTGAGTTAATTAGTTCATCAAGATTTTCAATTCTCATTTGGGATTCTAGTGTGCCATCTTTAATTAGCTGATTTTTGTATCCCGTTAGTTCTAAGGTTTTAATAATGGCTTCTGAAGGACCTTTTATTGCGTGCCCTTTTAAATCTATTATTAGGTCTTTAAATTCTTTAAGCTTATTAAGAATTCGTGCTGATAGGAAATCTAAACTTTCAAAATCATCTAGTGCATTTGAAACCGATAATTCTTTTGAACTTGAGAAATCTCTTAATTTTTGTAAAGTAGATTCCCCTATCCCTCTTTTTGGAACATTGAGAACTCTTTCAAAGGAAACCGTGTCGTCAGGATTTACTAAATAGTTTAAATACGAAAGTATATCTTTTATTTCTTTTCTATCGTAAAATCTTACATTTCCAACAATTTTATAATTAATGCTATTTCGTCTTAACTCTTCTTCAAATATTCTTGATTGATTATTTGTTCTATAAAAAATAGCAATTTCCATTTTTTTATCCTTTTTTAAAATCTCTTGTATTTCAGAGGTAATCCACTTTGCTTCATCTCTTTCGGAGCTGAATTCTGCTACATTTACATCCATTCCGCTTGAATTGTCAGTCCATAACTTTTTATCCTGAGTTCTTGGATTATTTGAAATTACTGCATTTGCAATATCTAGAATATTTTGAGAAGATCGGTAGTTTTTATCTAGAGTAATAATTTTTGCATTTTGAAAATCTTTTTCAAATTCTTGTATGTTTCTTATATCTGCACCTCTGAAGGCATAAATACTTTGATCCGAATCCCCCACTACACACAAATTTTTGTGCCTAGAAGATAGAAGTTCTATCAACTTATACTGAACAAGATTTGTATCTTGATATTCATCGACCATAATATATTGGAACTTCGATGACCAAAAATTTAATGCTTCTTCATTTGTTTCAAGTAAATCTACTGTTTTAATTAGCAAATCATCAAAATCCATTGAATTAGCTAACATTAATTTTTTTTCATAAGAAGTATAAATTTCGGCAACTTTCACATCAAAAAAAGTTTCAGCAAATTCAATTGCTTCCCCTGGGCTTGTTCTCATATTTTTTAATCCAGAAATAGCGGCTTGAAATCTTCTAGGTGAATATTGTTTAAGATCCACATTATTTTCCCTCATGCAATTCCTTATCAGTTTTGAAGAATCTGATTGATCATAGATTGTAAAATTATTTTTATATCCAATTAACTGGCCGTGTGTGCGTAAAATTTTGACGCAAGAACTATGAAATGTAGAAATCCATTTAGGTGAAACATCTAAACCTAAGAGCTTACTAATTCTTTCCTTCATTTCATTTGCTGCTTTATTCGTGAAAGTAATTGCTAATATATTCGAGTAGTTTATTGAACAGTTCATGACTAAGTGCGCGTACCTATATGTTAATACCCTTGTTTTACCCGATCCCGCTCCAGCAACTATAAGTAACGGTCCATCTGTATATTCAATTGCTTCTTTTTGCTTTTCATTAACTAAACTCTTCCACTCTTTTGGAATAGGTAGATTATTAACCATGAGTTCAGAGACCTAGAATATTATTTACTTCTTGTATAGTTAATTCTGCAGAAGCTTGGGCCTCTTGAAGATTGATTTTGACTATTTCCGAAATATTTTCTTTTTCAAGTTCTATAAATTTAAGATTAATTGGGTTTAAGTATTCTGCGACACATTCACCAACTGCCATTTTAAATTCTCCATACCGGGAGTCCATAAAAGTTTTTTCAACTTCCTTATGAGACATCCCATTTATAGAAGCATATATGTCTATGAGATTGCTAATCCCTTTTTTTTCACTTAAATTATATTGAATAATATCGTCCGAATCTGTAACCGATGATTTAAATTTTTTCATTATTGTATCCTTATCATCATCAAAATAAATTGTGCCATTGATATCATCTGAACTTTTAGACATTTTACTATCAGGATGTTTCAATGACATTAACCTAGCCCCAGATTTTCCAGAAGATTTTTCAGGTAAGGGGAAAACATCTCCATATTTATTATTAAACCTTTCAGCGATATTTCTAGTTAACTCTAAGTGTTGTGTTTGATCATCTCCTACGGGTACTTCATTAGCTTTATGAATTAATATATCAGATGCCATAAGTACAGGATATGTAAAAATCCCTGCATGACTTCCAAGACTGTCAGCTTTTTCTTTGTATTGTGTCATTCTTTGAAGTTCTCCAACCTGACAAAAACTTGAGAGTATCCATGATAAATATGCATGTTGAGGGACACTACTTTGTGCATAAATAATTGAATTATCTAAATTTATACCCGCAGCAATTAGCAACTTAAGAGTTTGTTCAATATTAGATTTTAATTCCATGGGATCAGGGTGTGTTGTGATGGAATGAAGATCTACAACACAAAAAAAGTTTTTATTTTCTACATTTGATAGATGGACCCAATTTTTTATTGCGCCCAAAAAGTTTCCTAGGTGAACTTTTCCTGTTGGCTGTATGCCAGAAAAAACAGTTTTCATATCTGCTATTCTAATGTCTTAAATCGATTTGGAGTAGCTTATGAAACCTGAATATACGATGTCTCCATACTCAGGATTAAGAAATATTATATTAATTGGCTCACTATTTGGTTTTCACGGATTGCTTAATAGAAGTCTACTTATTGATGGTATGGAGGAAATTTATATTGTCACATCTCGTATCACGATTGTTACACTGATTCTTTTTCTCTACTGCTTTAGGGAATTTAAATCTGAAATAAATTTTAATTATTTGTTAAGAGGTAGTTGGACCGGCTTTCTTGCGATATTTATTCCAGGATGGACTTTTATATATGCTTTAAAAAATATCTCGTCTGGATTACAAAGTATTTTTATTTCAACAATTCCTATGTTTACAGTATTTTGGGTATATTTTTTTTACAAGGAAGAAAAAATTACTAAATTAAAAGTTTCTTCTGTTGTAATAGGTTTACTAGGGTTGATTGCATTATTTTTATCTGGGGTAACAGGACTATCTGAGGAAGGTAGTCTTTTAATTGGTGGATTGTTAGCATTACTTGGGGTTCAGGGTCTAGCAATAAGTAATATTACAAATAAAAAAGATTCACAAATTATTCCGGCAAAAACTTACCTCTTAACACAGTGGATTGCTGCAACCTTTATCTCAATAGTATTATTCAATTTCCTTGGTGGAAGAGTGGTCCTTTTAACCCAGCCAGAGATTTTGAAGCTTCTTGGTTTAGTTTTTATAGATATTTTCAACTACTCTTTATTTTTTTACACCATCAAAAGACTTTCCGCTACGTTTACGACTCTTGTTGATTACGTTGTTCCAATTGTTGGAATAATAGTTGGATACATTTTTCTAGATGAAGTTATAAGTAATATATTTTTTGTCACACTGACAATGATATTTATCTCTCTTTATCTAGCAGTAAAAGATGAACTAGCTAATTCACGCCAAGCCAAGTAATTCCCGAGTCATTTTTGCTGTTGCGCCCCAGAGAGTCTCATTACGGATTTTAAATATCCAATCATTAGGATAAATTCCTCTAAACCTCCAATTTTGTTGATTACTTAATTCATCAATGGAGACGAAAAAAATTTCCTGTACTTCTGACCTGTTGAATGATTCCGGTTTCTTATGCAGCCTACATAGAATAGGAAAAACATTGTATTTAAATTCTATTGTGTCGACTGGTTCTAGGATACCAAAGGGTTCAACATCATTTTTTAAAATTAATAGCTCTTCAGATGCTTCCCTCACAGCAGTTTCTACAATATTTAAATCGCTTTGTTCTTTTTTTCCTCCAGGAAAAGCTATATGACCCTTATGGGTTGGCATATCATTTGATCTTTTGATAAAAAGAACTTCTTTTTCTTTGTAAACTAAAATCGAGACAGCTGCATAGGGCTCGTCGTGTATTTTGTAAGGAAGTTTTAACTCTTCATATACGAGGTTTGATTTCAATTCTTATTTTTCAGCTACTATCGATATCTTTATACCGATAGGGTTCAAAACTTCCCATGCGTTAAATTTTGTAGGTGCATCAAACCCAAACCAGGTTGTATCAATTTCAGTTACACCTGAAACATAAATCTTATCATCCTCCATAAAAGCTGTTATTGAAAAAGGTACGTTTATCTCAATATTTCTGATGCTGAGAACGCCTACTATTGTCTCGTCTATTTTGGAGTCAAAATTATTATTTGGTAATACAATTTCATCAATACTGTAAACCGCATTTGGGAAGATCTTTGACTCTAGCCATTTAGTCTTGATAGCACCATCTCTTATACTGCTACTACTTTTTAATGTCGATAAATCAGCAGTTATAGACAAGTTTCTAACCTGTAAACAAGAATCGGCTAAATCACACTCTCCTAGGGTTAATTCGAAATCTCCAGAAACTTCATTGGTTATTCCCTCTACTATCTCTAAATTTGCATTAAGAAATTGTTTAGGTGCAAGGTAGCTAACTGTACTTAATTCTTTATTCACTGTATATATGGCTCCATCAAAGGATTCAAGTTGAGTAACCTCAATACTTGTTGTTGTGGATGTATCCTCAGTTTCTTGAATCTCTAAAATTGTAGTTTTAACAGATGTCTCCTCATCTGATACTGTATCTTGAGATGAGCAGAATGAAAAGAATAGAATTAAAATTATTAATTTTTTCATATTTTTATTGTAGTACTGATTCTTTAAAGACATAAAATGCTAGATTTGAATATGGATTTAACCTCAAGAAAAGTAATACAAGTATTAGTAGGAACAACTTTAATCGGTACAGGCGTTGCGTTAAATTTTTCATCAAAATTGGGGCTTGGTCCGTGGGGAGTCTTTCATGAAGGTATCTCCCTTAATACAAACCTCACCTTTGGGAATGCAATCATAGCTACAGGCATTTTTGTAACCCTTCTATGGATACCGCTAAAGCAAAAACCTGGAATTGCAACACTTGTTGACATTTTCTGGATAGGGACTGTTGCCGATTTAGTAATTGGTTTAGATCTTAATGCAGAAACTTTGGTCCTTAAGTGGATATTTGTCTTTTTAGGAATACTGTGTATTGGCTCTGGAACCGCAATATATGTTGGAGCAGACATGGGTTCTGGACCAAGAGACGGCGTAATGGTTGGTCTTGAAAGCAAGGGGTTAAAAATTGGAATGGCTAGGAATGTTATTGAAGTCACAGCACTAACTCTGGGTTGGTTACTTGGTGGAACTGTGGGGTTGTCTTCAGTCGTAATAGCCATATCAATTGGACCCGTTGTCCAGTTAGTTATTCCTTATTTTGACCTCAGGTAAATTGTTATAATTACTTATTAATAGAAAATTAAAATATATGTATAAGATAGTTTTATGAGTCTTGAAATAACTCCCAAAGACATACTCCGGACATTTATGTTATTTCCTTTATATATAACCTTTTTTGTAATTCTTTTATTAGTAATTATTTTCGCTTCCTTTTTACCTAACGGTAAAATCTTGGGTACAAAACTATATAACATTTTTGGTTTATCGGGATTGATAGCCGCAGGGATTGATTTAAAAGTCACTGGTGCTGAAAAAATAGATTTATCTCAGAGTTATGTTGTTATTTCTAATCACCCTTCTACTCTTGATATATTTACTCACATTACCGCCTTACCAGTTTCGATTAGATTTCTTACTAAGACTGAGTTGTTTAGAATACCAATATTAAGTCGTGTTCTTAAAATTCTTGGTCTACCAAGAATAGATAGAAAAAATGCTCAAATGAATCTTCCAAAGATTAATGAGTCAATTCAAAGAGTTATTGACAATAAAAACTCCATAATGATCTTCCCAGAAGGCACAAGGAGTAACCAAAAAGACTTGCTTCCTTTTAAAAAAGGGGCAGCACATGTTGCTAAACAGTTTAATTTACCAATTATTCCTGTTGTCACACACAATTCACACAACTTAATGATTAAAGGATCAGTTTGGTTTAAATCTGGAAAAATTCATGTTCAAATATTGGATCCAATTACAAATATAGGAGATTACGATATTGATGAGCTAACTGATTTAATTTATTTGAAAGTAAGTGAGAACTTAACTTCCTAAATACTCATCTAAGAAAGTATTAAATTCTGGATGCTGTGTGCTTTCTTCAAGCTTTTTATCTAGGTTATTTTCTGAGGAAAATAAATAAAAGTCTTTAAAGACGTTTAAACCATAATTCTCAAGTTGGCTCGAAAGTGAACTATAGGCATCATAAGAATTTCCCCCTTTACCAAGTACCGCAGATACAATTGCAACTTTTTTATTTTGGAAAAGTTCATTGTATTTATAATCATTAAATGCAAGAGATAGCCAATCTAATGTATTTTTAAGATGAGACACATAGCCACCATTAAAAACTGGACTAAAAATTATTATTTGATCACATTCAATTAAGGCATCTCTTATCTCAATAATTTTATCTGGTTGGACTATTCCCCCCTCTAATATGAAAGGTATTTCGCTGTAAAGATTATCAAATAGATATGTTTTAATTTCTTTTTTTTCTAAATATCCTAATGCATACTGGGCTGCCTTTTTATTACCAGAATTTTCTGAAGTACCAGCTGAAAGTAATAGAATTTTTGACATCCCTTAATTATGTAATTAACTTTAAATTATGGGACAGGATAACCTAAAAAATTTTACTTCACTAGATATTCGAGTTGGCGAGATTCTTGATGTTCTAGACTTTCCTGAAGCAAAAAATCCTTCCTATATTATCAAAATAAGTTTTGGAAAAGAAATTGGAATTAAAAAAACTAGTGCTCAGGTGACAAATTACACTAAAGAGTCACTCCTTGGTAGAAAATGTATCGCAATAATTAATCTTGGTGACAGACAAATTGGTCCAATAATGAGTCAATGCTTGGTGTTGGGTTCAATTTCTAAAGATCGTACGGTTGAACTATTGTCACCAGAAAAAAATGCATCTGTTGGGGACAAAATAGCTTAATTAAGTTGTAAGGGATGTGAATTTTTCTGGTTTGAAATTACCGACTCTTTTATAAATTTTTTCAGCATTGTTATCAACAAGAACATAAGTTGGTGTAAATTCTAAACCATACTTCTCAACTATTTCGTTATAGTCTTTTTTTGAAGCATTAACAGAGACTATTGGGATTTCTGGTTTGTTTTTTTTGAATTCATTAACTATGAATTTCGAAGCAGTACATCCAAGTCAATAATCAGAATAATACTCAATAATTGTAAATGGACTTGCTGCAAAGTCATGATCATCTATAACTGTCCCTCTATTTGAAGTAAATAAATAGAGACCAAAAAATGAACCCAGTACTACAAAGCTTAAAAAATATAAGATAGCAATAGGCTTATAAGCAATGAAAATAACTGCTAGGCCGACAACCCATCCAAATGGTAAATAAATTAAGCTATATCTGTTTATTATCCTAATAATTGAATTTTTCATAAATTTTATTTTGTTGTTTAAGTAAATTATACTTTGAACATGGAATTGATAAGTCATATTAAGAAAAAGGGTCATAGAGTAACGCAATCAAGAGAACTTATCTGTAAAATTCTTGAAGATTCTGGACATGCACACTTCACTGTTGACGAAATATATAAGAAGGTAACTAAAAAAAATACAAATATAGACCTTGCTACTGTTTACAGAACTTTAGAACTTTTGGGAGAAATAGGCTTAATAGCACACCTTCATCAAGCGCATGGTTCAGGAATTTATTTTTTAAAAAATGATGAAAATACTATGCACATAATATGTGTAAATTGTAATAAAATTTTAGATGTTAGCTCTAAGACCTACAATAAAATTAATAGCCTGTTGACCAAAGAGACACAGTTTACAAAAATTCATAATAATTTTATTTATTCTGGAGCTTGTGGAAACTGTAAATAATTATTCTATTTGCAAACTGTTTGCATTAATATGAACCTATGCAAACAACACATTCTCACCATTTATCTCTTCATGGTAAGTCACAACTTCATGGCATAAGCCCTCAACTTAAAATTCTTTCTGTGTTGTTGATTGTCATTTCAATTGCTTTTTCAAAAATTATTAATCCCATTCAAATTCTATCCCATGCTCTCATAGTTTTTCTTATTATCAGATATTCAAAAATTCCGATCAAGACTTATCTCAAGAGACTAACTATTGATATTCCCTTCATCTTATTTGCCCTATTTTTGCCCTTTTTAAGCAGTGGTAATAATGATGTAGTAACAACAATCTTTACCCTCGATATCTATAAAACTGGCCTATTGGAGATGTTTGCAATACTCTTTAAGGCCACAGCTGGTCTTTCAATGGGAATTGTCCTTACTGCCACAACTACTAATATTGAAATAATTTATGGACTTCAGAAGCTTAAATTGCCCTCAATAATAATTGCAATAATGTCCTTTTCTATCAGGTACATTGATGTTTTTATAGATGAATTTAAAAGAGTGAAAGTTTCAATGCAATCTCGAGGCTATATAGAGAAGGGTATTAAGACTTTACTCCCCATAGCCTATGCTTCAGGAGCTATGCTAATTAGAGGCTACGAACGTGGTGAAAGAGTTTATCTTTCAATGATTTCAAGAGGTTTTACTGGTGTGATTGAATTACAAGATAGAGAATATACTAAATCAAATTATCTAATCTTTCTTACAACAATATCAGTCTTCGTTTTGGTCTTGGATATTAGCTTATGAGTAAGTATTTAGAAATCACTAATTTAACCTACGAATATCCAGATGGCTATAAAGCTCTTAACGAAATTAGCTTTAACCTTGAAGAGGGTGATTCTCTCGGAATACTTGGACCAAATGGTGCAGGAAAAACTACATTAATACTTCATTTAAACGGCATCCTTGGTGAAATGGACGGTTCTATTAAATTGAATAATTTAGAGTTTGTTGAAGATAATTTAGCTGAAATTAGAAAAACAGTTGGCGTTGTTTTTCAAGATCCAGACGATCAGTTGTTCATGCCTACTGTCTTAGAAGATGTTATGTTTGGGCCAAAGAATTTTGGGTTTTCAGAAGAGGCCAGTAGAGAAAATGCCGAAGAAGCATTGAAAATGGTTGGAATGAATGATTATCAGGAGAAAGCTCCACATCACCTAAGCTTTGGGCAAAAAAGAAAAGTCGCTATTGCTAGTGTCCTTGCATCTAAGCCACAGCTTTTGGTGCTTGATGAACCCAGCTCTAATCTTGACCCCTCTTCGCGAAGAGAATTAATTGATATATTACTGTCATTAGAAATCTCTATAGTTCTTGTTACTCACGATTTGCCGATGGCCTTAGAAATTTGTCCAAAAAGTATTGTTGTTAATAGTGGATTAATAACAGAAAATGGAAAAACAAAAGATTTGCTTACTAACAATAAGGTAATGAAGGAAAATCGATTAGAGCTCCCCTACGGTTTTGCATTACATCATTTAGATGAAGAGTAAGATTCTGTATTAATAAATTTTGTTATCTTTTCCCTTGCATCTTCTGCTTCCTTAATAGGGAAGAACTGCCAAGCATGCCACAAATCATCCCAAACTTGTAGCTCATGATTGCTGTTAATCAATTCTAGTTTTTTCGAGAATTCAACTGCATCATTATAAAGCAACTCATTAGAGCAGACTTGAATTAGAACATCTGGAAATGATTTTATATCTGCAAAAACAGGTGAGAGAATTGGATTTGACGGATCATGATCTCCTGAATAATACTCCCCCATCATATGCATCCCATCTAATAAAATTAAAATATCTTTATTTTTGAGAAAATTTCTATCTTTATTTTTATCAGATAAATCTAGCCATGGCGACATAAGTACTAGTTTTTTAGGTCTTAGAGAGAATTTGTCATCGACACATAATCCAGTTGCTAATCCACCACCAGCAGATTCACCTATCCATATTGAATTCTTACCTTCTTCAATATTATCTAGAAAAGTAACTATTTCTTTTGCATCATCGTGAGCATTTGGAAATACTGCTTCAGGGGAAAGTCTATATTCAAATATATAAGTAACCATATTTATTGATGCTGTAATTTGAGATAACAGATTCTTGTGAGAGATTACACTTCCAGAATAATAACCTCCTCCATGAAAATATATTGCATATGCATCTTTTTTAGGATTCTTTGGACTTAGCTTGTGGGTATTGAATTTAGCATTTTCCATCTTTGTAATCTCGATATCTGGATGAAATTCATTTAATTTAATACCCGAATAATTTATACCGTCACGAGAAACTTTTGCGAATTCAACTCTTTCTTGGTAGGTTACCTGATTAACTGGTTTGCTCATACGGATCTTATCTCTATATTTTCTGAGAGGCAAAATTATATAAAATAAGCGTGTTCTCATAGAAATTGGGAACTTAGGTATGTAATCCAAAGTAAAAACTTCAAGAATCTTGATAATAAGTTTTAACATACTTTAATTATACATTTTATGGAAGATTCCAGAAATCCCTATAATAGTTTAAATGGAAATAGTTAAAGGTAGCATTGCAATCATGGGTTCAGGAGAAACTAGTCCTGCGCTTGTTTCTGTTCATAGAAAGTTTGTTGAAATGTTGGATAACCAGGTAAAGGCATTTTTAATAGATACTCCCTTTGGATTTCAAGAAAATGCAGATGTACTCGTTGATAAATTACAACTCTTTTTTAAAAAAAGTGTCCAGATAGAAATTAAATTAGCAAGTTTAAGAAATACTAGCAATATTGACTCGGTTGAATATTTTGAAATGCTTGAACAGCTCAAAAGCTCAAATTTCATATTTTCTGGTCCTGGTAGCCCTAGCTATGCTTCTAAAACCTGGTTACATTCAGAGATTCCAAATGTACTTACTAATCATCTAAAGGATGGTAAGCACGCCGTATTTTCAAGCGCAGCTGCTTCTACTATGGGAGAGAAAACAATCCCAGTTTATGAAATATATAAAGTTGGCATGAATCCTTTTTGGGAAGAAGGTCTAAATATACTTGAGCTTTATGGATTAAGTTGTACAGTTGTACCTCATTTTAATAATAAGGAGGGTGGTAATCACGATACAAGCTGTAGTTATATAGGTAAAAATAGATTAAATAGCCTGATTGATAAAGAGTATACAAATATTTTAGGAATTGATGAACATACTGCACTTGTTATTAATGGTGAAAAAGAAATATTCCGTATCGAGGGAATCGGATCAGTTACAGTTAAGACAAGAAATGGACAAACAATTTTTGAAGCAGGTAACGAATATTCACTTTCAGAATTACAAAGCATTCTTCAAGAAACAAATAAAAAAGTTCTGGAACCTAAAAAAACCTCTTCAGACAATATTGACGTAAATTCTCTCAAAAAAGAAATAGCAAAACTCAACTTGGAGATAAAAAATAATAATGACTTTACAACTCTATTTGATAAAACAATATTAGAAATCATTAATTTAAGAAATAAATTTAGGACTGAAAAGAAATATAGTGAATCTGATGAAATTCGCGATTTACTCGATAACCTTGATATAACAATTGAAGACAATAAAACAGATTCAAGCTGGAAATTTAAAGGTCAATAGTTCCGTATCTACCTATTATTTTAAACTTTTTTGTTACCAAATCTAATTTATCTTTCAATTGAGTATCAATATAACCATCAGAGTTTTGATAATCAATATAAAATTTATACTCCCAGGGACTTCCAATGATTGGTCTAGATTCTAATTTTGTTAAATTAACATTAGTCTCCTCAAATATTTTCAGAGCAGACAGTAACGAGCCGGGCTTGTCATCTGCTATCAATATTGCGGATCTTTTATTTTTTGATATCTCAAGTTTAGTATCTTGATCTCCGACAAGAAAAAAACGAGTGTAGTTTTCTACATGGTTTGAAATGTTTTTTTTCAGAACTTTAAAACGACTATCACCTTCAAAATGCTCTCCTGCAATTCCAGCGATAGTTTCAGATTCTTCATCTAATAAACTTAAGACACTTCCAGCTGTGTCAAACACTGGTTGAAGTTGTACATTCATCTCTTGTAAAAAGTTGCTACATTGTTGAAGAGCTTGTGGGTGTGAAATAACTCTTTCAATATTTTCAAGTTTTGAATCTTTTAATCCGATGAGCGCGTGTGTAATTTTTTTCTTAAACTCTCCGTATACAGTTAATTCACTCTGGATTAAATTTTCGTAAGAATCTACAACAGTCCCAACTAGTGAATTTTCAACAGGGAGTAAACCATAATCGTCTCCACCTGCCTGGGCAACAACCTCTCTGAATGTCTGACATTCAACATACTGCTTATTAGGAAAATAGCTCTTTAAAACAGACTCTGAATAAGAGCCTTTTGAACCTTGATAATATATTTTATTAATATTTTTCATATAAATAATCGATTGCCTCAATGTAGCCGTCGATACCTTTTCCAGTGATAGTCAAGTCACAAAAATCTGATATTAAGTTTACTTGTCTAAAATCCTCTCTGTTTTTTATATTACTAATGTGTACTTCAATTGACGGTATCTTAAGTATTGCTAGGGCATCTCTAATTGCAATACTGGTATGTGTATAGGCTCCTGGGTTAATTATTAGGCCATCAATATCCTCTTGTATTGCTGTATGAAGCTTGGATACGATTTCCCCTTCAACATTTGATTGATAGGTTTCTAGGTGAAATTTATCAATCGAATAATCTTGTATGATCTCCTTTAGTTCTTGATAAGAAGTTTTTCCATACTTATCTAGCTCTCTAATTCCTAACATATTAATATTTGGACCATTAACCACAAGTATTTTATGCATAGGTTACCTCATTAAGTAAATCATCTAGGTTGAAATCAACTAAAACTGGATTTCCAATATTTTTTAGAAGAACGTACTTTACAACATCCTTAGAAAATTTTTTATCGTTAAACAATAGTTCTTTAAGCTGCTCTGGATTACCGCTGAATTTATAGTCAATATTAAGGTCTAACTTTTTTAGAAAATTTTCAAAATTGTCAGAAACATTTATATCTAAATTACACATTTTTTCCGATATTTTTAGGGCTTTTAAAATTCCTATGCCTACTGCTTCTCCATGGGGAATACTATGTTTAGAATCTATCTCAATTAGATGTCCAATAGTGTGACCAAAGTTTAAATACATCCTCTCAGAACTTTCTTTAAAGTCATTTTTTATTATTTCGTTTTTAATGTCTATAGCTGCTTTTATAAGTTCAATATTAACTTTAGAAATATCAGTTTCATAAACCTGTTGAACTAATTCAGGACTCTTTAAGAATCCTGCTTTTATCAACTCAATCAGTCCATTTTTAATTTGTTTATCTGGTAATTCTCCTAAAAACTCTGGGCAAATTAATACCTGATCAGGCATCATAAAAGTCCCGATTTGATTTTTTCCATGTGTGGTATTAATTCCATTTTTTCCACCGTGTGCAGCGTCGACCATTGATAAAAGTGTTGTAGGGATTATTACGAGACCAGTACCTCTTTTATAGGTACTTGAAGCAAATCCAACAGCATCGGATAATACTCCTCCCCCGATGCATAAGACAGTTGAGCTTCTTTGTATTGACTTCTCAAACATATCTTCCCAAATTTTTGATACGGTATCGAGATTTTTTTTCTCTTCTATAATTTCAATCTCTTTATAGTTTTCGGATAATTTTTTAAGTTGAGGAAATTTAAATAAAACTTGTTTATCAATGTAGATCCGGGAGATTTTATCATCAGTTAATTTATCACAATAAATCAATAACTCATTCAAGTTTTTAAAGTATTTGACATTTGATTCTTGCAATTTATACCCAACCTAGTCGATTAATGATTATCTCCGAAGCTTCTTGAAGGCTATGTTTAGACATATCGATTGTATTTTTACAGTGCTTATATGTATGAAGTCTTTCAAGATAAATTTTCATTACATTATCTTTTCCAGTAGAGACTAACGGTCTTTTACTATCTTTAATATTTTCCCATAGATTTTCAAATTCATTTTTTAGGTAAAAAGTATGTTCGGATTTCAATACCGCAGATTTAATAGGTTTAGATATCATTGATCCTCCACCAAGAGAAACCACTGTATTAGAATTTTGATAAATTTTCTGAAAAGCTTTAAGTTCACAATCTCTAAAATATTCCTCCCCGTATTTTTCAAACAATTGCTCAATACTTTCTATATCATCTTTACTTTCACTCAAAACAATATCATCTAAATCAAAAGTATGTATTTCTGTATTCAGTTTTAAGATATTTAAAACAGAAGATTTTCCAGAACCCATAAACCCAGCTAAAAATGCTGTCTTATTCGACATCGTATTTCATACTCCATAATTCATTTTTTATATTGAATTCGTTAATTTCAAGTTTTGGAATATTGTTAAAACTTTGAGTTATTTCTTTTTTATGATCTCCTCCTGTTTTGATTAGTAGATTATTTAATATTTCAAATGCCATGATTGCTTCAAATATTGGTATGGCCCTTGGCACAGCACATGTATCAGAACGTTCATAGACTGTTTCCGTTTCAATTTTTTCGGCTAAGTCTATGCTATTAATTGGGGTTAAAGTAGTACTGATTGGTTTTAAATATGCCGTAATGTGTAACTCTTCACCATTTGTCATACCTCCCTCGAAACCACCGAGGTTATTTGAAATCTTGGTTATTTTTTTTCCATCTAGAGAGTACTGATCTTGAACTTCTGTACCAAATTTTTTAGCAATATCAACTCCTTTTCCAATCTCGACAGCCTTTACGCTTTGAACAGACATAAACTGTTTTGCAAGAATTGCATCAAGTTTTTTATCCCAGTGTACGAAGCTACCAATTGTAGCTGGAACTCCTGTTGCTACACATGTTATAGAGCCCCCAAGGGTATCCTTATTTTTTCTCGCTGAAAGAATCTCTTCTTCCATCAATTTACTAGTTGCAACTTCAGGACATCCAACTTCAGACTCTGTAACTTTATCCCTCTCGATTTTATCTTTAATTTTATTTTTATAGGAAATGCCTCCTATTGCTGATACGTATCCTGTGACTTCAATCCCCAGTTCTTCAAGCACCTCTGATGCAATCGCCCCTATTGCAGTTCTCATAGCAGTTTCTCTCGCACTTGCTCTTTCTAAAACTAATCTGATATCTTCATGGTTATACTTTGCTGTTCCAACTAAATCTGCATGTCCCGGTCTCGGCACTACATAGGGATCTATTTCCTTATCTTTCCAGTTTTTCCAATCTTTATTTAATATTCGTAAAGCAATTGGCGCTCCAGTAGAAACTCCATTGACGACACCTGAGCTAATTAAAACTTCATCTTGTTCAATGTTCATTCTGCCCCCGGAACCAACACCTTTTTGTCTCCTTTGTAAAAAGCTATCTATATATTTTTTTGAAATATTAAAACCAGCCGGTATGCCTTCTAAAATTCCAGTTAACTCGGGACCATGGCTTTCGCCGGCGGTTAGATATCTAATCACTTTTCACCTTCCAATTTGTTTAATACTTCACCATAAATACTACTTATACTTACTGCCGCAGATGTCCATATATTAAAAGACTCTATGGCCTGACAGATTAACATTCCTAATCCATCATATTTTAAGATTGAATCATCAAAATTATTTAAAAAAGTATTTTCTGATCCATAACCAAGATTTATTACAGTTTTTAAATTAACTAATTCATGCCACTTTATTGGTAGTTCGACATTTTCATATGGTGACATCCCTACAGGGGTTGTATTTATGACCATTCCTATTTTAGAACTTAGATTAGGAACATCATTATACGAAATAGTATTATCTCTAAGTGATCGACTCACAATGTGATATTTAATATTTAATAGTTTTAAAGAGTATGCTATTGCCTTTGAACTTCCACCAGAACCGAGAATTAAGACTTCCATTTTGTTAAAGTTCTGATCAATCAAATCTAGAAAGTCCATAAAGCCAGAAAAGTCAGTATTAAATAAATGCATTCTTGAATTTTTAATTAAAACCGTATTGCAAGCTCCAATTTCTAAAACACTTTTACTTAGGATTGCAGTATCATCTACAGCCAGTATTTTTTCTTTGTGTGGAATTGTAATGTTGTATCCATGAAAGTCCTGATTTATTTTTAAAATTGTTTCTTGATTAATATTCTCTTCTCTGATTGAACTGTAAGAACCTTTAATACCAGTGTGATCAAATAATAATTCATGTATCTGTGGTGATAGTGTCTTCGTCAGAGGCCAACCAAGTACTCCAAATTTATTCAATTATCTCACCACCTATTTTGTTTATATCATCAAAGAATGAAGGATATGAGTCGTTAATACACTGAATATTATCAGGAAGGATTTTCTTACTAAGGGTTAAGTTAGCTACTAAAGCTGTCATTGAAATCCTATGATCATCTTTTGTTTTTATGACTCCCGCATCTAAATTTTGCTTCCCTATTATTTTAAATCCATCAGGATACATTTTAATTTTTCCATTTAGCGCTTGTATAAACTCTTTCATAGATTCAAGACGATCCGATTCTTTTATTCTCAACTCTTCGGCACCTCTCAAAGTTGTCTCTCCTTCCGCTTGAGATGCTAAAAAGGTCAATAAAGGAATCTCATCAATTAGGTCGGGAATTTCATCAGGCTCTATCCGTGTAGCTATTAATTCTGACTTAATAACTTCTATATCTCCTATTAGTTCATTTCCAACTTCAGTGATATTGCTTATTGTGATGTTCGCATTCATTCTTTTTAGAATTTTGAGAAAACCAATACGCCTTTCATTGATAAGAACTTTTTTGAGAACTATTTTATCTGACGACAAAATACCTATTGCAATAAGAAAGGCTGCTGATGATATGTCTGAGGGTATCCTAAAACTGCTAGGTTTCAAAACCTGGTTGGGAGGAACAGTGATAGAGGAACCCATCCTGACTAACCCCACTCCCATGTGTGAAAGCATCCTCTCTGTATGGTCTCTTGTGGGAATGTTCTCTGTTATTACAGTTGGTTCTTGGTGATATAAAGAAGCTATAATTAACGCGCTTTTTACCTGTGCGCTAGGAACAATTGTATTTATAGTGTTGAATGCAGATTCTGTTTTTTCAAACTTTATTGGTAAATATCCTTCATTGGACTTAATACCTGAACCATGCTCAGTTAAAAGATTAATAACTCTTCCCATTGGTCTTTTGCTTAATTGACTACTTCCGATCAACTCTGAGGAAAAGTTTTGCCTGGCAAGCAAACCTGTTAGAAGACGGGCAGTGGTTCCTGAACTTTTTGCATCTAAGGCCTGTTTTGACTTAGATAAACCGTTAAGCCCTACTCCATGAATAACAAGAGTATTGAGTTCTTTAACCTCTATGTTTACGCCTAAAGAGTTGAAGATTTCAATAGTTGCAGTTGTATCTCCAGATATTAAAACATTAGAAAACTCAGATACTCCCTCAGCTATTGATCCAAATATTATTGATCTATGAGAAATTGACTTATCACCTATTAAGGAAATTTCACCTGAAAGCTTTTTTTCAGGATTCAACTTAGTGGCCTTTCCCCAAATTTGTCAGATAATGCCCTTCTCCAATGAACAGAATTATTCAAATAACTAATAAGTTCATCTCTTTCTTGTAGGTCAACTAATTCCATTAATTCACTTAAGAAATATTTAAGGAATTTATTAATATTTTCAGAATTAGTGTCATACATATCTTTTATCATCTCAGGATTAGTTCTAGTGAGTCTTGTAGCTCCGTCAAAACCACCAGCTGCCATACCCATAATTTCATTTATCTCATAGTTATCTCTAGCAGTACCAACTAACGCTGTACTTATTAAGTGTGGAAGGTGGCTTGTTATCGAAATTATCTCATCATGATGAGTTCTATCAATCCAGACTTCCTTAGAGTTTAATAATTGAATCATCTCAAGAACAATCTCTTTTGACGTTTGGTCCATTGACTTGGTTTCGCACAATAAAAATGTAGCTCCATTGTAAATCTCCGGGTCAGGTTCCCATGAACTATTATCCGAAATACCACACATTGGATGGCCACCAATTGATGGAACCTCGTAACTATCCATTAAATTGCAAATCTTCTCCTTTGTCCCGCCTATATCAATTATTGCTTTGGTATTAGCAATTAATTTATCTGAACTAAGAGTTGATAAAATACTATTTATAGGCATAGCAAGAATAGTTAAATCAACTGCCTGTGATGAATTAACTACATTAATTCCCAGGTTAGATGCTCTCTCGAGTGATTCAGTATTAACATCCTCACCGTAGACTTTTATCCCTTTACTAAGTAATTTAAGCCCAAGATTTGTTCCCATAAGGCCAAGCCCATAAACTCTTACTGACTTCATTTCTAGTTAAGTGTTCTTCCTACTACTTTTGCAATAGAGCTAACTTTTTTGCTTAGCTCATTTAACTGAGAGGGAACTAATGCTTGTGGGCCATCACAAAGAGCTTCATCTGGTCTCGGGTGAATCTCAATTAAAAGTCCGTCAGCCCCTGCTGCAATAGCTGCTAGGGCAACAGGCTCAACAAGCTTACTGTCTCCTGTAGCATGACTTGGATCGGCAATAACTGGTAGATGTGAGTTTATTTTAAGAAAGGGTATAGCATTTACATCAAATGTATTTCTTGTTGCTGTCTCATAAGTTCTTATACCTCTTTCACACAACATCACATTTTCATTTCCCCTAGCTAAAATATATTCAGAAGCAAGTAAGAGTTCTTCTAAAGTCGCACTCATTCCCCTTTTAAGTAGAACCGGTAGCTTTGATTCCCCTACTGCCTCTAGCAACTTAAAGTTTTGCATGTTTCTAGCTCCAACTTGAAGAACATCAACATATTTTTCCATCATTGATAAATGCTGAGTATCCATTATTTCACTAAATAAAGGAAGGTTATTTATATCTGAAGCTTCTTTGAGCATTTTTAAACCATCTTCACCTAATCCTTGAAAGCTATAAGGAGATGTTCTTGGCTTAAAAGCACCTCCTCTTAATCCATTACCTCCAGCAGCTACAACAGCCTCAGCTGTTTCAAGAGTTTGTTCCATTGTTTCGGCGCTGTCTGGTCCTGCAATAAGAGCCAGTTCACTTCCTCCGATAATTAAGTCCTTGATCTTAATTTGAGTATTTTCTTCTTTATAACTGCGGCTTGCTAGCTTGTAGGGCCTACCTATAGGAATTACCTCATGAACGTTATCTAAAAGTCTCATAATGGCTCTATTGTCTTCAATAACTTTTCCGCTCACGGCAACGACAGTTCTTTCGACGCCAAATATAGTCAAAGGTTCATGACCTTGTTCTATAGCTTTACTTTTAACCTTATCAACATCTTCCTCAGAAGCTGCTTGTTTCATTACGATTATCATTTCTTCTCCTAAATAAAAAAATCGGGCTTTTGCCCGATTTATTACAACACAACTTTAGGGCAGCTTATATGTGCTCACTAAAGTAAAAAAAAGTATTGTTTAATTTCATTGTGATTATCTTACCATCTTTATTTGCTTTGCCAATTACTTTTATCGATCTGGGCGAAGTTTTTTTGCTTCTCCTAAATAAACATGTTTAATGTTTACATTATCTTCGTAGTGAATCAATATTCGTATGCAACCTTTTAAGTCATATTCTACATTGGGAGCCAAAGTGTCTATTGCAGGAATAGAAGTATGCCCAAGTTCTCTTAGTGCTTTAGCTGGGAATGCTTCTGTTAAATCATGAGTTAGTGTAAATAAAACTGAAATGATTTTATCAATTTCTAAATTATTTACTTTAAGGATTTCAGTAAAAAGATCTTTACTTGATTGAATAATATTCTCTGAAGTATTTTGTACCTCAGCAATTGCTCCTCTAATTCCTATCATATTTTTAGCTTACTATAAAAAAAGAGCGGACCTAAATCCGCTCAATTTTTAAATTTTTGATGTAATTACATCATTCCTTCCATGCCACCCATGCCTCCTGGAGGCATTGGTGCCTCTGGTTCTGGCTCTTCGGCAATTAATGCCTCAGTGGTTAGAACTAAAGAAGCAATAGAAGAAGCATTTTGGACAGTTGATCTAGTTACTTTAGCAGGATCTATAACACCAGCTTTTACTAAATCAGTCATTTCTCCATTTGCTGCATTAAGTCCCTCGTTACCTTTTGCGTTCTTAACTTTTTCAACCATAACTCCGCCTTCATATCCAGCATTTACAGCTATCTGACGCAAAGGAGCTTCTAGTGCTTTTTTAACAATATTTCTTCCGATAACTTCAGCTTCTGAACCTCCGGAAATTTTGTCAATTGAACCTTGAGCTCTAATTAAAGTAACTCCTCCACCTGCAACAATACCTTCTTCAACAGCTGCTCTTGTAGCTGCTAAAGCATCTTCAATTCTCATTTTCTTTTCTTTTAACTCAACTTCAGTTGCTGCTCCAACTTTTACTTGTGCAACACCGCCTGAAAGTTTTGCAAGACGTTCTTGAAGTTTTTCTTTATCCCAATCAGAATCTGAGTCGTCTATCTCTGATTGAATTTGCTTCACTCGTGCTTCGACTTCAGCTTTTTTACCGCTTCCATCAACAATGGTTGTTGTATCTTTCTTGACAACAACTCGTGCAGCTTCACCAAGCATTTCAACTGTTGTATTTTCAGTTTTAAGTCCAAGTTCTTCTGAGACAACTTCGCCACCAGTAAGAATTGCTATGTCTTGTAACATTGCTTTTCTTCTCTCTCCAAAACCAGGAGCTTTTACAGCTACTGATGTAAAGGTTCCACGAATTTTATTAACAACCAAGGTTGCTAGTGCTTCACCTTCAATGTCTTCGGCTAGGATCAATAATGGTTTTCCTGAATTCATTACTTTTTCTAAAATTGGCAGTAAGTCATTTACTGCAGTAATTTTTGAATTAACAATAAGAATGTATGGATTTTCAAGAATAGCTTCTTGTCTATCTGCATCTGTTACAAAATATGGTGATATGAATCCCTTGTCAAATTGCATACCATCTGTGAAGTCAAGCTCCATTCCAAAAGTTTGGCCTTCCTCTACTGTGATTACACCATCTTTTCCAACTTTTTCCATGGCTTCAGCAATTGTTTCACCAATTTCAGTATCCGCAGCAGATATAGAAGCAACTTGTGCAATCTCATCTTTTCCACCAATTGTTTTAGCAAATCCTGCAATGAAATCAGTTACAGCTTCTGATGCTTGTAACATTCCTCTTTTTACTTCAATTGGATTGACACCAGAAGATACTGTCTTCATTCCTTCGTTTACCATTGATTGAGCTAACACTGTAGCAGTTGTAGTACCATCACCAGCAACATCATTTGTTTTTGAAGCCACTTCTTTAGCGAGTTGAGCACCCATATTTTCATATGGATCTTCAAGATCTACTTCTTTTGCTATAGTTACACCGTCATTGGTTATCGTTGGTGCTCCCCATTTTTTTTCTAGAACGACATTTCTACCTTTTGGCCCTAATGTGACCTTTACTACGTCAGCTAATTTGTTAACGCCAGCTTCGAGAGCTTTTCTAGCTGCCTCATTAAAAACTAATGTTTTTTTTGCCATTTTTTATATCTCCTATTACTTAGTAATTTTTGCAAGAATATCTCTACTTGATAAGATTAAGTATTCTTGTCCATCGACTTTGATTTCTGTTCCACCATATTTTGAATAGACAACTTTGTCTCCTGTTTCAACATCTGGCTTTACTTTTTCTCCAGCATCGTTAGGCTCTCCTGGCCCTACAGCTACAACTTCACCTTCTTGTGGTTTTTCTTTAGCTGTGTCAGGAATGTAAATTCCTGATGCTGTTTTCATTTCATCTTCAGACATAGCTTTGACTACAACTCTGTCTCCTAAAGGTTGAAGATTCATTTACAATACCTCCTAAATATTTTTTTTGTACATAAGAAAATTTAATACTGTTGCGTTTATAAATGTATTTTAATTATCAATTAATTATTGAAGAAAGCCTTACGTCATTGATGTTAAGGTCTTTCGTAGTTAAATTCATTTGTGCTGCACTACATATCATTGCTGCATTATCAGTCGACAGTACTGGTGATGGAATGTATAAGTTTTTACTCTCTTCTTCAGAAAAAGTACTTAATTTTTCCCTTAACCTTTTGTTTGCCATTACTCCACCGCCGCCGGATATTGTTGGTACTTTTGTTTCTTTTACAGCTTTTTTAAATACTCCCATTAAAGAGTCAACTATTGCTTCTTGATATGAAGCAGCAAAATCTTTCCTTGAAACCTCATCTTCTTGTTTCAGATCCTGAAGATAGTAAATAGCTGCTGTTTTAAGCCCTGAAAAAGAATAATCGAACTCTCCTGAGGGTTTTGGCCTTGGAAGAGATACCTTTGATTCATTTCCACCCTCGCTTATCTTTTGTATTGCAGGTCCTCCCGGAAAGCCAAATCCACAATATCTTGAGAGTTTATCAAAAGCCTCCCCTGCAGCGTCATCAATAGTGGTTCCTAAAAGTTCATACTTTCCCCACTCTTCAACTAAAACAATTTGCGTATGACCACCGGAAACTAGTAAAGAGAGAAATGGGGGTTCTAGTTGTGGGTGTTCTATCAACGGAGCACTTAAATGCCCCACCATGTGATCTACTGGTAAAAATAACTTATCTAAAGACCACGCAACTGATTTTGCAAAATTGTAGCCAACAACAAGACTACCTACTAGGCCTGGGCCATCTGTAGAAGCAACAATATCAATATCTGAAAGTTCTAATTGTGCTTCGTTGAGTGATGTGTGAAATAAGTTGCGTATCATTTCTGAATGTGCGCGAGATGCAACTTCTGGAACTACTCCCCCAAATTTTTCATGTATATCTACCTGTGAAGATATTTTATTGAGTAGTAATTTGCCATCTTTCATAATCGCAATAGCCGTTTCGTCACAACTTGTTTCAAAACCTAAGATAACTTTATCTTTATACATAGACCTTTTCCTTTAAATAAATATCAGCATCCTCGTTTTTATAATAATTTTTTCTTTTAGATATTTTGTTAAAACCCAATTTCGTATATAGGTTTTTTGCTGTGTCATTTGATTCACGTACTTCTAATACTATTTTTAGGTAAGAAGACTTATTAAAATAGTCTATGAGCTCATTCATGAGTTCTCCAGCAATTCCATTCTTTCTATATTCTTTAATTACGCCAATACCTAATATCTCTATAAAATCATTAATAAACTGAACTCCTAAATAAGCAACTACCTTGTCATTTTTTTTATATAACCAATACTTAAATTCTTTATTATTAATTTTTTGCTTTATAGTTTCACTTGGCCAGGCTGTAGCGAATATCTCATTTTCTATTTCTTCAAGCTCTTTTGCCATTTTTAAATCACAAACAGATACGCTCTCAATCATTAAATTCAACCTTTTTTTCAAGTGATGTTTGTGAAAGTGAAATATCTGGCTCGCGCATATAGCTAATAGGTATTTCATTGAAGTTTGGATACTTATTATTTTGAAATATTCTTTCGCCTACAGCGTAGATTGTCTCTGCTGTTACAATTTTTGGATCTGCTAATTTTGTATTGCTATCATTGGGTAAATCATTTTCAGATATTAAGTCCCAGTTGCCAACTAAAAGTTTTTTTTCAACATCCTCGGCAAACTTTAGTTTAAGAGTTTCAGTGTCTAAAATTTCAGGCTCAGTTTCTCTGACTACCCCACCAGGAACTGGTTTATAGGTACAAAATGCAAATTCATTCCTTTTGATATCTATTATGGCGCAAATCTTTCTATGACTTGTATGTGCCGAAAATGCAAGTGAATCAAGGCCATTTACTGGTACTAACGGAATCCCAAGTGTTCCTCCTATTCCTTGAGCCACTGAATAGCCTATTCTGAGTCCAGTGTAATAACCAGGTCCTGTATCTAAATAAATTGCTCCAAGATCACTCTTGTCTACATTTGTTTTTACTAATAACTCATCTACTTCATTTAGCAACAAATTGGTAGATCCTTGATTAGATTTAAATATTAAGCTCCCAGCTAACTTCTCTTCATGAAGACAAGCAGAAATAAAAGAACCTGAGGTTGAGATTGATAATTTATACATATTTAATATCTTACTTTCCTTGTTATTTCATCAACAATCTCTATCTCTAAAAATCTCCACTCTTTAGATTTTGATTCCGGAATCATATCAGACCACTCAATAAAAAATAACGTATCATCCTCATTTAATGGAAGGTCTAAATCATAAAATTCATGTATGGACGATAATCTATAAAGGTCTACATGATAAATAGTCAATTCTTCTTTCTTATAAGTTCTAACTATATTGAAGGTTGGTGACGTAACTTTTTCCTCAACTCCCAATGCCTGGATAAAGCTCTTAACAAGAGTAGTTTTGCCAGCACCCAGATTTCCTTTTAGTCCAAGTACTGACGGGACTGCTAAGTCTAAAATAAACTGTTCAGCAAATTTTTTTAAATCATCTTGTTTTAACTCTTTAGTTCTCAATTTCAACTCGATTTAATCGATTGTCTTTAATATTGGTAAGTATTTCCCACTCGATGGTGTTATTCCATTCTGCAATGTCTTTAATTGAAATCTCAATATTGCTATCAAGCGATGCTCCTAAAATAGTGACCTCGTCATTAATTTCTACTTCCATTCCTGTTACGTCAAATAGAATTTGATCCATTGTGACCCTGCCTATCAACCTACAAAACTTGTTATTGACTATTACCTTCCCATCCGGAAAAGAGTTCCAAGGATATCCATCTCCATACCCAATTGGAGCGGTAGCGATTAGAGAATCTTTTTCTAGAATGAGTGCCTTACCATATGAGACAGATTCTCCTTTTTTTCTAATTTGGATATTTGATATTCGAGTTTTGATTTCCATTACTGGTTTTAATTCACTAGCAACACTAACAGGAGAGATGCTGTACCCATAAGCAGCTAATCCTACCCTTGTCATATTAAAAATCTTTTCATTATTGTAAGTGGTAGATGCTGAGTTATCAGCATGTATTAAAAGGTTTTTAATATCAACAGCTGAGATTGTATCCTTAAATATTTTCACGGAGTGATTCGTTTGTCTTTCATCCGTATCCGCAAGGGGGAAATGTGTACAGATACCCTCTAGAGCTAGGTTGTTAAAAGATGAAATTTTTTCATATAATCTATCAAATTTATCAGGACTGCACCCAACTCTATGCATGCCAGTATCAATTTTAAGGTGAACCTTAAATGAGTGCTGTGACTCACCTAAAGCCTCGATAAAGGTTTGGTTATATACAGTTGTGTCAATATCGTAAATGGCTAATTTTTCTAATTCTGAAATAGATGGTTCTGAAAGTAGCAGAATTCTTATATTGTCTGAAATACTTCTAACTAAAATGGCTTCGTCTATTGTTGCGACAGCAAACCATACTACTCCTGAATCTACAGCAGTATTGACAGTCCAATCTATACCGTGACCGTATGCATTTGCCTTAACAACAATACAAAGTTCACTGTCTGTGAGGTTATTCAAATAGGCAATATTATGTCGAAAATTTTTTTTATTGACATAAATGTATCCTCTATCCATAAATTATTCTACTGTTACTGATTTAGCTAAGTTACGAGGTTGATCAATAGACTCACCGTTCAAATTTGCAACATGATATGCAATGAATTGAAGTGGGATAATTGACACTATTGTTGATAACATTTCACTTGCTTCTGGGAGGGTCACATAATCATTAGAAATATCTTGCAATTTCTTTGATGAGTTGTCTCCTATTGCGATCACATATGCTCCTCTTGCTTTGACCTCCTGAACATTACTTGTTGTCTTATCAAGAAGGTGATGTTGACTGGCGGTAACAATTACTGGTGTGCCATTCTCTATCAAAGCTAAGGTGCCATGTTTAAGTTCACCAGCCGCAAGAGCTTCTGCATGTAGATAGGAAATTTCTTTTAATTTTAATGCGCCTTCTGCTGCTAATGCATAGTCCAATCCTCTACCAATGAAATAAATGTCTTTTTTCTCATTAATTGATTTTGATATTTCTTTAATTTGAGATTCACATTTCAAAGTTTCTTTGATCAATAATGGTAACTGTTTAATCTCATCAAAAGTTGTTTCAAGATTCTCAGATTCATCCCAGTGCTTAGCTAAAAGAAGTTGCCCAACAAGCATTCCTAGATAAGCTTTTGTTGAGGCTACACCGATTTCTGGCCCCACATGAAGATACAACACACTGTCAGCCATCCTAGCAAGAGAGCTTCCAACAACGTTAACTAGAGCGAGAACGTGAGCATCGTTCTCTTTAAGGAGTTCTGTTGCTGCAATGGTGTCCATAGTTTCTCCAGATTGAGAAATAACAATGCCTAAATCATTTTCTCCGACTATAGGTTCCCGATATCGAAATTCTGATGCTAGCTCTACACTAACTGGAACTCCTAAGACTTTTTCAAACAAATCCTTACCAAACAATCCAGCATGGTAAGCTGTGCCGCAAGCAACAATCCATATTTTTTCAAATTGTTTGGCCATGTTTAAATTGACAGGGATTTCCTCTGAGCCAATCTCTAAACGTCCAGTTATTGTCCTTTCAATTACTTCTGCTTGTTCAAGTATTTCTTTGTACATGAAATGATCATGGCCTGATTTTTCTGCTTCAGAAACTTTCCAATCAATCTCTTGAATTTCTCTTGATATTTTATTCATGTTGATGTCAAATAATTGATAACTGCCATCTTTAATCTCAACAAAATCTCCATTCTCTAGGAAGATCATCTTATTTGTGTGCTCTAGTATTGCTGCTGAGTCTGAAGCAAGAAAGACTTCGCCCTCTCCCACCCCAAGAACTAACGGGCTCATCATTCTTCCTGCGACTATGGTGTCAGGCTGCTTTGTTGTGGTAACTACAAGTGCATAAGTTCCAACAAGTTCTTTAGCTACCTTACAGACTGTTTCCAAAAGATTACCTGTCCATTGATTACTCAATTCAACTGCTACAACTTCTGTATCTGTTTCAGATTCAAATTGATAATTATCTCTTTGTAGTTCTTCTTTCATTTCGGCATAATTTTCGATTATACCATTATGTATTATTGCAAAATCTTTATTGCGATCATAATGGGGGTGAGCATTTTCATCACTTGGAACACCATGTGTTGCCCATCGAGTATGACCAATTCCAATATTCCCATTAATTTCTTTATTAAGTAAATGATCTTTTAAAACTTGTAATTTACCTTCTTTTTTTTCTATGGTAAGATTTTGGCCATCTGTTATTGCAATACCAGCTGAATCGTAGCCACGATACTCTAATCTAGATAGTCCATCCAATAAAATAGGTAAAGGTTGCTTAGGGCCCGAATACCCAATAATGCCACACATATTATCTCCATTCCAACGAGCAAGTTGAAATTAGACTACTTTAATTTGCTTCTGTTCAAAGATTTCTCTCTGTTTTTAAACAATTTATTACGACTGTAGAGCCGAGTATGCATCCGCCGAATTTTCGATAACACACTTCCTCGTCACCTTTTTCAAGGTCTGGCGCTATATTTGCTCGTTAATATAATTATAACGAAGATATTTTAATTGAGGTAGCCATTAATTTTAATAAGTAATTCATCGAGGAAAGCATCCATCTCATCACTATTTTTAGCTTCAACTAAAACTCTTAACAAAGGTTCAGTTCCAGAGTTTCTTATAAGATATCTACCATCCAAATCCCTCTTATTGGATAGTTCAAATGCAATCTGATTAATGAACTCAAGCTCTTCTTTATTTAGTTGATTTTGTAACTTTATATTTACTAATTTTTGTGGATATTCTTGAATATTTTGTTTTCTAAATTCTGCAAGTGTTGTATTGAAGTAATTGAGTGCCTTCAAGGCAAGAAGAAAAGTTACTAACCCATCTCCTACTGGTAAATATTTAGAAAAAATAATGTGCCCAGACTGTTCTCCTCCAAGAACTGCATCATGTTTCTTCATAGATTCGGCTACATATTTATCTCCAACAGGAGTTTCAATCAAATTAAGATTTTTATTTTTCATAGCTACTTTAAATCCATAGTTGGACATAACCGTACTTACAACACTTTGATTTTCTAATTGTTTAGTTTCTGAAAGATAATTAGCTAGTAACGCAATGATGACATCTCCATTTGCAACTTCTTTATTTTCATCAATCATAATTAATCTATCTGCATCGCCATCAAAGGAGATACCCAGTTGTCCGTCTTTCATAGTATTTATAAGATTCTTGGTATTTGTTGCACCAGAATGTTCGTTTATATTTTCACCATTTGGTTCACTTGCAATAAAAGTTGCAGTAGCGTTTTGATTTAAAACTAAATCTTTTATTACCTTGTAAGCAGAACCATTAGCTGAGTCAATTACTAAATTGAACTGTAAGAAATCTATGTCATTTATTGAATCAAGAAAGTTTTTATATTGCTCATAACCTAGGTGCGAGTCCTCTATTTGTGAAGATTTATTTGGCAACCCAATCGTCTCCATTGTCTCTTCAATTGAAATTTCAACTTCATCTGCTAATTTAGAACCATTCTTATCAATCAACTTTATTCCATTGTATTCACTTGGATTGTGCGAAGCAGAAATGATAATTCCCATATCATGATTGAGCTCATTAAGTAGTATGGGCATAGATCCCGATGGTAGAATTCCATAGTTAAGAATATTTACTTCACTGCTGAAACCATTACTTATCCACTTAGTAATTATTTCACAAGAACTTCGAGTGTCAGTAATTAGAGCTATTGATTTAGGCTGTAATATTTTTTCGACAGAAGCACTAACTTTTGAGACTATTTCTTCAGTAAGGGATACTTCAGGGATACCCCTAATGCCATCGGTACCAAAATGTTTTTTCAATGAGCGATTATCTTTTAGTGAACTGCTCGGCTCTTCTAGCTTTCTTAAGTCCGTATTTCTTTCTCTCAACTTTTCTGGAGTCTCTTGTGAGTAACCCTGCTTTTTTGAGTTTTGCTCTTAGCTCTGGATTAAATTGTATTAAAGCTCTAGAAATTCCTAAGGCAACCGCATCAGCTTGTGCAGACAATCCACTTCCGTTTAGAGTTACGTGTAAGTCAAACTGTTTATCCATTTCTACAACATTGAAAGGTTTGTTTACCCTCATTCTCATATTTGGACTTGGGAAGTATTGTTCCATTGTCTTGCCATTAAAGGTATACTCTCCAGTACCTTCGGTGAGTCTTACTCTTGCCACGGAGCTTTTTCTTCTCCCTGTGCCTAATATTGCTTCACTCATTATCTGCAACCTTCTTTATATTGAAACTTAATTCTACGGGGTTTTGACTTTCATGAGGATGGGTATCTGTGGAATATACATGAAGTTTTTTAATAATTGCTCTTCCTAGCCTATTTTTTGGAAGCATTCCCCAAACAGCTTTTTCAATGATTAATTCAGGTTTACGTTTTTTGAGTGCGTTAAAGGATTCTTCTTTTATTCCGCCGGGATACCCTGAGTGTCTATAGTACATTTTTTGTTCTGGCTTTTTAGATGTTACTTGAATTTTATGTGCGTTAATTACAACAACATGATCTCCTACATCTAAGTGCGGTGCATACTGTGGCTTGTGTTTACCTTTTAAAATTTGCGCAATCTCACTAGCTAATCTACCGACTGGAAGATTGCTCGCATCAACTACATGCCAACTTCTATCAGAAGCTTCTATTCCTTTGAATGTCGTTTTTGTACTCATTTATAAACCTATTGGATTGTAACGAGCTTTAAGTATAAAGGTTACTGATATTTATGAAAACTAGTATTTAATATTCCAAAGATACAAACCATCTGACGGTGCAACATGTTTGAATCTTTGTTCAAGTGGAGTTTTTAGAGATGTATTGATAGATTTGCTTTCCAATTTTCCATCAAATGCGGCTAACTGTACGCCTACTATAGACCTAACCATGTTGTGTAAAAAAGAATTTCCAGTGATAGTATAAGTAAAATACTGACTGTTCTTGGTCCATTTACTTAGAGCAATTTCACGTAATGGATTCTGATCAGTTCTTAATTTTGAATAATTAGTGAAGTTATTTATTCCTGTAAATGAATTTGCAATAAGATTCAGTTCTACAATACTTAATTCCTTCTTTACAAAATAACTATAACCCAGGTTATAAGCTTCATAATTACTGGGAGTGTTTACAAAATATTTGTACGTTCTTTGTTTTGCATCGTATCTAGGATGAAAATTCCTATTAGCCAATGTAATCTTTTTTATATAAATATGCTTGCCTACTAATGCATTAAATGATTCTTTGAAAGAATCTTTTAATGGGTCACTTGTGATAATGCTTAAAACTTGATGCTTAGCATGAACTCCCGTATCTGTTCTCCCAGCATAAGTTAGTTGGTATTTAGTTAAAAGCTTATTTAATGCTGTTTCCAAGGCTTCCTGAACCGTAAAGTCTTTTGGCTGCTTTTGGAAACCATGAAAATTATTTCCATCATATGAAATTACTATCTTATAATTCTTCAAGTTAGAAAAATATTTTTAGAGGACCTGAAGTCCAAATAAGTATAACAATAAAGACGGAGGCAGCAATTCTAGAATTTCGTTTTTCAACAAAAAACCCAATTTCTAAACTTCTTGAAATTGTATAGAAGAGCCACAAAAAAATACTCAATATTAAAATTTCAATAATTCTTGCACTTATATTCAAGTAACTTTGAAGCAATATAACAAAAGAGATTCCAGCAACAATTCCGTGTGCATAACCTGTCATTGTTGAAACGCTGTTTATGTCTAAATTTTCCTTAAAAACTCTGGATAAAATAAACCACATTCCTAAACTCGATATTATCCAGGCGAATGCACCATCTAATATTCCATAAAAAACAATATCAAAGAAGTTTGAAAATCTAGTTGTAATAAAAAGTGCAGTATATATTGAGGTAAGACTTGTAATAACAATTAAAAAGGCATTGCCACTTTCATATCTGTCGTTAACAATATTTTGTATCAAGGAGGGATTGAACCTTAGAAATGCTTGAAACTTTTTCCAGACATCTCTGAAAGTACTCAATTTAAACTAGTTCTAGTACAGCTAGCTCTGTACCGTCACCCTTTCGGTAAGTTGTTCTTGTAATCCTTGTGTATCCGCCATTTCTCTCTTGATACTTAGGGCCAATTTCTTCAAATAATTTAGCAACAACAGCTTTATCCTGAATCATTTTTAAGACTTGTCGTCTATCGTGTAATGTTCCTTTTTTTGCTTTTGTTATAACTTTTTCTGCATAAGGTTTAACAACTTTAGCTTTAGTTATAGTTGTTTCAATCTTTTCGTGCTGAATAAGTGATCTTATTAAATTACTAATAATTTGATCTTCATGCGAGGCAGAGCCACCTAGTCTTTTTCCCTTTGTTGGTTTAGGCATCCGCGTTTTCCTCAGAGTCCAAATCAGAGCTAGTTGGTAAACTTAATCCTAATTCATCTAACTTTGCAACAAGCTCATCAAGGCTTTTCTGACCAAAGTTTGTTAGATTCAAAAGATCATCTTCCGTGTATTCTAAGATTTGTCCGACAGTAGTAATATTTTCTCTGCCTAGACAGTTCATTGGTCTTTCTGATAAATCTAATGCATCAACAGAAATTGATAAATCTGGAGAGCTTCCTTCAGATACTGTTAGCTCGCCTAACTCAAGACCAATTCCTTCATCAATGTCAGCGAAAAGTTTCCATAATTCACCAAGAGTTTTCCCTACAGATGAGATTGCCTCACTAGGTGCTACTGATCCATCAGTCTCAACGTCTAAAGTAAGTTTGTCATAGTTTGTTACTTGACCAACTTGTGTTGGAGAGACTCCGTAACTTACTTTTACTATTGGAGAAAATATCGAGTCAATAGGAATGAAACTTGAATCGCTAGTTTTATTTTTATCAGCTAAACGATATCCTACTCCATGGGCAATCGAAACTTCCATATCTAAAGTTGCATCACCAGAAAGGGTACAAATTTTTAGGTCGGTGTTCACAACCTCCACGCCAGCTGGGCATTGTATTTGTGCGGCTGTAACATCTCCTGGTCCTTTTGCCTTAACGGTTAAGGTATGGCTTTCTTGATCTTCCACATGAAGAACAAGTCGTTTTAGATTTAATAATAAATCTAAAACATCTTCCACTACACCAGGGACTGATGTAAATTCATGGTTCACACCTTGAATTTTGACTCCAGTAACAGCGACGCCCGGAACTCTGGACAATAAAGCTCTTCTCATGGTGTTACCAAGAGTTAAACCAAATCCTGGTTCTAGTGGTTCAATTATAAACTTTGCTCTGTTTGTACTCAATTCTTCTTGAGATATTTCAGGTCTTTGTAGTATTAGCAATTTAATTCTCCTCTCTAATTTTTATTTTGAATAAAGCTCTACTATTAATTGTTCTTCTATTTGATGACTTATGTCTCCCCTTGAAGGTAGAGATAAGACTTCAATAGTCTTCTTATTGTTATCAACTGACAACCATGAAGGTATTTCATTATCTTGACCGGTATCAATTGTGTGTTGAACAATGATCATGTTTTGACTATTGTCTTTTAATTCTATTTTATCTCCAGGCTTTACTTGAATGGAAGGGATGTCAACTAGTGAACCATTAAGTTTTAGATGTCTATGAGAAGCTATTTGTCGTGCTTGTGGCCTCGTGGAAGCAAATCCAGCTCTATAAATGACATTATCTAATCTTGACTCCAAAAGTACTAATAAATTTTCTCCAGTGATACCTCCCATTCGAGAAGCTTCTTTATAGTAATTTCGGAACTGTTTTTCTAAAATTCCATACATATATCTTACTTTTTGCTTTTCTTTTAGCTGTGTACCATAGTCAGTTTCCCTAACTCTTTTTCTGCCATTTTCTCCAGGTGGATAAGGTCTGTCCTGGAGAGCCTTGTCACCTTTTTTATTCTCGAATACATTAAATCCAATTCTTCTTGATATCTTTACTCTAGGTCCTGTATATCTAGCCATTATCCTCTCCTGCGTTTTTTTGGCCTGCAGCCATTGTGAGGGGTGGGAGTTATGTCTTTGATGGTTCCAACATCCATACCCATGTTTTGTAAGGTTCTTACGGCAGTTTCTCTTCCTGCACCTGTGCCACTAATTATGATATCTAATTTATGCACACCAAATTCTGTTGCTCTTCTTACTGCTTCTTCCGCTGCAACTTGTGCTGCATACGGTGTAGATTTTCTTGATCCTTTAAAACCCACTGATCCACCTGAAGTCCAAACAATTGTTTCACCATTTGAGTCCGAAATATTTATGATTGTATTGTTAAAGCTAGCTTTTATATGAGCTACTCCTGAAGGTATATTCTTTTTATTTTTTTTCTTGGATTTTGTTTCAACCATTATTTAGTCACCTTTTTCTTACCTGCTATCGCAAATCTAGGACCCTTACGTGTCCTGGCATTTGTATGTGTTCTTTGACCTCTTACAGGTAAACCTGTCCTGTGCCTTAAACCTTGATATGTACCTATTTCTGTTTTTCTACGAATGTTTTGAGAAACGTCTCTTCTAAGGTCTCCCTCTACTCTGAAGTTCGCTTCAATATATTTTCTTATTTGTGCAACTTCATCATTTGTTAAGTTACTAACTCTTGTACTTGGATCAATTTTTAGATCTGTGCAAATGTCGACAGATCTTTTAGCTCCAACACCGTGAATGTATCTTAAGGATGCAATAACCCTTTTGTCTCTTGGAATATCAATTCCAGAAATTCTTGCCATTCTTTAGCCTTGCCTTTGTTTATTACGAGGATTTTTTTTGTTAATTACATAAAGCTTACCTTTACGCCTAACAATCTGGTCGCCAGGACCCCTCTTTTTAATACTTGATTTAACTTTCATTTATGTCTCCAAGTTATCCTACCCCTTGTAGGATCGTATGGCGATACTTCCATATCTACCATGTCTCCAGGAAGTATTCTTATGTACCTCATTCTCATTTTTCCTGAAACGTGTGCAAGAATTTCTGCACCGCTTTCAAGCTCAACCTTAAAAGATGCGTTTGGTAAAGTTTCAGTAACTTTTCCCTGAACCTTTATTATATTTTTTTCTTTTTCTACCAAAATCACCTTGTAATTAGGACCGATAAATCAGAATAGTGCGATTAAAAACTATTACCAACATGTTTTTAAAATTACTTTTCTGTAAATATTCGTACCTCATCGTCCATTATCCCTATCGTGTGCTCCCAATGAGCCGAATTACTTCCATCAAAAGTTCTGACTGTCCAATCATCATCGTCAACTTTCGTTTGAGCAGAACCTATATTGAACATTGGTTCTATACATATAGCCATCCCCTTTTTCAGAGTAAATCCTTGATTCTTCTTTCCATAGTTTGGCACCTGAGGGTCTTCGTGCATTTCAAGACCTATTCCATGTCCAACATATTCTTTAACAACTCCATAGGAAAATTTGTTCCCAATTTTTTCTATTTTATTTCCGATTGTTCCCAGCTTTTGTCCATCTGCAACTAATGCAATTCCCGCATATAGGGCATCTCTTGTTGCGTCGATTAATGCTTGGTTTTCATCAGAAATTTTTCCAATACCGTAGGTGAGTGCAGCGTCAGCGTGATAGCCGTTAACTGAAACACCAACATCTATAGATAAGATATCTCCCTCATCTAATATGTATTTACTAGGTATTCCATGGACAATAACATCATTTGGAGATGCGCAGATATAAGCCGGATATCCCATATAACCTAAAAAGCTTGAAGTAGAGCCGCTTTTTTCTACGATACTTTTAGCTAGTTCATCAAGAGTAGTAAGTGGTACGCCTGGAGTTGATGCTTCACGCAACTCAGAATGTATAGTTGCAACGATATGTCCTGCTTTCTCCATATTTAAAAAATCTTCTTGTGATTTAAAAGTAATCATTTAACTAAAACTCTTTAGATATGAGATTGTATATATCATCAACTTCTCCTACAGCATTAATTTTTACTGTTAAGCTACTTTTGTTGTAATACTCAATCAAGGGCTCAGTATCTTCTTTGTAAACATCCAAACGAACACTAATCGACTCTTTTGTGTCATCACCTCGTCCAGAAGTTTCACCACGATGCAAAATTCTCTTTATCAATTCATTTTGTTCAGCTTCAAATACGATAACTTTGCTTATGGAGAAGTTTTCATTCAGCGTTTCAAGACTTTTGGCTTGAGCTAAAGTTCTCGGAAAGCCATCGAGGATTGCGCCATTTTTACAATCATCTGCATTTAATCTTTCAATAAGCATCTCTATAACAAGTGAATCTGGAACAAGTTTCCCTTCATCTAATAACGATTTTGCTGTTTTACCTAATTCTGTATTATTAGAGACGTGACCTCTTAACATATCTCCAGTAGAGATGTGTGCAAGGTTGTTATCTTCAGCCAATCTTGATGCTTGAGTTCCTTTCCCGGCACCTGGAGGTCCCAGAAAAATAATGATATTGGTCAATCAATAAACCCTTCATAATTTCTCATGCTTAATTGACTTTCTATTTGTTTCATAGTTTCTAATGCAACACCTACAGTAATTAATATTGATATTCCTCCGAACCCAAGTGGGATATCCCAAATAGCTGATGCAATTGAAGGGAGAACTGCAACAGAGGCAAGAAAAACTGAACCAGGAAGAGTAATTCTACTAACAATATGTGAAAGGTAATTTGTTGTAGAAATACCAGGTCTAACTCCAGGTACGAAACCACCCTGACGCCTAATCATGTCAGATTGTCTCACTGGATCAAATTGAATTGTTGTATAAAAGTATGTAAAGAAGATAATTAACATTCCAAGAAAAAAGATATAGAACCAACTTGTTCCCTGTGAGTTGGCAAGATTAACATCAATCCAATTTCTAATTCCTGCAGTTATTGAGTTGTCTTGGGGTAAAGATGTAGCAATCAGTGCCGGAAAGAATAAAACGCTTGTCGCAAAAATAACCGGAATAACACCAGCACTATTTACCTTTAATGGGATGTATGTGCTTTGGCCACCCATAACTTTTCTTCCTCTTACTCTTTTTGCAAACTGTATTGGGATTCTCCGTTGCCCTTGTTCAACATATATGATTCCAACAATCATCAATATAAACATCAAAACTAAGAATGAAAATTGTCCTAACCTACCCTGGCCCGCTGTAACTTGATATGCTCCACCAAAACTGGCTGGCAATTGTGAAATTATACTTGCAAATATAATTAGGGACATTCCATTTCCAATTCCACGTTGTGAAATTAATTCTCCTAGCCACATAATAAATGCTGTACCAGCAGTCATGGTCAGTACTATTAACCCTACTCTTGATGGAGTGTAGTTAGGTATAAGTGAAATTCCTCCGGTTAAACTTCCTCTGGAGAAAATATAGGTCAAGCCTGTTGATTGGAGCAATGCTAAAACAACTGTTATGTATCTTGTCCACTGTGTAATTACTTTTCTTCCTGACTCCCCTTCTTCTTGAAGTTTTTGGAGTCGTGGAATAACTACTGTGAGGAGTTGTAAAATAATACTAGACGTGATGTAAGGCATAATTCCCAGCGCAAATACAGAAAAAGTTTCTAGTGCACCACCTGAAAATAAGTTGAGTAATCCATAAATTCCAGCCTGCGAACCTGAATCTGTTAATCTTTGAACTGCCTCAAGATCAACACCAGGTACTGGGACAGAAGCGCCTAATCTATAAACACCGAACATGGCTAATGTAAACAAAATTCTCTTCCTTAGATCTGGAATCTTGAACATATATTTAAAGATAGATAACTTCACAACTAACCTTCGATGATCTCTACTGTACCGCCTGCTTTTTCAATTTTAGTTTTTGCAACTTCACTAATGGAATGTACTTTCAAATTTACTGCATTAGTAATTTCACCATTTCCAAGTATTTTGACTAAACCTTTTTTTCTTGTTAAACCTAGATTCCTTAATGTATCAGGGTCTACCTCACCAGAAATGTCTTTTTCTTGAAGGTCTGAAACATTAACAACGACGTAGGCCATTTTAGGTCCATTGCTAATACCTTTTAATTTAGGAATTCTTCGATATAGAGGTATTTGTCCACCCTCAAAATAAGCGGGTACTGTTTTACGTGCTCCGGTACCCTTAGTACCTCTACCAGCAGTTTTTCCCCTTTTACCAGCTTCACCTCTACCTTTTCTTAACTTGTTTTTTGTAGAGCCAGGAGTTGGTTTTAGATGATGAAATCTTAATTTATCCATTATTAAACCTCTTCAATACTTACTAGATGATTTACAACTCGTAACATTCCCTGTAGAGAGTCATCCATATCTCTTTCAACAGAAGAATTTATTTTCTTTAATCCCAATGACTTGATGGTTTCACGCGACTTGTGACCTTGACCAATAAGGCTTCTTTTAAGGGTGATTTTTACTTTAGACATCTTGTGATGCTACTTTTCTTTCAGCTTTAGTTTTTTCATAAGCATCAACTAATCCTTTTGGAGCAATTTCGGAAGGTTTTTTTCCTCTTAATTTTGCGACTGAATCAGGTGTTCTTTGTCCAAGTAAACCATTGATAGTTGCTTTTGCGACATTCAAGTGAGTTGGTGAACCTAAAGACTTAGCAAGAATATCTTTAATTCCTGCGACTTGTAATACCTCTCTTGCAGCACCTCCTGCAATAATACCTGTTCCTGGAGAAGCTGGCTTAAGAAGAACTTTTGATGAGCCATGTTCTCCTGTAATTGTATGAACTATTGTTGAGCCTGCCATAGGAATTTGATGTATATCCTTTTTTGCATTTTCAATTGCTTTCTGTATAGCTAGAGGAACTTCTGAACCTTTTCCATAACCTATACCGGCACTACCATTTCCATCCCCAACAGCTACCAAGGCTGTAAAAGCAAAGTTCCTACCACCTTTAACAACTTTGGCCACTCTGTTTATGTGAATAACACTCTCTTGTAATTCTGATTCAACCATTAAAACTTAATTCCTTTTTCTCTTATGCCTTCAGCTACAGCTTGTACTCTTCCATGATAAATATATCCGCCTCTATCAAAAACTGCTTCTTTGACACCAATTTCATTAAGTGCTTCACCTAATTTTTCTCCAACTTTTTTTGAGATCTCTACAGTTAAATTCTGATTCTTAAGTTCACTAGATAAAGTACTGGCTGTTGCTATCGTGCTTTGACCTAAATCATCTATTGCCTGTACATAAATATTTTTATTACTTTTAAACACAGCCAATCTTGGCTTTGTAGCAGTTCCATAAATTTTTTTTCTTATTCTAATTTTTCTTTTAATTCTAGGATTCTTTGTTTTCATAACCATCTTACGCTCCTGCTGTCACAGCAGCTTTACCTGCTTTTCTTCGAACATATTCATCTTTGTAACGAATACCTTTACCCTTATATGGCTCTGGAGGCTTAATAGCTCTTATGTTTGCAGATACCTCTCCAACTAAAGCCTTATCAATACCAGAAACTATTATTGTATTTTGATCTGGAACTTCATATTTTATGTTTTCAACTTTTTTAAATAATACCGGATGCGAGAAACCACATAATATTTCTAAATCATTACCTTTCATTGACACTCTGTGACCAACTCCAACAAGTGTAAGTGTTTTTGAATAACCTTCTAGAACACCCTCTATGTTATTTGAGACAAGAGATCTATACAAACCATGTAAACTTTTAACAAATTTGTCTTCACTTGTTCTTGAAAATGTAAGAATTCCATCATTTATTTCAAAAGTTATTCTGTCATCAATAATTGTTGTTGCCAAATCTCCCTTTGGGCCTTTTACTGAAATTGTCATATCTTTTATTAATACTTCAACTTTTTCAGGTATTGTAATTGGTTTATTGCCAATACGACTCATGACCATACCTCACAAATTAACTCTCCACCTAGTTTTCTTTTTCTAGCTTCTGAGTCAGTAAGTAGACCACGTGATGTGGAAACTATGACTGTACCTAAACCACCGTTGTTTCTTGGCAACTTATCAAAACTTGAATAAACTCTCTGGCCTGGCTTTGACAATCTGTTCATACCAGATATTACTGACATACCCTCATCTGAATATTTCATATCGATATCAATGAGCTTTTCAACTCCCTCACCAGATATTTTTACATCTGACACATAACCCTCATTTTTTAAAAGCTTTGCTAATTCGAACTTAAAGTTTGAGTGGGGTATAGAGACACTAGGTTTTGAGACCATAGATGCATTTCTAAGTCTTGTAAGTAAATCGGATATTGGATCAGTGACCATTTTTTACCACGAAGCTTTCTTTATTCCAGGAAGCTCGCCTTTGAGTGCTAAGTCTCGAAATGTATTTCTTGACATGCCAAATTTCCTGAGTGTACCTCTTGGTCGGCCAGTTACTTGGCATCTGTTTCTATGTCTAGTTGCAGAGGCATCTCTTGGCATTTTTGCTATCTTCTTTTGAGCCTCTCTTTTTTCATCATAAGTAGAGGCCGGATCTTTAATTATTGCTAGTAATTCTTTACGTTTTTCATTGTAAAAATTTACAGTGTCTAATCTTTTGTTGTTTTTAACTATTTTACTTGTTTTTGCCATTTTTTAATTCTCTCTAAAAGGAAACCCTAGCGAATGTAATAATACATATCCTTTTTTATTATCGTTAGCGGTTGTACAAATTGTAATGTTCATGCCTCGAATGTCTCTAACCTTATCGTATTCGACTTCAGGAAAGACTAACTGCTCGTTTAACCCGAGTGAGTAATTTCCATTTCCATCAAATGATTTCTGGCTAAATCCTCTAAAGTCTCTAATCCTAGGGACTACTACTTGAATGAATCTATCATAGAATTCCCACATTCTATCTCCGCGAAGGGTTACGGCTACCCCCACTGGCATTCCCTCTCTTACCTTAAAACCTGCTATGGATTTTTTAGCTCTTTTAATAACTGGTTTTTGACCTGAAATTGCAGTGAGCTCATCAACAATTGACTCTAAAGTTCTACCATCTGTTGCAGCTTTACTAGATCCAATATTAAGAACAATTTTTTCAAGGGTGGGTATTTGATTTACATTCTCCAGACCTAACTCTTTTTTAATCTCTTCATTTAACCCAGTATTAAATGCTTCTTTTAACCTTGGAATCATACTTCATCTCCTGTTTGAGCTAGAACTCTATACTTTTGACCATTTTTATCAAATTTATAAGCAACCCTTCCACTCTTCTTTTTAACGACTAGGGCTACATTCGAAATGTGAACTGGCATGGTGATGTCAATTACGCCACCTTGCATTGTTTGGCCTTGCGGTTTTTGATGTTTTTTAGCTATGTTGATGCCTTCAACAAGTACTTTATCTTTTTTAGGAAAAACTTGTAATACTTTACCTTCTTTTCCATTATCTTTCCCAGCAATAACTTTTACTAAATCACCCTTTTTAATTTTCATTAGATTACCTCCGGTGCTAGCGATACTATTCTCATAAACTTTTTCTCTCTTAACTCTCTACCAACTGGTCCAAAAATTCTTGTACCTCTTGGCTGTTCTTGCTCATTAATAATTACACAAGCATTTTCATCAAACCTTATATAGGTGCCGTCTTTCCTTCTTGTCTCTTTACTTGTCCTGACAACTACGGCTTCAACGATATCCCCTTTTTTTATTTGGCCACCTGGTATTGCATCTTTGACAGTAGCAGTGAAAACATCCCCTAGTCCTGCATACCTAATTCTAGAACTACCTTTTACTTTGATACATAACACTTCTTTTGCACCAGAGTTATCAGCAACCTTAAGACGAGATTCCTTTTGTATCATCTTGCCCTCTCAATTACTTCAGTGACTCTCCATCTTTTGGTCTTAGAGATTGGTTTTGTCTCCATAATTTTCACTGTGTCGCCCATTTTTGCTTCAAAACTTTCATCATGAACATGAAGCTTTCTAGTTTTTTTAACAATCTTTCCATATTTTGGATGAGGATACTGTAGCTCGATAGCTACGGTAACTGTATTTTGTCTTTTATCTGAGACAACTACACCAGTTTTAACTTTTCTTGACGATCTTTCTATTTGGTCACTCATTATTATCAGCCTTCATCATATCTTCTCTTTTTTTTTGGTTTAAAACTGTGTTTGCTTGTGCAATTTGTTTTTTAATTTTTTTAAATATAGAAGTGTCCTCAATCTGACTTGTTGCCAAAGAAAATCTTGATTCCATTAGTTCTTTTTTTAATTCAGATACTTTAGTCTCAAGCTCCGAAATAGACAGTTCTCTTAGGTCGTTTATGCTCATGTGTGCCTCATAACAAATTTTGTACTTATTGGTAATTTATGTCCTGCTTTTCTAAAAGCTTCTCTTGCAACTTCCTCGGAAACACCAGAAATCTCGAACATTATTCTTCCGGGCTTAACAACAGCTACGTAGTATTCAACAGCTCCTTTTCCAGAACCCATTCTTACTTCTGCAGGTTTTGTGGTTATAGGTTTATGAGGAAATATATTTATCCAAACTTTACCTTTTCTTTGCATGGTACGAGTAATTGTTATTCTTGCAGCTTCAATTTGACGTCCAGTAATGTAAGAAGTTTCTATAGCTTGTAAACCAAAGTCCCCAAAATGAACTTCTGTTCCACCTTTGGACATGCCTTTTCTTCTCCCTCTATGGGATTTTCTATACTTTGTTTTTTTAGGCATTAACATAAACTATTCTTCTTCCAATATTGATTTTTCTTCTTCAAATTGTTCTTGTGCTTTTACGGGAGTTATTTTTTTGCCGCCTCCAGCTTCCACTATTTTAGAAGTTTGTTCTCCAGCTTTTTTACCGCCTCCAGCTTCAAGGATTCTTGACTCTTTTGCTTCTCCTACCGCAGCTTCGACTCTTGATTTTACAGATTTAACTCTTCCGCTTGCTGGACCTCCACTAGCTAAAGATGCTTCCGCAGCAATTTTTTCTTGATGTAATTTATTTGTTGCCACTACATCACCTTTGTAAACCCACACTTTTACACCTATAGCTCCAACTGTTGTATGAGCTGCTGCTCTACCAAAATCTATATCTGCTCGGAGTGTGTGTAGAGGTACTCTTCCTTCACGGTACCATTCCCTTCTACCCATTTCTGCTCCACCTAAGCGACCAGAACATTCCACTCTAACTCCTTCTGCTCCCGCCTTTAATGCAGATCCTACTGCTCTTTTCATAGCTCTCCTGAAAGCAACCCTATTTTCTAACTGATCAGCTACAGCTCGAGCTAAAAGCTGAGCATCTAATTCAGCTTCCCTAACTTCAATGATATTAAGTTTTACTGGTTGGCTTGTGAGTTCTTCAAGACCTTTTCTTAAACGATCTGCTTCAGCACCTTTTCTACCTATTACAACTCCTGGACGTGCAGTATGGATATCTACTTGAACTTTATCTCTAGTTCTTTCAATATCAATTCTTGAGAGAGCACCTTTTAAAAGCTCTGCCGTTAAAAATTCTCTAATTCTGTAATCTTGATTTACTAGTTTTGTATAGTCTTTATCGCTAAACCATCTAGATTTCCAATCATTGACTATTCCTATCCTAAATGCATATGGATGTGTTTTTTGACCCATCGTTATCCCTCTACACTTTCTAATTCAATTAATATGTGGGAAGTTCTTTTATTAATTCTTCCAGCACTTCCTCTAGCTCTAGGTCTAAATCTTTTTAAAGTTGGCCCTTCATCTGCAATGGCTTTTGTAATTTCTAGATTTGCGGATGACATGCCAAAATTATTTTCAGCATTAGCAATTGCGCTTTCTAAGAGCTGTTTAATATCTGTTGCGGCTTTTCTTTTTGTAAAAGTCAATATGTTGAGTGCTTCATTAACATTCAATCCTCTTATGAGATTCAAAACTAATCTCACTTTGTATGGAGATTGTCTAATATACTTACTTTTTGCTGTAACTGTTTGTTTTTCCATTAGTTTTGTCCCGGATGACCTTTAAAGGTACGTGTTGGAGAAAACTCTCCAAGTTTGTGACCAACCATTGCCTCAGTAATAAATATAGGAAGGTGTTGCCTTCCATTATGGACTGCTATTGTCAATCCAACCATTTCAGGAACTACTGTTGACCTTCTACTCCAAGTCTTGATTACTGTTTTGTTACCACTATTTTTTGCATCCTCTACTTTTGAAAGTAAATGATCGTCAACAAATGGCCCTTTTCTCAAACTTCTTGACATAATTAACCTCTACCCTTTTGGGATCGTCCTCTAATAATTGATTTGTTACTATATTTCTTTTTATTTCTAGTCTTTTTCTCTGGCTTACCCCAAGGGCTCACAGGAGTTCTACCTCCAGATGATTTACCTTCTCCACCACCAAGTGGGTGATCAACTGGGTTCATTGCAACACCTCGAGTTTGGGGTCTAACACCCTTCCATCTTTTACGTCCTGCTTTTCCAAGTTTTGTTAATTCTGCTTCAGCATTACCTACAGTTCCAATTGTTGCCCTGCAATCCATGGAAACAGTTCTCATTTCGCCAGAAGGTAGTCTTAAAAGTGCTAATCCTCCCTCTTTGCTCATAAGCTGTACAGATGAACCTGCTGATCTTGCCATTTTTGCGCCACCTGCGGGTCTTAGTTCGACATTATGGACAAATGTTCCTGCTGGAATATTTCTAAGTGGAAGACAATTACCATCTTTTATGTCAGCTTTTGGACCTGAAATTATTTCTGCTCCAGGAAGAATTCCATCTGGTGCAATAATGTATGCTTTTTCTCCATCAACATAGTGAAGAAGAGCTATACGGGCATTTCTATTTGGATCATATTCAATCGCTGCTACTTTTGCAGGTATATTATCTTTTGTTCGCTTGAAATCTATAATTCTGTATTTTCTTTTGTGCCCTCCACCACGATGCCTCGAGGTAATTCTACCTTTATTATTTCTACCACCGGATGAATTTTTAGATTGAAGTAATGACTTTTCTGGTTTACTTTTTGTAATTTCTTTAAAGTCTCCCGATACTTGTCCTCTCATTCCAGGTGTTACTGGTCTAATTTTCTTTTGACCCATAACCTATACCCCAAATGCCTCAATAGTATCTCCCTCTTGAAGGGTGATTATTGCAATCTTCTTTGTACTTTGTTGACCTAAGATATAGCCAAATCTTTTTTTCTTGCCTTTTCTATACATTGTATTAACTGACAACACTTCGACATCAAATAGCTCTTGGGCAGCTCTTTTTATTTCAGGCTTATTAGCATCTGAATGAACAAAAAAAGTGTAAGCATTAGAATCTGAAATTCTGTCATATGACTTTTCAGATATTACAGGCGAAATTAGTACATCTTCTAAATACTTCATTTAACTTCTCCTGTTAAGTAATCCATTGCGTTTTTTGATAGAACTGTATTATCTGTTGAGACGACGTCATAAGTAGAAAGTTTTTTTACAGAAACTATTCTTGAGTTTTCTAGGTTCCTAAATGATTTTATTAAATTGTCATCACCTTCGCCGTAAACAAATATAAATGACCGTTTTATATTAAATTCACTTAATACTGTAGAAGCTAACTTTGTAGAGGGTACGTCTACCGATTGACCATCAATGACAAATAAAGCTTCCTCTTTTATCCTTTGAGAAATTGCCATATTTAATGATTTCTTTTTCATTTTTTTTGGAGTTCTGTCAAGGTACACTCTTCCACCTGGACCATGTGCAATACCTCCACCAACAAACTGTGGCGAACGTAAAGAACCCTGTCTTGCTCTACCTGTTCCTTTTTGTGCCCAAGGTTTTGCACCTGTTCCTGAAACTTGTGATCTTGTTTTCACAGAAGCTGTGTTATTTCTATAATTTGTTCTATTTGATTTTACGACTTGATGTAAGAGTCCAATATTGATATCCTCGATTACTTCAAAATTAAATTGACTCTTAGTAACTTTATTGTCAGCTGTATTATAAGTGTCTAGTTTAATACTCATTATGAAACCTTAACTGCTGACTGAATTTGGACTATATTTCCTTTTTTACCCGGAACTGGTCCATTAACTAAAATATAGTTTTTTTCTGCATTGATTTCAACAATAGTTACAGATTGGATAGTCTTTTTTTGGTTACCCATTCTACCAGCCATTTTTTGACCTTTGAAAACATGTCCTGGGTATGAGGCATTACCAATTGAACCCCCGGCTCTATGCACCTTATGAACACCATGACTAGCTTTTTGTCCGGAAAAGTTATGACGTTTCATTACACCTGTAAAGCCGTGGCCTTTTGAAAATCCTGTTATATCAATTTTTTGTCCTACTTCAAAATACTCGCTTACATTTAATTCTGTTCCAGATTTAATTTTAGAATCTTCATCAAGAGGAACTTCATAAAGACATTCTCCTGGTTCGACTTTGTATTTGTCGTAATGTTGTTTAGTTGGTCTGTTGGCTTTTTTGTTAGACCCTATTGTTAGCTGAGCTGCAGAGTAACCATCTTTTTCAGCTGATTTGATCTGTACTACTCTACACCCTGAAATGTCTAATACTGTTACACCTTTTGCATTTGACTCTTCATCAAATATTTGAGTCATACCTACTTTTTTAGCGATTAATGTTTTCATAACTTAATCTCTACTTCTACACCGGCCGGTAAATCAAGTCTCATTAATGAATCTACAGTTTTTGGAGTAGGTTCAATAATGTCAATAAGTCTCTTATGAATCCTCATTTCAAAATGTTCTCTTGATTTTTTAAAAACATGTGGTGATCTTATTACACAATATCTGTGTATTTGAGTAGGTAGAGGAATTGGACCCTTTACTTTTGCTTGAGTCTTAATAACAGTTTCTGCAATTTTACGTGCAGACTCATCAACAACGTAGTTGTCATAAGCCTTTAATTTTATTCTTATTTGCTGTTGTTGCTTTGCCATTTCTTCCTCAAAAAAAACCGGGAGCAAGTAGTCTACCCCCGGTTGATTTTTATTACTCTATAACTTTTGTTACTTGTCCTGCTCCTACAGTTCTGCCACCTTCACGGATAGCAAACTTCACTCCTTCTTCCATCGCAATTGGGGAGATTAGTTCAACTGTTACGGAGACGTTGTCACCAGGCATTACCATTTCGGTACCCTCTGGGAGACTAACTTCACCGGTTACATCAGTAGTTCTAAAATAGAACTGCGGTCTGTATCCTTTGAAAAATGGATTGTGACGTCCACCTTCTTCTTTTGTCAAGACGTATACTTCACCCTCAAATTTTGTATGAGGTGTAATTGAACCTGGTTTTGCGATAACCTGTCCTCTTTCAACATCTTCTTTATCGATACCTCTTAAAAGTAGACCAACGTTATCTCCAGCTCTACCTTCATCAAGTAGTTTTCTGAACATTTCAACACCAGTACACACTGATTTTTGAGTATCTCTAATACCAATAATTTCAACTTCTTCGTTTACATTAACGATTCCTTGTTCGATTCTTCCAGTAACAACTGTACCTCGACCTGTAATAGAGAATACGTCCTCTACAGGCATTAGGAATGGTTTATCAACGATTCTTGTTGGTTCCTCGATATAATTATCAACTTGCTCCATCATTTCTAAGACAGCTTTCACACCAGCTTCATCACCCTCAAGTGCTGCTAATGCTGAACCTCTGACTACTGGAACGTCGTCTCCAGGAAAATCATATGCTGAAAGAAGTTCTCTTACTTCCATTTCAACTAGGTCAAGAAGTTCCTCGTCATCAACTTGATCAACTTTATTAAGGAATACTGCTATTGCTGGTACTCCAACTTGTCTTGCCAAAAGAACATGTTCTCTTGTCTGAGGCATTGGACCATCAGCTGCTGATACAACTAATATTGCACCATCAACTTGTGCTGCACCTGTAATCATATTTTTTACATAGTCAGCGTGACCAGGCATGTCCACATGAGCATAATGTCTATTCTCAGTCTCATACTCTACGTGAGCAATCTGAATTGTGATTCCTCTTTCCCTCTCTTCAGGGGCTTTATCTATATCTTCAAAAGCTGTCGCGTCACCATCACCGGCTTCAGCTAAAACTTTTGTTATTGCGGCCGTCAATGTGGTTTTACCATGGTCAATGTGGCCCATTGTACCGATGTTCACATGAGGCTTGCTGCGGTCAAATTTTTCCTTTGACATATTTTTCTCCTTTTTTAAAAAACCTTAGCTTGAAAACAAGCTTAGACTTCAACCTCTACTCCACGAATACTCGCAGTTATCTCCTTAGTTATTGCGTCGGGGACGTCTTCATAACTATCAAACTGCATCGTAAATGTTGCACGGCCTTGAGTTCTTGAACGCAAATCAGTTGCGTACCCAAACATCTCTGAAAGTGGAACAGTAGCGTTGATGACCTTTGCAGATCCTCTTTGTCCCATCTCAGCAATCTTTCCTCTTCTTGAGGATAGATCTCCGACAACATCTCCCATAAAATCTTCTGGTGTCACTACTTCTACTTCCATAACTGGTTCAAGTAGTTTAATTCCAGCTTTTTTAGCCCCATCTTTTAGAGCCATCGATCCAGCAATTTTAAATGCCATTTCCGAAGAGTCAACATCATGGTAGCTTCCATCAATTAATGTTGCTTTAATATTTTCAAGTGGATAACCAGCTAAAACTCCAGATTCCATTGCTGCTTCAACCCCAGCATTTACAGATGGTATATACTCTCTTGGAATCCTTCCACTCTTAATTAGGTCTACAAATTCGTAACCTTCTTTTATCGGCTCAAGTTCCATAACTACGTGGCCATACTGACCTCTACCACCACTTTGGCGAATGTATTTTGCTTCTATCTTTACTTCTTTTTTAAGAGCCTCACGATATGCAACTTGTGGCTTGCCAATGTTAGCTTCTACTCTAAATTCTCTTTTTAATCTATCTACAAGAATATCTAAGTGTAATTCACCCATTCCTGAAATAATTGTTTGACCAGTTTCTTCATCAGACTGGACTACAAATGTAGGATCTTCTTCTGCAAGTTTTTGTAATCCCTCAGAAAGTTTTTCTTCATCAACTCTAGATTTTGGTTCAATTGCAACAGAAATTACTGGTTCTGGAAATGTCATCGACTCCAGCTGTATTGGATTTGAAGAGTCAGCAAGTGTATCTCCTGTTTTAGCATTTTTAAGTCCCACTCCTGCGACAATATCTCCAGTCGAAATAGCATCGATATCTTCTCTACTATTTGAATGCATTCTTAAAATTCTTCCAAGTCTTTCATCTTTGCCTGTAGTTGTATTTACAACTTTGTCACCTTTTTTAAGTGTCCCTGAATAAACCCTAAAGTAGGTTAATTTTCCAACATGAGGGTCACTTACAACCTTAAAAGCAAGAGCAGAAAATGGTTCTTCATCAGAGTGTTCTCTAACTATTTCATTCTCTTCATCTCCCGGTTTAAAACCAGTTGTAGGTTCAATGTCAAGTGGAGATGGAAGGTAATCTATTACAGCATTAAGAAGTAACTGTACACCTTTATTTTTAAATGCACTTCCAGCAAGAACTGGGACAAAGAGACCTTCTAGTGTACCTTTTCTAATAGCTTTCTTGATTTCTTCTACGGTTAGCTCTTCCTCGCCTAAATATTTTTCAAGAACTTCATCATCTGCCTCAGCAATAACGTCTAATAATTCTTGTCTTTTTTCATTTGCCTCATCGAGCATATCTTCAGCAATATCACTTATATCCCACTCAGATCCGTCATCTTTAGACCAAGTATGTGATTTCATTTCCACTAAATCGACTACACCAACAAAATTTTCTTCAGCTCCAATAGGAATATGTAAAACTGCTGGTTTAGCTTCTAGTCTTTCAACGATAGATTGCACGTCAAAATCAAAGTCTGCACCTGTTCTATCTAGTTTATTAACAAAGCAAATTCTTGGAACGTTGTATTTGTCTGCTTGTCTCCATACTGTTTCAGATTGAGGCTCTACCCCAGCTACTCCATCAAATACTGCAACTGCTCCATCTAAAACTCTAAGTGATCTTTCTACCTCTACTGTGAAGTCAACGTGACCTGGTGTGTCAATAATATTAATTGTGTGACCTTCCCACTCACATGTGGTTGCAGCCGAGGTGATTGTAATGCCTCTTTCCTGCTCTTGCTCCATCCAGTCCATAACCGCAGCTCCGTCATGAACTTCACCAATCTTGTATGTTTTACCGGTGTAGTACAAGACTCTTTCAGTAAGAGTTGTTTTTCCTGCATCAATATGAGCCATTATTCCAATGTTTCTAAGTTGTTTTAAATCTATAGCTCTTTCTGACATCTTTACCACCTATAGTGAGCAAAAGCTCTATTTGATTCGGCCATTTTGTGAACATCTTCCCTTTTCTTGACGGATGCTCCTGTATTTTTACTTGCATCAAGAATTTCTCTGCCTAAACGTTCAGCCATTGTTTTTTCTCCTCTTTTTCTTGAGGCTGCAACCATCCACCTGATTGCTAGTGTTGTACTTCTTCTATGTGGGACTTCCATTGGTACCTGATAGTTAGTTCCACCAACTCGTCTTGATTTTGTTTCAACTTGGGGTTTTACGTTTTCAAAAGCTTCTTTTAATACGGCTAGTGGATCTCCTCCAACTTGTTTTTCAACTAACTCAAGAGCACTGTAGACAATGTTCCTAGCTGTATCTTTTCTTCCATCTAATAAAATTTGATTCGTGAGTTGAGATACCAAAACACTGTTGAATAAAGGGTCAGGTTCTGGTTTACGTTTAAGTGATGGTCCTCTTCTCATGATTAACCTTTTTTACTTCCATATCTTGATCTAGCTTGTTTTCTATCAGTCACACCGGAAGTATCTAATGCTCCTCTTATGACTTTATACCTCACGCCAGGAAGGTCTTTAACTCTACCACCTCTTACTAATACAATTGAATGCTCTTGAAGGTTATGTCCTTCACCAGGTATGTATGCGGTAACTTCTGTACCAGTAGATAATCTAACTCTACAAACTTTTCTTAAAGCAGAGTTTGGTTTCTTAGGTGTAACTGTATACACACGAGTACAAACCCCTCTTCGTTGAGGTGAACCTTTTAGGCCAGGTGTCTTTTCTTTAGACACTTTAGACTTGCGTCCTTTTCTGACTAACTGTTGCGTAGTAGGCATTAATTTTCCAATCTAAATAGTGTTATTGACTTACCGAGAAAGAAGTATATGAGAGTTTTGAACTTACAACAACCAAAAATTTATAAGTTTTTACTCTGTTTCTTCTTCTCCTTCTTCGCCTAGCATAGCTAGCCATTGTGCAGGATTTGGCAGAGCATCTCCATCAGTTTCTTCCGAATCTGATGATGCTTCCATGAATCCTAATGATGAAACTTCAGGAGCATCTGGAAGTGAAGGTGTAAGCTTTTGATAAGCTTCAGAACCAGTTCCCGCAGGAATGAGTGTTCCAATAATTACATTCTCTTTAAGACCCGACAGAGCATCAGTGCTTTTCTTCATTGCTGCTTCTGTTAGTACTCTTGTAGTTTCTTGGAAAGATGCCGCTGATAACCATGAGTCCGTTGCAAGGCTAGCTTTGGTGATACCCATAAGCTCTGGTCTTCCTTCAGCAGGTGTTTTTCCCTCTTTGACTAATGCTTGATTAGTCTTTCTAAATAATGTTGAGTCAACTAGTTCATTTGGCAAGTAATCAGAATCATTAGCATTAACAATTCTTACTCTTCTTAACATTTGTCGAACTATCATTTCAACATGCTTGTCGTGAACTTCAACTCCTTGATCACGATAAGTTTTTTGTACTTCATCAACTAGATACTCTTGAGTCGCACGCACACCATTAATTTCTAGAACTTCCTTAGGTGCCTTTGGCCCAGTTGTTAAAGCATCTCCAGCTTCAACAGTATCTCCTTGATTAACTACTAAAGTTTGCCTTCTCAGTACTTCAACTTCAATGTCTTCTTTTTCATTTTGGATAGTGACTACTCTTGTGCCCTCTGGTGTAGTATCAATAGATTTAATTTTTCCATTTATTGATGACATTACTGATTTACCTTTAGGGTTTCTTGCCTCAAATAACTCAACAATTCTAGGTAGCCCTGATGTAATGTCTAACCCTACAACTCCTCCAGTGTGGAAAGTTCTCATTGTAAGTTGTGTTCCAGGTTCACCAATAGACTGTGCAGAAATAATACCTACAGCCTCTCCAACTTCAACTGGCTTACCTGTAGCTAAGCTAAATCCATAACAAAGAGGATCCATTGTTTCAGGATCTTGTGAGTTAAATGGTGATAAAATATTCACACTTTCAACACCGCATTTAGATATTGCATCTAAAACTTCAGCATCAACATATGTACCTTTTGTTAGTTTTTGAGAATCTCCAAATTCAACTAATTTTTTGTCTTTTTTAACATCTTCAGCAAGCACTCTTCCATAAAGTTTTGAATGCAAGTATCTGCTAACTTTGCCATCAGATTCAATAACTGTTTTTTTAGTACCTCTCCAGTCAATATTTTCATCACCTTGATCTTTTACCACAATACCAGCAGCAACATCCACTAGTCTTCTTGTGAGGTAACCTGAATCAGCAGTTCTTAGGGCTGTATCAGCAAGACCTTTTCTTGCACCGTGAGTAGATATGAAGTATTCAAGAACTGACATTCCTTCTCTAAAGTTACTCTTAATAGGTCTTTCTATAATGTCACCTTTTGGATTGGCAACTAAACCTCTCATACCTGCAAGCTGTCTTACTTGCATCATATTTCCTCTTGCTCCAGATTTAACCATCATATCAACAGGATTAAATTCGTCTGCTTCTAAAGCGCGACTCATTGCATACTGAATCTCATCTGTAGCTTTTGTCCAAATCTCAATTATGGCTTTTTTTCTTTCATCTTCTGTAATTACGCCACTATTAAATTGATTTTCCACCCTCTCAGCGTCACTCTCGTGCTTCTCTAGGATCGTACTTTTTTCTGGTGGGGTTTTTACATCTGTCATAGCTACACTTAAACCTGCTTTGGCTCCGTATTTAAATCCTACATCTTTCATTGCATCTAAGAATTCTCTTAACTCTGCTTTGTTATATCTTTCAATAACTTCAGATATAATTCTCTTCATTTCATTTTTACGAACTTTAGCTTGTATGAATGGAAAGTCTTTTGGAAGTACTTCGTTGAAGTAAACTCTTCCAAGAGTTGTATTCAATAATGCTGAACCATCTACTGGACTTTCAGTAATTAAGTCAGCAAATCTATTTTTAATTTCTCCGTGCATTATCGCATCACCAGAAATTTCGCCAACTCTTAATCTAATTGGAGTTTGAAGACCAATATGTCCTGCTTCATATGCTTGTTCTGCTTCATTAATGTCAACAAATGCCATCTTTGCATCTTCAAGTTTTTCATAGCACTCAGTTATGTAATACAGACCAATGACCATGTCCTGGCTGGGTGAAACAATTGGGTTTCCACTTGCAGGTGATAATACATTGTTCGTAGCAAGCATCAATACTCTTGCTTCAGCCTGAGCCTCTGCAGATAATGGAACATGTACTGCCATTTGATCTCCATCAAAGTCAGCGTTAAAAGCTTCACAAACTAATGGATGAACTTGAATAGCTTTCCCTTCTACTAAAATTGGCTCAAATGCCTGAATACCTAATCTGTGTAAAGTAGGAGCTCTGTTTAAAAGGACAGGATGTTCTTCTATAACTTCAGCTAATACATCCCATACTTGGGCTCTTGATCTCTCAACCATTCTCTTAGCGGATTTAATATTTTGGGCTAAACCTAATTCAACAAGTCTTTTCATAACGAATGGTTTAAAAAGTTCTAAAGCCATCATTTTAGGTAGGCCGCATTGCTGAAGTTGCAAATGTGGTCCTACAACAATTACTGAACGAGCGGAATAGTCAACTCTCTTACCTAAAAGGTTTTGACGAAATCTTCCTTGTTTACCTTTTAACATATCTGATAATGATTTAAGTCCACGACCACCAGCACCTGCAACAGCTCTTCCTCTTCTACCGTTATCAAAAAGTGCATCTACTGATTCTTGTAACATTCTTTTTTCGTTACTAATTATTATGTCTGGTGCTCCAAGTTCAATTAATTTTTTTAACCTGTTGTTTCTGTTAATTAATCTTCTGTATAGATCATTTAAATCTGAAGTAGCAAAACGACCACCATCAAGTTGGACCATAGGTCTCAATTCAGGAGGAATTACTGGAACTATCTCCAATATCATTGCTTCAGGTGGATTTTTTCCGTCAGCAAATGGCTTGATAACTTTCATTCTTTGAATTGCTCGTTGTCTTCTTTGAGCAGATTTGGAATCTAAGTCCGATTTTAATTTTTCCATCTCAGCTTTTAAGTCAACTAGTTTAACTAATTCTCTTACAGCCTCAGCACCCATACCACCAGTGAAATATTCATCATACTTATCAATCATTTCACGCCACAAGGTGTCATCTTCAATAATGTCCTTTGGTTTAAGAGTTTTTAATCTTGAGAAAGCATTCTTGATTACTTCGATTTCATCATCTGATTTTTTCTTTTTGCCTTTAATCTCTTTTTCAATTTCTTTCTTTCGCTCTTGAACTTCAGCTTCTGGAACTTTTCCATTTTCCATAGCCTTAATCTCTAGCTTCATTTGCTTAATTCTTTTTGATTCCCATTCTTGATGGTCTTCATCTACAATCTCACATTCAGCGACAACTGCTTCTTCGAGCTCACTTAAATCTTTAGTTCGTTTTTTTTCATCGATAGAGACAACGAGATATGCTGCAAAGTAAATAATTTTCTCGAGTTCTTTAGGGGACATATCTAGGAAATAACCCAACCTACTTGGAACACCTTTAAAGTACCAAATATGAGTTACTGGGGCAGCTAGTTCAATGTGACCCATTCTTTCACGTCTAACTTCTCGCCTTGTGACTTCTACGCCACATCTTTCGCAGACAATTCCTCTATAACGAATTCTCTTGTATCTTCCACAAGAACATTCCCAATCTTTTGTTGGTCCAAAAATTCTTTCATCAAAAAGTCCATCTTTTTCAGGTTTCAAAGTTCTGTAGTTAATAGTCTCTGGTTTTTTAACTTCACCAAATGACCAACTTCTCATTTGGTCAGTAGTAGCGAGGCTAATGCTTAATTCATCAAATACTTTTTCCATAATTCCTATAACTCCGGTTCATCTTGTTCTGGTTTTGACATATCAATACCAAGGGTTTCTGCAGTCTTGACGTATTCATCGCTAATTTCTTTCATTGAAATTTCTTCACCAGCTGATAAAATTTCTACGTTTAAACACAAACTTTGCATTTCTTTTAATAAAACCTTAAAAGACTCTGGTATTCCTGGTTCAGGAATATTGTCACCCTTAACAATTGACTCGTATACCTTAACTCTTCCAACAGTGTCGTCAGATTTAATTGTAAGCAGTTCTTGCAATGCGTAACTAGCTCCATATGCTTCTAGTGCCCATACTTCCATTTCTCCAAACCTTTGGCCACCAAATTGTGCTTTACCACCTAGAGGTTGTTGTGTGATCATCGAATAAGGGCCCGTTGACCTTGCGTGTATTTTTTCATCTACTAAGTGAATTAGTTTCAATATATATGTGTATCCAACAGTGATTTTTGAATCAAAGGCTTCTCCGGTACGACCATCATATAATGTGGTTTTTCCATCGGTGTTAACCATTTGTATTCCATCTCTGTTTTCATTTACATTTTCAAGTATTTTGTGGATTTCGTCTTCATCAGCTCCATCAAATACAGGAGTGCTGACTAATGTTCCTGGTTTTGCACCTTTAGAGGCAAGAGTATCACCTTTATATTCTCCCCAACCTTGATCGGCTGCCCAACCTAAGTGAGTTTCTAATACTTGTCCTAAATTCATACGACTTGGTACACCTAATGGAGATAATAGAATATCTACTGGAGTTCCATCTTCCATAAATGGCATATCTTCAATAGCATTTATTTTTGAAATAACACCTTTGTTGCCATGTCTTCCCGAAAGCTTGTCTCCAACTTGAATTTTTCTTTGGATAGCTACGTAAACTCGTACTTTTTTGTTTACTCCTGGTGGAAGATCTTCTCCATTTTCTCTATCGAGAATTTGCACATCAATAACTTTTCCTTTTTGTCCGTGGGGAACTCTAAGAGAGGTGTCTCTCACTTCTCTTGCTTTCTCACCAAAAATAGCTCTTAATAGTCTTTCTTCTGGAGTAAGTTCTGTTTCACCTTTTGGTGTTACTTTGCCGACCAGATAATCTCCCGGTGTGACTTCAGCACCTATTCTTACAATTCCCATTTCATCTAAATCCATTAAAACTTCTTCTGCAACATTAGGAATGTCTCGAGTGATTTCTTCTTCGCCTAACTTTGTATCACGAGCTTCTATTTCATGTTCCGCAATATGGACAGATGTTAAAACATCTTCTTTTACTAATCTTTCTGATATGACAATTGAGTCTTCAAAGTTATAACCATCCCATGGCATGTAAGCAACTAAGAGGTTCTTACCTAAAGCAAGCTCCCCTCCCTGGGTGCTAGGTCCGTCTGCCAAGACATCACCAGGTTTAACTTTAGTTCCAACTTTTACAAGTGGTTTTTGATTTGCAGAAGTCGCTTGGTTAGATCTCTTAAATTTTTGAACTTCAAATGTGTGCTTTTTATTAGTTTCTTTCTCTTTAAGGACTATCTCATCACCGGAGACATTAATGACCTCTCCTGAAACAGGTGAAATTAGAGCTTCACCAGAATCTCTAGCAACATTCTCTTCCATTCCTGTACCAACATATGGAGCTTCAGTTTTCACAAGTGGAACAGCTTGTCTCTGCATGTTAGAACCCATAAGTGCTCTGTTAGCATCATCATGTTCTAAAAATGGAATTAAAGCTGTTGTGACAGAACAGATCTGTTTTGGACTTACGTCCATGTAATCAATTTCTTTATCTGAAACGAAGGCAACTTCACCATCTGTTTTTCTGCATAAAACTTTTTTATTTTTGAATGTACCATCGTCGTTAAGTGGAGCGTTAGCTTGTGCAATGGTTACATCATTTTCATCGTGAGCAGTAAGATAAACTTCTTTGTTTGTCCTAACAACACCATTCTCTACTTTCCAGTATGGAGTCTCGATGAAACCAAAATCATTGATTCTTCCGTATGTGGCTAATGTTCCAATTAATCCAATGTTTGGACCTTCTGGAGTTTCGATTGGACACATTCTTCCGTAATGGGAAGGGTGAACGTCCCTAACTTCGAAACCGGCTCGTTCTCTTGAGAGACCACCAGGTCCTAAGGCTGAGAGCCTCCTTCTGTGAGTTAATGCTGCAATTGGGTTAGGTTGATCCATAAACTGGCTCAACTGACTTGTACCAAAAAATTCTTTAAGCGCTGCTTGAATAGGTCTGATGTTAATAAGTGATTGTGGTTTTATCGCATCCGGTTCTTGAGTTGTCATTCTTTCTCTTACAACTCTTTCAAGTCTGCTCAATCCTACTCTTACCTGATTTTGAACAAGTTCTCCAACAGTTCTTATTCTTCTGTTAGAAAAATGATCAATATCATCAAGTCTTACTTTTATATCTTTGCCAAGATTATTGGTCATAGTTTCTTCTTTTGCATGAAGGGCTATAACATATTTGATCGAATCAATCATGTCATCGATCCTCAACATTCCATCAACCTCTGTTGTGTATTGTTTTTGATCCTTTTCGCTATAATCTCTGCCTAATTTTTGCTCTACTTTATATCTACCGACTTTTGACAAATCATATCTTTTTTCGGTATAGAACATTTGCTTAATTAAGTTTCTTGCTGATTCAACTGTTGCGGGTTCACCGGGACGTAGTTTCCTATATAAGTCAATTAAGGCAGCCTCTGGTGAAGGATCTGGGTCTCTTTCAATTGTATTTTGGATTGAAGGAAAGTCTCCAAAAATGTTAATTGCATCTTCTTTTGTCTCAATTTTATATTTCTCCCATTGAGTTGGATCCACAGCGTAAAGTGCTCTTAAAAATGCTGTAATGTGCTGTCTTCTTTTTCTATCAACTCGTACACCAATTGTATCTCTCTTGTCTGTATCAAATTCTAACCATGCACCTCTACCCGGAATCATTTTTCCAATATAAATATCTTTATCTGAAGTCTTATCAATTTCTTTTGAAAAATATACACCAGGAGAACGAACAAGTTGGCTAACAATTACTCTCTCTGTCCCGTTGATGACGAAAGAACCTGTATCGGTCATTATTGGGAAGTCACCAAGAAATACTGTTTCTCTTTTTTGCTGATAAGTTTCAGCATCTGTAAATTCAGCGATTACATATAAAGGTTGAGAATATGTAGAGTCAGTTATTTTACATTCTTCTAAACTTTTCATTGGTGGTTCAAAAAAGTGTTCTAGGAACTCTAATTTGAAACGTCCTGAAAAGTCTTTAATAGGTGAGATTTCATTAAGAATCTCGGACAGACCTTCGTCTAGAAACTTTTTAAATGAATCTTTTTGTATATTTAATAAATCTGGAATCTCCAAACCTTTAGTTCTTGCAAACGAAAGTCTAGAATTCTGAACAGCGGACAACAAGCCTCCTCAAAAATAAAATACGATAACCCGAAGGGTAAAGTATATAAGTACTTCTTATTTAAGCAAACAAATAATGTTAATTATTTGAGTTCTACGGTAGCACCAGCAGCTTCAAGAGCTTCTTTTGCTTTATCAGCATCTTCTTTTGAAGCACCTTTAAGTATGTCAGATGGAGCACCATCAACGAGTTCTTTGGCTTCTTTCAAACCAAGACTAGTTAGTCCTCTTACTTCTTTAATAACTTGTATTTTCTGTCCGCCAGCTTCTGTTAGAACAACATCAAAAGAATCTTTAACTTCTTCTGATCCGCCATCTCCACCTGCTGGAGCTGCTGCCACAGCTACCGGAGCTGCTGCAGTAACATCAAACTTCTCTTCAAATGAGTCTAAGAATTCTTTCAATTCTAAAACTGACATTTCTTCAAAGACAGATAACAACTCTTCTGTTGTCATTTTTGCCATTGTTATTCCTCCTCTTTAATTACATCCTCTGAATCTTCTTTAGAAGAATCAGATTCTTTCGCTTCTGAACTTGTTTCTGGATTTGCTTCTTTCATATCAAGCAATGCTTTAAAAGCATACCCAGATTTGCTTAATACTCCTTTTAGACCTAATGCCATTTTCGTCAAAGGTGAATTGAATCCCCCTGCAATCTTGGCTAAGAGAACGTCTCTAGTTTCGATAGATGCAAGAATGTTAATTTGATCAATTGTTAATGGCTCAGACTCCATTAATCCGCCCTTAACAACAAATGAATCGTAGTCTTTGGAAAATTGTTTCAGTACTTTAGCAGCCTCAACCGGGTCGGACTCTATAACGGCAACTCCAGTCGGCCCTGCAAAATGTTCTAGTATAGATTCATAACCGATATTCTCAGCAGCTCTTTTAGCGAGAGACATTTTTACTACATTAAAAGTTGCACCTGCATTTTTTAGTTCTCTTCTAAGTTTTGTTTGTTCAGTTACAGTCAATCCACGGTATTCAGCTAAAACTAATGCGTTTGCTGAACTGAATAGCTCTTCAAGCTCTTTTACTTTATCTGCTTTATCTTGTCTAACCATAAAAAAATCCTTGCAAACCAAGGACTAGGCAATTTACCTGCGATAGATGTTTAAAGTTTCCTACTATCGGTCTTTGGTTTAAGTTGTATCTAAACAATATAGCTCAATTGAATTTATCAGCAAATAAATTTATAGATTAATATCTACGCTAACTGACGGCCCCATTGTAGAGGATAGATACATTGACTTAATGTACTCTCCCTTTGAGGAGGCAGGTTTAGCTCTGGTAATTACAGCAATAACTTCTTCAAGATTTGTTTTTAAGTCTTCAGCAGTAAAAGATACTTTTCCAATAGATAGGTGAACATTCCCCAGTTTGTCATTTTTAATTTCGACTTTTCCTTTTTTAAAATCTTCAACAGCTTTTGCAACATTTGGAGTTACGGTTCCTGTTTTAGGATTCGGCATTAGGCCCTTAGGACCTAAGATTTTTCCAAGTTGTCCAACATCGGCCATCATTTCTGGTGTTGAAATAACTAGATCTACATCAAGTTTTTCTTCTGAGGCAACCTTTGTAGCTAACTCTTTACCCCCCACAATATCTGCACCAGCATTCTCAGCTTCGGTTAAAGCTTCTCCACCTGCAAATACGGCAATTTTAATACTTTTACCATTTCCATGAGGTAATGAAACGGTAGTTCTTATATTTTCTTCTACAGCTTTTGTATCAATTCCTAAAGAAAAGACTACATCTATAGATTCATCAAAATTTGCAGTTGAGTTTTCTTTACAAATCGTAAGGGCCTCTAATAGGCTCTGTTTCGATTCAGGCATATTTTTTTTCGCTTCGTTGTATTTTTTACTGTATTTTTTCATATTTCTCCCTTTGGTTCAAACGACCTAAGTCTCCCAAATATATTTTTTTTAACTTTCTACTGTAACGCCCATTGATCTAGCAGTACCAGCAATAATATTTATCGCCATGTCTATATCATTAGCATTTAAATCTACCATTTTTGCTTCAGCAATATTTTTAAGTTGGTCTCTAGTTATAGATGCAACTTTCACTTTGTGTGGTTCAGCTGAACCAGACTCAAGTCCAATTGCTTTTTTGATTAAATATGATGCTGGAGCTGTTTTTGTTTCAAATGTAAATGAATTATCTTCAAATATTGTAATTTCAACAGGGACTGTTTCACCTTGTCTACTTGAAGTATCATTATTAAAAGCTTGGACAAAGTCCATAATGTTTACTCCATATTGTCCCAATGCTGAACCAACAGGCGGTGCTGGTGTCGCTCCCCCTCCAGGAATTTGTAGTTTTAATTTCGCTTTTACTTCTTTAGCCATTTTTTATTCCTTAATTCTTAACAATGTCTGTGAAACCCAGTTCAACTGGAGTTTCACGTCCAAATATGTTAACTAATACTGTAACTTTTGATTGGTCTAAGTTTATTTCTTCAATTATTCCATTAAAGTCAGCAAAAGGTCCTGTTGTAACTCTCACAGTTTCTGCAACTTCAAAATCTGGTTTGAATTTTGGTGACTCTTTTTTAACTTCAACTTCTTCGTTAGAACCTAGAATTCTTTCAATTTCTCGTCTAGATAATGAAACTGGCAACTTGCCGGATCCAACAAAACCTATAATCGATGGTGTATTACGAATTTCGTACCATGTAGTGTCATCTAAGTCCATTCTTACTAATACATATCCTGGAAATGTTTTCTTTTCTACATTAACTTTTTTACCATTTCTTATTTCTACTACTTCATCAGTGGGAATAACCACATCGTAAACTTTATCGTCTAAATGTAAGTTTTTAATACGAGTAAGTATGTTTGTTCGAACCTTCTTTTCATGTCCGGATTGAGCATTTAAAACAAACCATTCCCCTGGAAGGTCATATGGGTGCAGATTTGCACTAAAATCTTCTAAGACTTCTTCAGTCTCTTCAACTAAAATTTCATCATTCATTATTTCTATCCTCCAGAAGATAACAGGCTAATCAAAGTATTTTTAAAACCAAAGTCCATTCCAAAAATTAATAACGTCATCGAAATAATAGTTACTATTGTTACGACGGTAAATGTAGTCAATGTATCAACAGTTGGCCAATTTACTCTTTTTAATTCAGTTCTGACTTCACCAAGGTAAATAGAGATTCTTTTGAATCTAGAAACCTTTTCCTCATTGCTAAACTTGCCGACATTTCTGTCTGCTTTTTTTGCCAGGCGTTCTTCACGCTCTGACATTCTTCTCATTTCTCTATTCATTTCATTCATAATTTACCTCTTGCAGGGGCGGTGAGACTCGAACTCACAACCTCAGGTTTTGGAGACCCGCGCTCTGCCAATTAGAGCTACACCCCTAAGTTTACTCTTTGTCTAACTCATTAGATGAGCGCTTTAACCCAAAGACCAATATTACTAAAGACATTAATCCAAGTAGTGTCAATAATATTATTTTTGTACCTTTATTAGTAGTAGTTTTTACTTTTTTATCTAAAGAAGACATGACCCGTGATGTGAAGTCCTCTGGGGCTTCAATATCAACTTGTACTTCATTTTCAAGTTCCTCTCTAAAAGCTCTATATCTCTTGCCTGCTGTCTGACATTTTAAGCAGTATTGGACATGGTTATCAGAATCAAACTGAAAATAAACTCCATTGAGATAGGTTTTTATCATTTGATTTCTTTTCCTTCTGCACACAGCTTGGTACTTTAGGTTTTTTAAAATTTCTTTCATGCCTCTACATCCTCCAAAATAGTTCTTAGTTTTTGATGTGCTCTATGCAGTCTTACTTTCGCTGCAGTCACACTTATGTCTAAATACTCTGCTATTTCTTTATGTGATCTACCTTCTATATTTTTCAACTCAACAATAATTCTTTGTTCTAGTGGAATTTGGTCTAACGCTTTTCTTAGTACTGAAGATAAATCTGAATTTATTGCGATTAACTCCGGATCATTTTTTTCATCAATGACTATGGGTTCTTGAGTATCTTCGATATTTAGTGAATAATGCTTTTTAGCTTTTTTTCTTAACGTCCAAGCTGTATTTACAGTGATCCTGTATATCCATGTGCTGAATGTTGAATCACCTCTAAATTTATCAATTGCTTTCCATGCCCTTATGAAAGCTTCTTGCCCTACATCATTAGCAAGCTCTTTGTTTCCAGTAAGTTTGAATGCCAAAGAAAATACTAAATCTTGGTGTCGATGTACCAACATTTCAAAAGCAGCTTTGTCCCCTGCTTGGGATTTTTGGACCAGCTCTGAATTAGACGTGTCTTCATTAAAGTTATTAATTTTTGTTACGTTATTCATCTATGTTAAGAATAAAGAGAAATTGAGATATTTCTACCTTTTTTCTCTATGTAAAATATGCTTTCTACATTTGGAACAATATTTTTTAAATTCCATTCTGTCAGGCACATTAGTCTTATTTTTTGTTGTAACATAATTCTGAGCTTTACACTCTGTGCACACCATAGTTAGTGGTGGTCTCTTATCAGAAGCCATTACTTATCCTTTCTTTGAGTAGCGGCGGGCAGACTCGAACTGCCGACCTCACGATTATGAGTCGTGCGCTCTTACCAACTGAGCTACGCCGCCATCTAACTTATTGTCATCTACTGAGCCCTCTTCCGGATTTGAACCGGAGACCTCTTCCTTACCATGGAAGTGCTCTACCAACTGAGCTAAGAGGGCCAGTGCCGAGAGTAGGATTCGAACCTACGAAGGCATAACCGGCAGATTTACAGTCTGCTCCCTTTGGCCGCTCGGGCATCTCGGCGTAACAATAAAGTCTCTTTAAAGTTTAGATTATATAGAAAAATTAGTGAGATGAAATCTTAAATCATTATGATAATCTTATGGATAACAAAATTACTAAATTTTTGGACAACCTGCTTGAAAATGAAGTTTTAGATACTGAAATTTACCAAAAAATAATAAAATTTGACGAAAATAATAACCTTTCACAAAAATCTAAGGTTGCAAGAGCTATAACTTTAATTGGAGGTTTCTTTCTACTATCTGGTTTGCTTGGAACTCTGCCTCTAATTTGGACTAATCTCTCTTATTGGGCTCAGCTTATCCTCTTGATCGTGACAACATGTTTTTTGTTTTATGCAGCCGGTTATAGTCAACAAATTGATAAAAATAAATTGTTTATTTTCAAAAGCAGTGAAAAAATCTCTTCATTTTTATATTTTGTCTCGACTGTCTCATTTACAGCAGTAACAATATTCTCTCTGAATATATTGGAAAATATCAGCTCCATTAATATTCCCGAAGATGTTGCAATTTTGATTACTTCAACAATTGTTTTAATTTACTCAGGATTTTTGTATAAAATAACAGTCGAAATCTTTCAACATATTACTTTGTTTTATTCACTTGTATTTTTTCTTGGAAGTATTGGAAATCTATTTCTAAGAAATGTTGAACCCTGGGGAATTGGTTTATTCATAACAGCTGTTGGACTTATATGGGGATTAAATACATACTCCAATTTATTACAACCTAGTTGGCTTGGTTATTTCTTGTCCTCAGTGAATATAGCTATTGGAGTTATTGCAATAACTGAAGATTTACTTTCAGATTTTAAAATTATTAACATTCTTGTTCTAATCGTTGGCTCTTTAATCTACATTTGGACGAGCATACAGCTCTCAGAGCAAGTCATTTTCTACATAGGGGGGCTAGGTTTAATAATAAATTTACCAAGACTAATAACTGAATTGCTTCCAAATAATATTTGGCCACCTCTTATATTGTTCATAGTTGGTGGCGTATTGGTTACTGTTGGTCTTTATCTCAACTCTATAAGAGAAAATATAAGGAAAGAATCTTGAAGAAGAAGTCAACGCTTATCAAGTCCCTTGTAATTCTGCTATTTTCTGTATTATTAGTTGCTTTATTTGGAGTAGTTCCTTTGCCGGAATACAACACTGAAGTCAGCTCTGAAATTAGTGGTTCAATCTTTTACATGGTTGAAATAGAGAGTTCAAACTTAATTCCACCAGCACCAGATATTTTGGATCAATGTATTTTTAAAATTAATATCTCAGTAAAAGACATGAATGAAAAAAAAGTAATCTGTTCAAGTGATCTATATGAATATTCATATAATATTTATTTAAACGACACAGACATAGATGCGAATCAAAATTTAATTATACGTTATTGGGATAATTCTTCCGATGTTGAAATGGCATTAACTATAGATACTAAAAATAATGACATCAAACCAAGCGTTGGTAGTGTTAATTCTCCAAATAGAGATACGTACAAGGTTAATTCATTTGGAGAAAAGCTTCTTAACTCCTGGGATATGAGAGAAGCAAATACAAGGACAGCTGGAGTTTATTTTCAGAAGAATTCAGAAATAGTAGAAGTATTTAATGTTGAAGCACCTACTAATTACTATTTTGAATCTCTAGTATGGTCACCAGATGGACGGAGCATAGCGGCTCTAGATACTGAAAATGAAATAATTATTTTCTCTAAGAGTAAAACATTCGATCCAATAAAGTTAAATTTTGATAGTTATTCGTCCCTGGAGTTTGCAGATGATGAAAAAGTAATATATCAAATAATTGGTTGGAGTAATTAAGAAAAGTTTTTAGTTGGTCTTACCCCAACTTCACTTATAACATGTGCAGCACTTCTATTAGCTATATCAGCCGATTCTTCAATAGAAAGTTTTTGTTGTAGGCCGTATAGATACCCTGCTGCAAAATAATCACCAGCACCTGTTTTATCTACAACTTTTGCTTCAGTTGCGTCATAATGAACTTTCTCACCTTTGCTGACTACAACTGCCCCCTTTGGGCCTAATGTGCATACTAATTCTTCTAGATTGGGGAACTCTTTTTTAAAATAATCAAAAGCTTCTTCTGCTGTTTCTTTCTTTGATAGGGCCATAATCTCTTCTTCATTGCAAAAAACAAAATCAATACTCTCTTTGATGAATTCAACAAAGCTGTCTCTATGCATCTCCACACAAAATACATCAGATAATGTAATTGCATTTTTTCCACCTGTTGATTTATTTAGATTTGCAGCATGTAAGAAAGCATCTTTGCTTGTGGGTCTGTCCCAGAGGTATCCTTCCATATACAGAATTTCAGCAGATTCTATTGCTTTTTCATCTAAATCTTCAACTGTAAGAAATGCTCCAGCTCCTAAATATGTATTCATTGTACGTTCACCATCTGGGGTTATAAAAATTGCACAATGACCAGTTTGATTGTCTTCTGATTCAAAAACTGTAAAATCCTTAAGTCCAGAGTCTTTAACACTTGCTTTGAATTGTTCGCCAAGTTCATCCTCAGAAATTTTTCCGATAAACCCTACATTTCCACCTAACTGTGCAGCCCAATATGCAGTGTTTGCCGCTGAACCGCCTGCAGCACGAATTGGACTAGTCATTGAATCCAGCAAAACATTTGATCTATCTTTATCAACTAGTGTCATCCTTGCTTTATTTAATTCAAGTTCATCAATGACCTCTTCTTCAATTTTCTGAAGAGAGTCGACCATTGCATTTCCAATACAAATTATCACAAATAAATGTTAGATGACTGTGCCAATATTGTCGTGTAAATCTATTATTTTTTCAGAAGTTAGGGATAGCTTGTTCATACCTCCATTTAAGTTGAAAGAGTTAATACCCTCTTTTTCTAGAAAAGAACAGACACGTCCAGATCTTCCTCCGGACCGACAAATGATAATGTAGTTTTCGTCTGTTGAGAAATTTTCGATATTTTCAGGGATTGTACCCATAGGAATATGCTCAGCCTCTGAGTGATGCCCCGCATCCCATTCATCTTGTTCTCGAACATCAATTAGTTTATAGCCTGCCTTTAGTAAATCTTCTAACTTTTCCGGCATAACTTCTTCATTTTTATTATCCATATCGAATACCACTTGCATCCTCCCTAAGTCTTCGTACTCTTTCTGCTGTTGGTGGGTGTGTAGAAAAAAGTTTTCGCATTCCTCCTCCAGATAATGCTTTTAACGGATCTGATATAAATAACTGACTTACAGCAGGATTTATATTCATTGGCAGTTTTGCGTATGCCTCAATTTTTTCTAGTGCTGAAGCTAGTGCTAATGGGTTACCTGAAATTTCCGATCCTGTTCTGTCAGCTCCAAATTCCCTAGTTCTTGAGATTGCCATACGTATTATTATTGATGCTAATGGAGCTGCTATGAGAGCAATAATAAAAAACAATGGATGAGTATTTCTATTTCTGTTACCTCCACCCCACAGAACACTCCTGGACATAAAAGATATCGTTGAAGCTAACATTGCTGCAATACTCGATACTAAAATATCTCTATTTTTGATATGTGAAATTTCATGTGCCAATACCCCTTCGAGCTCATCATTATTTAATACCTTTAAAATACCTGTCGTAACAGCGATACTTGCATTTTTAGGATTTCTTCCAGTCGCAAATGCGTTAGGTTGGTCATTTTGAATAATGTACAATCGAGGCATGGGCATTTTCTCTTTTTGGATAAGATATTTAACAATTCCTCTTACCTCTTCATACTCCCCATCTCCAATTTCTATTGCTTTAGTGGAGGAGAGTGCAATCTTGCCAGAATAGAAATATATTAAAAAGTTGAAAATACCAGCCAAAACAATAGAAAAAATTAAGTTATAACCAAGTGTTTGTGCTGTAAAAAGAACAACAAGACTCATTAGGGTTAACAGAGCAGTTGTTTTTACTTGATTCATGTTATTAATTATAAATGGTGTAGTTTATATTTTTTTTGCAATAAGCATCTTGAACCCACCTAGACCACGATTATTGTTAATTGCCTCTAAACCAATAAGATCAGACTTGATTTTTAATTTATCTAATCCGTCAGCATTTTGAAATTTGGTTTGAATTTTTTTATAAAAAGCTTCAAAGCCGTTAAATTGTAAAAATTCTTTTTGTGTGTGGAGTTCGACTGCGTAATTTAATCTTGATAAACAGTTCTCTATACTAGAAAAATTTACATCATAGGTTATATCAGTTGTTGTTGGTTGAAGCAATGTTTCACCTGCAAGATGATGATTTTTATAGGTTCTTATAAGTGACTTATAGGGGATGCTTGATCTTTCATGAAATTCATAACCGTAATCAATTATGAGAAGATAATTAGGATTAAATTTTGATACGATACCTTCAAGATATTTTGTTGCATTTCTCTGAATCTCAATCTCAATGTCATCTAAGGGCTCAATATTGTTAGATTCTATCCAAGTTAAATTGTCAGGCCTCATGGGCGCTAATTCATAACTTAGTGAATCAGATTCTATTTTAATAATTTTTTCGAGCCATACACCATCTTTATATACACCAATAGAGCATGGTATATTATCGAGGACTTCATTCATGTATATTAAATTAACTTTATCAACTGGAATCAAATCCAAAGTTTCAAAAACATTAAATTCTTTTTGTTTCAGAATTCTGAATGCGGTATTTGATTTTTCTACAAGAAAAAAATTATTTGTTGAATATTCTTGAATCTGCATAGCCAATGAGCCAGTACCCGCCCCAATTTCTACTACATTAGATTTAATTTTATTTTCATTCATCCAATGTGAAATAAACTTTCCGAAGTATTTAGATACTTCAGGTGACGTTAGGAAATCACCTTCTATGTTAGATCGGACTTTTTCAGTATTGAAGAATCCAGATTCTGAGTAAAGACATTCTTCCATGTATTCATCAAAAAATATGTCGTTGCGTTGATATTTTTCTTGAAGATGTTTTATAAAATTTAAGTTAGACAACCTTATTAACTATTGAAAAACAATGCAGAAGCATTACCTAGATTTGAAAAAATATTTGGAAAAATTCCTGCAAGAAATGTAATCGCCAGACTTATAAAACCAACTACTTTTAAGGGGGTCAACAATACAGGTTTTGTATTTATTGTTATATTTTCAGATGGAGAATCCATCCAAATTATTTTCGAAATTCTTGCATAAAAAACAAGACCAATCACTGCATTAATTGCTCCAATAATCGCCAATGTTATTCCGTAAACTTCACCAGTACTTAGCAAACTTCTAAATACAACGAACTTTGCAAACCAACCACCAAGTGGTGGTATTCCAGCAAGTGAGAAGAAAAAAACAGTTGCAAAAATAGCTGTTAATGGTTGATGCTTTGCTAGACCTCCCCATTCATAGATATCTTTACTGCCACTAGTATTTATAAGAACATTTACGACTAGAAATGCGCCCAAGTTCATGAATGCATAAATAATTAAATACGTAACGCTAGCATAAATTCCATCAGCATAGTCTCCTGAAATTCCAGCTACTGCAAGTGGAGCTAAAATAAATCCAGCTTGAGCTATTGATGAATATGCTAAAAGGCGTACTGGATTTGATTGTTGAAGAGCAGATAAATTTCCGATGAACATTGTTAGACCTGAAATACAGACCAATATAATACCCCAACTTGAACCTGAATCTGGGAAGACCTTTGTCAGGATAATCATTAGGGCTACAAAACCAGTAGCTTTAGAACTAACTGATAAATAAGCTGTTACTGGGAGTGGTGATCCCTCATATGTGTCTGGTGCCCATGAATGAAAGGGTACAACGGAAATTTTAAAACCTATACCAGCGAGTATTAACATTACGCTCAATAATGCCGCTGGTGATGTTGACAGATTCTTTACTAATAAGATTTTAGAAATTTCAGAAAAGATTAACTCTCCAGTCAATCCGTAAAGTAAAGAGAATCCGTACAAAATGAGTGATGCAGATAATACTCCTAACAAGAAAAATTTAATTGCTCCCTCATTAGACTTTTGATCTCCTTTTTTCCAGCCAGACAATAAAAACATAGGTGCGGAAGCTAATTCAATACCAATAAAAAGTGTCAACATATCTCTTGAGGATGCAACAACCAACGCTCCGAGTAGTGAGCTTAATAGTAGGTAGTAGTACTCCCCCTGGTAATATCTGTCACTCTCTATAAAGTTAATTGAAAGTAGGAATGTCAGATAGGTCACCAAGATGAAAAGTCCTTTTAAAATAATAGAAAATTTATCAATAACATAGCTTCCTTCAAAAAGGATTATTGGATTTTCGTAATTTACCCACTGAAAAATTAAAGGTAGGAAGGAAATCAATGATCCCAACAGTGCAACTAACGCAATGTAAAATTTTGATCTTCTTGGCAAAATGAGATCAAAAAATATTGTAGCTATGATCGTAAAAACAACAATTAATTCACTAGAAATTGCAAGGTAATTAATGGAAATATTAGCCTCCGAATGCTTTAGTAACCAAACTGATTACAGCATCATTTGTAGATCCGAAAATTAACTTAGGGAATACGCCAATTAAAATCGTTAAAATAACGAGGGGTATCCAAGCTGCTAATTCGTATGCATCTGCATCATGGAGTTCCTTATCTTTCCATTCGTCATTTGGCTCTCCTAAATTAACTCTTTGAAGCATCCAGAGTAAATAGCCAGCAGTCAGAACTGTACCTATTGCCCCAGCAACCATGGATGTTCTGAATATTGTGATATTTAGTCCTGGTAATGGATTGTATGCTCCTAATAGAGCCATAAATTCTCCCCAGAAACCTGCTAGTCCTGGTAGTCCAAGTGAGGCCATTGCTGTAAATGCAAGTAATCCACCAGTTTTGGGTAAAAGTTTCATATTTCCACCAAGTCTTCCCATATCTCTGGTGTGATAAGTGTGGGCCATCGATCCAGATAAGAAGAAAAGTAAGCCCGTAATGACACCGTGTGCAACCATGCCAATTATTGCAGCATTTATACCAATAGAAGTCAAAGAGGAGATTCCTAGCATTACAAAACCCATGTGACCCACTGATGAAAAAGCTATTAACCTTTTGAGGTCAGTTTGTGCTAGACATGCTAATGAACCATAAATTATTCCAATAGCTGACAATATTGCAATAGCCGGCGCCCAAGCTTGTGCTTGCTCAGGTAAAATTGGTAAAGCAATTCTTATAAATCCATAGGAACCTAATTTTAGAAGTATTGCGGCAAGTAACACTGATCCAACTGTTGGTGCTGCCGTATGAGCATCTGGAAGCCAAGTATGGAGAGGCCACATTGGAACCTTAACTGCGAAGCCCAAGAATAGAACTGCAAAAACGAGTGTTGCAAAAGTTCCAGTAAATGCCCCACTTGTTCCTAATTCTATTAACTCAGGAATACTGAAAGTTTTGGCTCCTCTGAAATAAAGACCTAAAAACCCAAGCAGCATAAAAGCAGAACCGAAAAGTGTAAAAACAAAAAACTTAATACTTGCGTATAAGCGAGTCTCAACTTCATTTTTAAGACCAGCAACACTCCTCATTGTTTTATCTCCCCAAATTCCAATCATGAAATACATAGGTAGTAGAACAAGTTCAAAGAATACAAAGAAGAGTATTAAATCTAACGCTACGAAAGTACCGTTCATTCCAGTTTCTAAGATTAAAATAAGCGCCATCATTCCCTTTGGACTTTTTGGCTCCGGTAAATGCTCGAAGGAATAAATTATTGCTAATACTGTAATAAAGGTTGAAAGAAGGAGCATAGGTAAGGATATGCCATCAATACCAATTTCATAATTAGAATTTATTGCCTCTATCCAAGAAAGTTTATTTCCCAGCTGAAACTGTTCTGCTTTGGAGTAATCAAACTGAATAGCAATAATTACGCTTAATATGAAAGTGATTAGTGAAGAACCAAGTGCTGTTAATTTTATCAATAACTCTTGTTTTTTTGGCAATAGTGCAACGACTAAAGCACTGACTAGAGGGAGGAATACAACTAAGGTTATACCCAGTCCATTCTCTAAAAATTCAAAATTATTAGTTACTATTTCCATTTTTCCTCCTATAACACTAACAAAATTAATAAGCTAATTACTATTACTCCGCTTAAAAAATACATAATATATTGTTGAGCTTTTCCAGTCTGAAGAAGTTTTACCCTTGCACCCAATGCGTCAGTAGATGAAGATGATATGTTTAACGCTTTATCTATCCCCCCTTGGTCAAATTTGTTGTACACAATATTTCCAAGGAATATAGCTGCAACTCCAAATAGATTCACAGCTTTATCTAGAATATTTGTATTAAACCTATCAATAGTATTTGCAAGTGTGGATTTAGTTGGATTTATGATGTATTTGAAATAAAAATCATCTAAGTAATATTTATTTTCAAGAAGGTTCCATATTGGCTCAACTTTAATCTTTTCATCTCCGTCTTCTGGTCTACCTAAAATTTGATATACATAGTAAGCAAGTCCAATACCAGCTAGCCCAGCGAGTAAGCCACTTGTTAATGCAAAATAGTCAAAAGATTCAGGATGATACTCGACTATAGGGTTTTTCCTTGTGGTAACCCAATCAGTAAAGCCCGTATATATTCCTGGAATGTTTACCCACCCAGCGGTTACTGCGAAGCCTGCAAGTACAATAAGGGGTGTCGTCATCATAGAGTCTGACTCGTGGGGATGTCCATTACCTCTATACTCCCCAAAAAATGTTAGAACCACTGCTCTAGTCATATAAAAAGCAGTGATAAAAGCACCTGCTACAGCAATAGCAAAATAAGTGCTATATCCTCCATGATTTAAAGAGGCAAGTATCTCATCTTTTGAGAAAAAGCCAGCAAGAGGGGGTAGTCCTGCAAGAGCAATTGTTCCCAGAATAAATGTTGTATATGTTCTGGGCATCTCTTTTCTAAGCCCACCCATTTCTTTCATGCTGTTTGTATGTACAGCATGAATTACTGATCCTGCACCAAGAAACAGTAGGGCTTTAAAAAAAGCATGTGTCCAAAGGTGAAATAATGCAGCTGTATAAGCTCCAGATCCAATAGCAGCCACCATGTATCCAAGCTGACTAACAGTTGAATATGCAAGAACTTTTTTTAGATCATCTTGAACTATGGCTATCATTCCAGCTGCAAAAAGGGTTATAACTCCAAACAGTAAAACTACGTCCAATGCTTCGCTTGCCATACCTTCATAAAAAGGAAACATTCTTGCTAGTAAATAAACACCTGCTGTAACCATTGTTGCTGCGTGCATTAGTGCTGAGACTGGTGTTGGACCCGCCATTGCATCAGGTAGCCAGACATGAAGGGGGAACTGAGCACTTTTACCCATAGCCCCTATGAATAGTAAAACTCCAGCCAGATACGCAACTGATTTAAGTGACTCATAATCATGAGTTGATTGATATAAAATTTCACTTATTCTCATCGTACCCGTAGAAAGCGCCAGCACAATTATTCCAATCATTAATCCAACATCTGCAATTTTGTTAGTTATAAAAGCCTTCATAGCAGCAGATGAGTTCTCTTTCTTTTCCCAATAATGACCAATTAACAAATAGGAGCAAACACCTACTAGCTCCCATCCAATTAAAAGTTGTAATAATGTTGGTGAGGAAACCAAAACTAACATACTTCCAGCAAACAAAGTTAGAGAGGTGAAGAAAAAAGTATATCTGACTTCTCCCTGCATATAATTTGTGGCGTAAATGAAAACTAAACTAGCCACTGTCCCAACAACAAAATACATCATTATAGAAAGGCCGTCTACCACCCAACCAAATTCAAGATCAAATGAACCAATGCTTCCCACATTGATAAAAAATTCTGAAGCTACCCCTTCTGTGACATTCAAATAGAGTAGATACGAACTGAAAGCAAAGATAAAACCTATCGTAGCAAGCGCAATTTCAGCACCCTTAAGTGGTAGATATTTACCAAAAAAAGTAATTAGAAGAGCAGCTATAAATGGGAGAACGACAATCAACCAAGTGTATTCAGCGAAAGCTCCACCGTCGGTGTATGTAAGTTTTCCTTCAGCTAGAAAGGTGATTAAATTACTATTTACCATTTCAACAAATCAAATTCATCAATATTTGCAGTTTTTCTATTTCTAAACAACATTAAAACAATCGCCAAACCAATACCTACTTCAGCAGCGGCTATGGTGATAATGAAAATAGTAAAAATTTGACCCTGTAACAATACATCTCCTAACATTGCGTTGAAGACTACAAAGTTTATGTTTACAGCATTAAGGATTAGCTCAATAGACAACAACACCATAACAACATTTCTTCTAACTAGAATTCCATAAATCCCAATTGAAAATAATCCTGCTGCTGCAATTAAAAAGGGTTGAACGCTCATATTTGATTCTCATCAACTAAGGCATTATCTTGCCTTGCCAAGGTGATTCCACCAATTAAAGCTGCGAGTAAAACAAAAGAGACTACTTCGAAAGGAAATACAAACCTACTTAATAAAATCTCACCAAGTAATTCTGTTGAGGTTCCTGTTGTAACAATAATTTGCGTATCGAATGTATTAAACATCACATATGAAAAAATTACAAAAATTGATAGTGAGACAACTAGTGCAAAGCTTTTATTGTTATCATTATCTAATTCCGCATTTTGACCTAATGGTGCTCTAGTGATCATTATTCCAAACAAGAAAAGAACTATTACAGCTCCTATGTATACAAGAACTATCACGAGTGCAACGAATTGAGCGGACAGTAGTAAAAAAGTTGCTGCAGTTATGGCTAATGTGAAAACTAAAGATATTGCGGCATGAATAACATTTGAAGTTGTGACAACTTTTACAGAAACTAATAAAAGTCCTAAAAGTAAAAAATAACTAATTATGTCCAGTGCTTCCATTTTAACTTTCTAAACCTTCCACTTCAGGAACTGTGTTTAGCCATTGATCGAGTCTATTTTTATCATGAAGCATATCTCCCATATTGTATTCTGAATATTCGTACTCTGGTGTCCAAAATAATGCATCAAAAGGGCATACTTCAACACAAATTCCGCAATACATGCAGAGAGCGTAATCAATATCGAACCTGTCAAGAACTGCTCTACTGCGTTCCCTACCACCAGGTTTTGCAGGGGGTTGTAATTCTTTATGTCCTTCTATGTAGATACACCAATCTGGACATTGTCTCGCACAAAGCATGCAGCTAGTACAAGCATCTGTATCAAGGGCTATGACTCCCCTTGCTCTGGGTGCAACAATTTCTTTTTCAAACGGATAATTAACATTTGGATTTGGACTTAGTGGAGATAATGTTTTGAACATATTAAATAAAAGAATTTTCATTCCTGTCAAAAAGCCTGGTAATTTAGGTCTAAATTTTTTCATTTAAAATACAACTTTCATAATGGATGTTATCAATATGTTGAGTAAAGAAAGGGGAATTAAAACCTTCCATGCTAAGTTTTGTAGCTGATCTTCCCTGAATCTAGGAAATGACCATCTCACTAAAACTAATATGAAGCCAAGCAAAACTGTTTTGGTAATTAAGACAACTGGTCCATAAAAATTGACCCATTCAGGTGGGAGAAGTGGAACATGATATCCACCTAAAAATAATGTGGAAGCAACTGCACATAAGACAAACATGTTCATGTATTCAGCAATATAAAATATTAAAAATCTTACGCCAGAATATTCTGTTAAAAATCCACTAACAAGTTCAGACTCACCAATTGGCATATCGAATGGTACTCTCATCATTTCAGCTGTTGCAGCTATCATAAAAATTAGGAAGGCAAGACCTTGGCCAGAAAGTGCAAATGGAAGTCCAAATTCTATTTGTTTCTCAACTATCCCCACAAGTGACATGGTTTCGGCCTGGATGACAACTCCAACTACAGAAAGAATTAATGGAAGTTCATATGCAATTAGCTGTCCTGCAGCACGTATTCCACCCATTAAAGAGTACTTGTTTGCTGAGGACCAACCCGCAGTAAGAACCCCTAGTGTTGATAGTGAACTTATGGCTAGCAAATAGAAGACTCCTAATTCTAAATCACTCCCAACTAAAGTTGGGCTGATTGGTACAACAACGAACAAACCAAAGACTGATGCAAGTACATAAGCTGGTGCCCATTTAAAGACAGGAGCGTCAACATTTGTCGGTGTAATGTCTTCTTTTTGGAAAAATTTAATTATTTCAGCTAATGGAAAAATGAATCCTCTTAAGCCAACGTGAAGGGGTCCAGGTCTTCTTTGCATCCATGATGCTCCTTTAACATCAAGAATTGTAAAAATTACCGCTCCGTTTAGTGCAAATGCTAAAACGATACCTGCGGTTACTAATATTTGAGAACCATCAATCATCTATCAACATCTCCTAAAACAAAATCTAGACTACCCATGATTGCAATCAGATCAGGTAACAATTGACCCTCAAGCAGCACCGGTAGGATTGAAATATTGCTAAAGGAGGGTGTTCGAATTTTTAGTCGGTATGGACCTAGCCCACCCTCAGAAATTACATAGTATCCCATTTCACCTTTTGGATTCTCTGTCCTTACATAAGATCGTCCCTTAGGTACTTTTATAACCTTCGGAACTTTTGTCTGTAGGGGTCCACTTGGCATAGAGTCGATAGCTTGAAGTATAATTTTAGCTGACTCTCTCATCTCTAATAGTCGAACGTACCAACGATCATAACAATCTCCATTTTCTCCAACAGGAATCTCGTATTCAAATTTGTCATAGGGTAAGAAATCGGTTTGAGTTCTTAAATCAAACTTTACTCCAGATGCTCTCAATATCGGACCAGAGACTCCATATTCTTCAGCAAGTTCTTTGGATATTATCCCAACTCCTTTGGTCCTAGCCTTAAAGACTTCGTTGCCACCAACTAAATCTTCCATTCTCTCAACTGCTTCTAGAACCTTCTCCATTGCATCTCTAGTTTCTTGATAGAAACCTGCTGGTAGATCTTGTACATTTTTTTTGGTTGTGGGGCCAGAACCTGCTGCTGGTTTTACTCCACCTATTCTATTAAAATTGGGATGAAACCTACCACCTGTTACTGATTCTATTAAATCAAGTATTCTTTCTCTATCCTCCATTGCTAAAAATATAGGAGTTAACGCTCCAATCTCTAATGCGTAAGCTCCGTTAAATACAAAATGAGAAGCAATTCTTGCCATCTCTGTGAGAATTAACCTGATGTGCTTTGCTCTTTCAGGTGCTTCTATCTCCATTAGCTTTTCAGTTGCAGCAATGAAAGGTATCTCATTAGCAAAACCCGATACCCAATCAATTCTATTAACAAGTGTTGTAATTTGGGGATATGTTCTGACCTCAGCTAATTTTTCATAGCCTCTGTGCATATAACCCAGGACAGGCTCGACACTTGAAATTTTTTCTCCATCTACTTTGGCAACCAGTCTTAATACACCATGAGTTGAGGGATGTTGTGGGCCAATGTTTAAAGTCATATCTTCAGTTTCTATTTCAACTGAGACCGAAGCTTCTGAAATATAAGGAACATTTCCGGTATTTAAAATATCATCCATTTTAGTTACCTTCCTTTGAACCGTTTTCTGGCATACCTTCAACATCTACTTCACCAGGCCATGGCTTTACTTCTCTACTAATTAACTCAAATGATTTGAGCATTGGATTTCCCTCGTAGTCATCTGGAAGATACATTTTTGTCAGGTTTGGATGATTATTGAACTCTATACCAAACATTTCATATGCTTCTCGTTCATGCCAATTAGAACCTGCAAAAACCTCAATTAAAGAAGGAATCATTGCATCTTCTTTTTCTATTTCAGTAGATACTAAAACAATATTGCCTTCAATTGACTCTGATAAGCAAAAAACTATTTCAAAATGTGGTGATACTGATTCTTTTGGGGGGTCTCCTACTGAAACTTCATTTTCCCAATCAATGGCGCTTAGCCATGAAAAGTAAGTAAGCTGGAATTCTTCTTTAAGAATTTTTGCTGTTTCTACCCATTCTTCTGGTTTTACTTTTATTTTAAGGGTATCAAATTCATTTTCTACATTAGAAAATCTTGTAGATATTGACTCTATAAACTCTGCATTGCTAGACGGGTTCATTTTGATCTGCTTTCCATTTTTCTTTCATGTCTTCTCCTCTTATTTTTTCTTGTAGGAGAATAATTCCCTCTTGTAATGCTTCAGGTCTTGGCGGACATCCTGGTACGTATACGTCAACAGGGATAAGTTGATCTACACCTTTTGTAACAGAGTATGAATCCCAATATGGACCACCGCTATTTGAACAAGAACCCATAGATATAACATATTTTGGCTCTGGCATTTGATCATATAGTCTTTTTACTGCCGGCGCCATTTTGTCAGTAACTGTTCCAGCGACAACCATTAAATCAGCTTGTCTTGGTGATGCAGGTAGTGGGATAATTCCAAGTCTCATGAAATCATGTCTAGGTCCACTTACTGCCATAACTTCTATTGCACAGCAAGCTAATCCGAATTGGAAATACCACAAAGAGTATGACCTAGCCCAGTTTAAAACTGACGATATCGGTTTTGGTAATCCGAATTTATCAACTACTCCCATTTCAATACATCCTTTCTGATTGCATAAATTAATCCGATTAACAAAATAAAAATAAAAACTAGCATTTCTACTAAACCAAAATAACCTAGCTTCTCAAGATTAATTGCCCATGGGAATATGAATACTGCTTCAACATCAAAAATTACAAACAATAGGCCAAAAATATAGTATCGGATGTAAGTCTGACTCCAACCAGTCCCGACGGGGTCAACACCTGACTCATAGGTTGTTAGTTTTTCGGGAGAGGGATTATTCGGTCTGAGAATAGCTGCAATAGATGTCAAAATGAGCATAAATATAATGCCCACTGCTAACAATACTGCTACTGTTGCGTACTCCTGAAAATAAGAATTCATAATTTGATTTTAACCAACCTGTAGGAAATTTTAGTTTTATTTGAAAGTTGAGCGTAATTGTTTGTAAACTTTTTTTATGAGCAATCTTGAAAATATTTTAGGAAAAAGTAACTTACTCGACCTATCAAAAAAACTCTTTAATGTAGTTACGGGGACAGATGACTTTCACGAAGAACATGAAATAAATCTTGATTCTAAAATTCTTGAAGCAGAAACCATAAATTTTGTTTTAGCAGATGGCCTTGGAAGTGAAAACTTAAAACTAGCTGAGTCTGATTATTTAAAGGATTCAAATTCTTTTTCTGTAAATTCAACTTTTCCTAGTTCAACAAATGTTGCTTTAAGCACTATTAACTATGTATCTAAGCCCGTGGAGACATCAATTTTAGGTTATTATCTCTTTGATAGACAAGAGCACGGACTTATTAATGCCTTAAACTGGAATAAAGAAAACAAATCATTATTAAAACATCCAGATATTTTAGACCGACAAACCATATGGACACTTTTAAAAACAAGGGGTATTACCTCTAATAACCTTCAGCCTCGCGACTTAGTAGATAGTGCATTGTCTGAATACATCTACAAAGACTCCCATCAGATTGCATACAGAGATACAGAAGAGTTAAATGAAATAGTTAGTGATTCTTCAATATTGGATAATCGCTTTAATTTTATTTACTATCCGAATATTGATATCTCAGCCCATGTTTTTGGAGTAGGTAGTGCTCAGTGGCATGAGGAGGTTGGTATTTTTGAAATGTTTATAAAGAATTTAAACAGTACTCAATCCAAAAAAATGTATACCTTGATAACGGCAGATCATGGTCTCACAAACATCTCTAATGAAAATCGGATTTACCTAGATTATGAGGAGGATGTTGTTATCTACGGAGATCAGAGAAGTGTTTATATCAATGGTGATGAGACGAAGGTTAAAGAAATATTTAAGAATGTCCCTGGACATTTTCTTAACAGTGTAGAAATGAGACACTTAATCGGAGAACCTATAAATAATTTAAACAAAAGGATTTATCCTGAACACTGTTTCCTTGTAGATGATGGATACATTATTTTTCCAAAACATTTAAAGGCCGACTTGGTTGGATACCATGGAGGAATTACACCAGAAGAAATGCGGGTCCCTGTTATAGAAATTAAAAACTTTTAATAGTTAAACTGTACAGATGAAATTTTTAAAAACATTATTTATATTAATAATCCTTAGTGCATGCCAGGCAAACATAACGGAAGAGGGTTTTACTGAGATAGGCATTGAGCCATATAGGATGGCATCTGACTCAATAGAAAGTAGTTCACTTTCTCCTGGAGAGTACATCATCAAATCTGCCTATGGAAGTATGGATGTCAGCACATCTAATTTTGATAAGAAAGTTGATGAATTTAAAAATCTTGTTACTCAATACAATGGCAATGTTTCTGACTCATATTTATCTACTAATTATCAAGGCTTAAAGAGTTTTAGTATCACCTCAAACATACCTGCCACAGATTTTGATCAATTTATACTCGACGTTGAAAATATTAAAGACTTTTCAGATATCAGCATCAATGCAAACGATGTTACAACTTATGTTTTAGATATTGACTCAAGGTTATCTTCATTGGCGAATGAAAAAGAAGCACTTGAGGAGATCAAACTTGAAGCGAAAACAACATCTGACCGCTTAGAGGTTCAAAATCAACTTCGTTATATCAATCAGGATATTGAGATGCTTAAGGGTCAAAAAGAATACTACACAAATGCCATTTCTTACTCAAAACTCACATTAAATATCAGGGAAGGTTCTGGAATTTCATTATTTTCCTGGAATTATTATTTTGAGAGAAGCCTTAATTGGATTGAGAGCATCGTTGGAATTACTTTTTCAATCGGAATAATTGCTTTCCCAATTTTCTTAATATTCTTATTAATTAAGAAACTGAGAAAAAGAGAATAATGGCCTTTTCCTACATTGGGCTTTTCTTAATAATCCTTTTAGTAATCTTCTTTGGGAGAAAGATTAAATAATCCTAAATTAGTTTGGTTGATATGTTCCAGCAAATACTTGCCAAGCTAGACAAGTTTTAGCAAGTAAACTTAACCATATGTAGGCTCTTTCGCCGTATAAATAGTCTTTCCACTTTCCTACACCTTTATATTGAAGAATCATATTAATTGAAAAGGTATTAAAAAAGAAAAATATACTAACAAATATCCAAACTACGAACTGGGGAACCCCTTGAGGGTTTGCATCTGTAGCAACTCCATCACCTATTAAATTAATAAAAATAAAAATCCACGGTGCAATACCAGCTAAACAACCCATGATATAAGCAGTCCAATCAACTTTTTCAGTATATTGATTGTGTACTTCCATCATCCAACCAAACCAACACATTGCAGCATTCATGACGAAAATTCCAGCTAGTGCCCAAACATCATAAATTCCTACAAGTAAAGCTATTAACACAATCATTACTGAAGCACTAATGGAGTACTCTATCCAGCGGACTTTATTAATACCTTTCATTAAATCTGCTTTATACCTGTTATAGAAAGGGCCCGATATAAGAAAATGTGCGAGTGCTGATGCCAACAAAAATGTTGCAACTGCAGGTCCGAAGTTTGATACCTCTCTCCAGATTTGTAGTTCTGGAACTAAAGCGAAGCTTGATGGGTCTTCAGGAGTTCCAACTCCAATAAGTTGAGTAATTGTTAAAGGTACTGTGAAACCTGTATTTACTACGGTTCCCAAATAAAATAAACCTGCTCCTTGGATAAGGTGTACTAATCCCATCCTTAAATTAAATTTCTTAAGCTTCTGAATTTTTGCTTCCATTATTTTTTACCTTTTTTATTAAATACTCTAAACCCTAGTATTACAGATATGGATATTAATGAAATTAATAATGAATTAGATAACTTAATTCGCGAATTAAACACTTTAGTAAAGTCACTAGCAAATTCAAGAGAGCTTATTGCAGAGAATAACTTTAAAAGAGCTACAAATTATCTTTCTGAAACTGAAATAGCACTTCAAGCAATCGCAGGAAAGGTATCTAAGATTAAACTACTTATTTGAAGGAAAAGTAGTTACTTCCGAAACTTCAATACAAATCTTATCCCCTGGTTCATAAATAACAGACGGAAGAGATCTTGATCGGAATATCTCGCCTTTGTTGTTCTGAAAAGAGATAACTTGGTCATGTCCGTAAAAAGTGCACTCTTTAACTGTATAAGGACCCATAGAGTCTAAGTTGATTTCGATACACTCCGGACGTATTGATACATCTAGAGCACCCTCATATGCTGAGGTGAAACTTCCAAGGGATGTTTCTACTCTTCCATCTACTGAAAATCCCTTAAGAATATTTGGATCCCCAACTGAATTTGCTACAGATTGACTGATTGGATTCAAGTAAATCTCTTGAGGAGTTGCACTTTGTATAACATTTCCATTTTCCAAAACACTGACGATATCGCATACCGATAAGGCTTCCTCTTGATCATGTGTAACAATTATTGCAGTAGTTTGAGTCTCTCTCAAAAGAGACACGACCTCATCTCTAAGGACTCTCGCCATTTGGGCATCTAAACTTGTAAAGGGTTCATCGAGGAGAATCATCTCTGGTTTTGGTGCAAGTGCTCTAGCTAAAGCCACTCTTTGTTGTTGTCCTCCTGATAGTTTTTGAGGAAATTTATTTTTATATTGTGTCAAGTTACACATATCTATTACTTCTTGCAATCGCCCACTGTTTTGCTCTTCTATGCTGAGACCAAAAGCTATATTTTTTTCAACGTTTAGGTGTGGGAATAATGCATAATCTTGAAAAACCATTCCTATGTTTCTATTTTCAGGTGGTGTGTTAGTTTCCTGATCAAAAATTACTTTGTTATACATTTCGATGCTTCCTGAATCTGGTAATTCAAACCCTGCGAGCATTCTTAAAGCCGTAGTTTTTCCAGATCCAGAAGTACCTAGTATTCCGAAAATTGAACCCTCCCATATATCAATATTAAAATTGGAAAGAACAGATTCAGCCCCATATGACTTAGATAGGTTTCTAGCTCTAAGAATAAGACTGTTAAATACCATTATGTTGTTAAATTCCTTGTACTTAATATATAAGTAGGAATTGCACTTATTGCCAACAAAATAAATGAAGAAAATGCTGCTTGAGTAAATAATCCTTCAGATGCATATGACCATATATCAATAGCCATAGTATTTAGACCCGTTGGCCTAAGTAGTAACGTTTGTGGTAATTCTTTCATTGTTGATAAGAAGACGAGTGATCCACCTGCAAATAAGCCTCTATATATTAATGGTAGAGTAATTCTGTAAAAACTTTTTAACTTTGACAAGCCCAATCCAGCACTTGCATCTAAGTAACTTGATTTTACCTGCTCCATAGACGCCTGGCCTGCTCCAATTGCTTGAGGAAGAAAGACTATTAAGTAAGAGATAATTAAAGCTGTAAAACTTTGATATATCGCTGGAAAGATTTTAATTGTAATAAATAAGATTGCAACACCTACAGATATATGTGGTAAGCCATAAAGTGCGAGCATAATTCTCTCTAAAATATTTCCAAATTTTGATCGATATTGCGAGACCATAATAATAATAGGTGTCGACACAACTACAGAAAAAAGTGCTGCCAACAGAGACACACTTAGAGATCCAACAACTCCTCCAAACACAGCTCTAACACTATTCCCCGCTGAGAGTCCTCTAATGAGCCAATAGCTTAAGACTGATATCGGCAGAACGAGTCCTGAAAAAATAATTAAACTCAAAAAGGTATAAATTAGTACTTTAGACCTTGGGCTTAGATTAGTTTTTTCAGATATTTTTGGAGTTCCACTGACTTTCGCTGATCTTGCCTCTTCCGATCCTCTTTGAATAAAACTTATTAGCAGTGCTAAAACTATCAAGATGCTTGAGTAAAAAATAACTGGATCGCCGTTTATATTAAATTCATAATAACTATAAATAGCCTTTGTAAGAGTTGAGTATCTCATCAATGAGACTGCACCAAAATCTGATATCACATACAAGCCAACCAGGAGACCAGAGAAGATAATTGGTTTTTTTAATCTTGGTATTACAACTTGTGTGTAAACATTAAATCTGTTTTTACCTAACGATCGTGCAGCATCTTCAACAGTAGAATCAAGATTTCGAAGTGCGCTACTACAAATTAATACGACGTAAGGGTATGTAAATAAAGTCAAAACTAACCAACTACCAAAAAAACCATCAATTCCAGCTATCTCATTAATTCCAAGACTGGAAAATAATTGTACGAATAGACCTTTAGGAGAAAAAGCTGAAACATAAGTTAATGCTCCAATGTAAGAAGGGATAACCAAAGGAAGCACAGATAGGGTAAATAAGATTTTGGAACCAGGTATATTAAAGCGAACAAGGATTATTGATATCAATAAACCTAAAATTAAGCTTGAAATAACAACAAAAATAAATAAAAGCATTGTATTTAAAAGTAAGTCAAAGACATTCCAAGATCTAAAAAAACTTAGATAAGATCTACTAAAAGTTAGAAATCTCCAGATTAAATAAAATGTAGGGAGTAGGAAGGTAATAAGAATAATGAAGTTAGTGATTATGAGTGCTTTTGGAGTTTTCACGTTATAAGAATATCTATGTTAATGAGTTATATAAAGAAAAAATCTGGCCAGGTTGATGTGACCAGATTTTTTTCTTTTGTATATAGCATTAGTATCTAATGACTTTTAGAAACCTGCCTGTGCTATTAGTTCTACTGCTTTTTCTTGCCATAAAGCTAATGCAGACCAGTTCAAATCCTCAGGAGAGTTCAAACTATCGATTTCTGGTAATAAGGCATTTGGAGTAATACCTGGAACCAGTGGGAACTCAAATACAGTATTTGTGAAATGCTCTTGTGCATTTGTTGAGTGTAGATACTCAATAAATGCAATAGCTGCTGGTTTATTTTGACTAGAAGATAAAACTCCTGCTCCAGCTGGCATGACCATTGCACCACATCCACCATCAAGATAAACATTTTTAACTGGGCTATCGCCATTTTCAGCTAATACTCTCAATGTGTAATAATGATTAACCATTCCAATGTCTAACTCACCTGCATCTGCCGCAGCAACTTGAGGGGAGTTCTTTGGATATTCTGTATACCCAAGACCATTTATAGCTTTTAACCATTCGGCGACTTTTTCTTCACCATCTGACTCAATCATACAAGCAACCATAGCTATGAAAGATGAGTTACCTGGGGCAAGACCAAGTCTTCCTCTAAATTTTTCATCATTTAAACCATAAATATCTGAAGGCATTTCTGCATCAGTTGTATCTCTAGTGTCAATAACAAGTGAGCGTGACCTTCCAGATGTTCCAACCCAGTATCCTTTTTGGTCAACTGCCCATGCTGGAACATTGTCTAATACGTCAGCTGGTAAGACCTCAAAAAGTCCTTCCTTTGCAACTACGCCTAGACTTATTGGATCTTGCGATAAGAAAACATCAGCTGGGCTAATTGCTCCCTCAAGAGCTAATGTACCTGCTAATGCAGCACTTTTGTCATAACGAACTTCAACTTCTACTCCAGTTTCAGCTGCAAATGCAGCTATAACGTCAGCAACTAAACTTTCTTTTCTTCCGCTATAAATTACTATAGATCCCTCTATTGGTGCTTCTTCTTCAGCCAAAGCAGCCTCAACTGCAGCTTCTACTAAATCTTGACTAACTTCTCCTGCATCTCCTTTTTCTCCCTGTTGTCCTTGAGGACCTGCTTCTCTAGAACTTCCACCTGTACATGCAGTGAAGATCATCAGAAAGGCGACAAGAACAGAAGTGGTTTTTTTATTCATAATATACAATCCTTATTCTTTCTTTACTTTTGTTAATAATACTTAACAATAATTGTTAAGCAAAATTATTTTTAACTTTTTTAACTAGGTCTTGTATGAGCTCTATAGTTAAATCAGTTTCGTTTAAACATGGAATGTAGGTCATTTCTTCACCACCTGCATCAATAAAGGTATTTCTGCCTCTTATATTTATTTCTTCGAGTGTTTCTAGGCAATCTGATATAAATGATGGGCACACTACTGCAATAGATTTTTTACCTTCATTAGGTAGACTTGCAAGCCTTTTGTCAGTAAATGGCTTTAGCCATCCTGGTCCAATTCTTGACTGGTATGCTATTTCCCAACGATCATCGTCTAGGCCAAGTGAATTAGCAATTTGATTTGACGCTTTTACAGTATGAGATTTGTAACAATCTTTAGACCCTAGAGTGTTTTGCTCACAACAATCTTCTGACTCAAAACAATGTGATCCTGTTTCATCAGTTTTTCTCGCCTGTCTTTCTGGAATACCATGGTAACTAAATATTAATTTTTCAAAATTATTGTTTTCTAGATAGGGCTTTATTGATTTAACCATAGCATCAATGTACATAGGGTTACCATAAAAAGGTTCAATAAATTTTATGTTTGCATCTGGAAAGCACTCTTTAGATATTTTCATAACTTCAACCTGAGTAGTTATTACGGTTGCCATGGCATTATGTGGATAGAGTGGAGCTACTGTAATATTTTCATAGCCTTCTTCTCTTAGTTCTATGAGTGCATCTTTAATACTTGGTTCTTCGTACCTCATAGCAACAGAAACTTTCGACTTAGTTTTTTTAGATAGTTTTTCAGCTATTTTATAAGTTGAAACTATCAAGGGTGAGCCGTCCTTTCTCCAGATTTGTTTATAAGCATGAAGTGTTGTTTTCGGCCTGAATGGCAAGATAAAAAGTCGTAGAATTAATTGTTGTATGATTTTTGGAATATCAACAACGTAATCATCTGATAAAAATATTTTTAAATATTCTCTAACACTTTTTTTATCCAGCTCTTTAGGAGACCCTAGGTTTACAAGTAAAGTAGCATGAGATTTTTCATTCATTATCTTGTTAATGTTAATTAACTAGATTTTTAATGATAAATTGGGCTTTTGAAATTGCTATTTGGAAAGTTTAATTTTCTTAAACGAGCTCATTGAAAAGGGCATAATTTTTCCACCGGTTCTTACAACCCACATAAAACCGAATAATAAGTAAGCAAATGGACATCCCATAATATTTAATTTTAGCGCATGTATAATATATTTACTATGGAAAATAATCCTAAATTAATTACTAAATATGAACCAATTGTTTGGGTTCTTTTTATAGCCTTAACAGCTGTTGTGGGCTGTCCGCTATTTTAACTTTAAAATTTCGTAGTTTGTTAATTCCTGTTAACATGTATTTAAAATGAACAATAATAAATTATCACATGAAGAAATGGAGAAACTCCCTTCTTCTTTTTATACCCAGGCTGTTGCTATTTTTCATCTGACTGAAGTGGGAATAGAAGTTAAGCAAACCAGAATAGCTGACTGGCTAGATGTAAGTAGAGCAAATATTTCACAAATTACTGGAAGGATGCAAAACAATGGCCTTATTAAGTTCCAAGATAGTCTTGAGCTTACCGAAAAAGGAATGTTCTTAGCAAAAACAGTTGCTCGAAGACACAGAATCGTTGAAAGGTTCCTTTCCGAAATTCTTGGACTCCCTTGGGAGAAGGTTTATGAGGAAGCAACCAAGTGGGAAAATATCTTGAGCCCAGTAACTGAAAAAGCTATGCTTTCTCTTCTGGGAAATCCTACTACGGGATTATTTGGGAACCCGATACCTTATTCAGAGTACAAAAAGCAAAAAACATTTAACTTACTTAATGCTGAAAAAGATAGAAAATACTCTATCAATAAAATTACCGAAGAATTAAAAAGAGATGCCTCAATGATTAGTTTTCTCCAAGAAAATAAAATAGTTCCTGGTTCCAACATAAGTATTGCGGATGCAAATGAATTTTCGATTACTGTCAGCACAGAAAATAAGAAATTCTTTGGTTTAGATCAATACATTGCAGAGAGAGTCTTCGTAAATTAATTTATCTTTACTCAAGAGGAAATTATAATTTAGGTATGGAAAATCTAATCAACAACATACCGTACGAAACATTTACTTACCTTGGTGGTGGAATAATGTTTTTTGTTATTATCTACAAATTTTTTCCAAAGTTTTTTTTAAAAATACATAAACCAGTCTTCTTTACGATAGGTATTTTGTCCCTATCTCTTGGGTATGTAGGAATAATTATTCCAGGTTTACCGACTACTGTCTTTATCCTTATAGCAGCATGGGCGTTCTCAAAGTGCTCTACTAGATTTACACTATGGTTAGAAAGTCATAGGCTTTTTGGTCCTATGATATTGAACTGGCAACAATATCGAGGATTATCAAGAAGAGCAAAAAAAGTAGCAATATTAACTATCATACCTACTTTTGCATTTACGATATTTTTAGCATTTTCATTAGTTGGAGATTTAATTTTTGGCTTCTTTGGTGTTTCCCTTTGTGCTTGGCTGGCAACAAGACCTGAGCCACCTCTGGAAAAACTTAATTAATTAACTTCTGGAATTTGATACCCGATAGGCGATACTTTATCTAATTCAAAAATGTCTCTTGCTTGAGCTTCATAATTTAGCCCAATAGAAACTTGATCACCCTCAGTAACCCTATTTCCGTCTTCGTCTAATCTTGCATTGAAAGTTGCTTTTTTACCTGACTTACATATAGTTTTCAACTCTACTAGCTCATCAGCCCATGCCATTAAGTACATACTCCCAGGAAATGGCTCACCTCTAAAATCTGTTCTAAGACCGTAACACAATACTGGTATTTTTAGTTTGTCTACAATTAGAGTTAGTTGCAGTACTTGTTTTGGAGAAAGAAACTGTGCTTCGTCAACAAGTACACAAGACAATGCTTCTCTTTGATGTTCGTGTGCTGTCCATACATAAAGATCATCTTCACCTTCAAAGATTTCAGCTTCCCGATCTAACCCAATTCTTGAGGCAACTTTCCCTACTCCGTATCTATCATCAAGTTTTGGGGTGAAGATAATAGTTTTCATATAGCGCTCTTCATAGTTATGAGCAGATTGAAGGAGGTTCGTACTTTTCCCAGCATTCATCGCTGCATAATAAAAATAAAACTTTGCCATATTTTAATATTAGTCATTTATCGATATCTTTTTCTTTTTTGTAATATAGAAATATGACAAACGCAATATTTTTTCTACATATATTAGGACTTTCCATTTGGTTGGGTTCTATGGTGACCTGGGCAATGTTTGCCCCTAAATTAGGAAATATTGATCCTACTAAGAATACAACTAACACTTTAAGAATTGTTTTTACAAAGTTGTCATGGATATCATATTCATTGGCACTCGTATCTGGAATCTTTATAATTATTTCAATCGAGGATTCTTCTAACTGGATTTTAGAGGTTGGCTTATTGGGTTTTGCAGGATTAATAATTTTTCTACATAGCTACGTTCCAAATTTAAGTGCCGCAATTAAGGGAATGATCAATGGTTCTATGTTATTGGTCGGATTGATTGTACTTTATTTAGCAGTAAGTTATATCTAAGCTCAATTGAAAGACGCTTCCAAAGAGCTGTAAGCTAAATTAATTTCTAACTAGTTAGCTCTTTTATTTCAAATATCTCTTCCTCTGAAATAACTCCGTATCCTTTTTTTTGAATAACACTGGTTCCTTTTTTAATCAGATACCAATATATAGTTTGTTCATCTGGAATTCCTAATACATCTTTGAATTCTTCTTTATTAATGTAGGCAGTTATGGTTCTATTTCTGATTCTATCGTCTCTAATTCCTGCTCTCATTATTCCATCAAGATAGATTTCACTTAATTTAGATGTTTTTTGAATAGTTGGTACTTCAATTATATTATGAGTGTCTCCAATACCATTTTCCTCTAAAGAATCTATCGTTTCATCCACTATTGCTTGATGCCATTGCTGAAATGCAACAATAACTATTAAATCTTTATCAACAAAATCATCGGGAACAGTTTTACTTTGCTTATTTAAATTATTTCCCTGAATGCTTGGAAACACACCTTCGGATGACTCCATTACTGAATCCCCACTACCTTGGCAACTCACCAATAAAAGGAATGCTAAAGAGCACCATGTTAATTTACGGAGTACCAAGGATTTCTTCAAGATTATAAATATTATCCATAAGCTTCTTAAATACTCCACCTAAAAATAGCCCAAGAATCATATACAATCCTTTGTACTTTATATTTACTGAGTAAGTTATTTCAGTCCCTTTTGAAGTTGCTGAAAAGAATAAAGTATCAATAATTTCAAACCCTTTGGTTTCTGTTTTTAGTGATGCCCTTAATGGTTCACCCCATTCTATAACTTCATATTTAAGCAACATTTTTCTGTTATTGAATTCTGTATTAACCTTAAAAATACTTCCTTCACGCAAAGGCTCTTTTGTAATAAGCTCAGCCTCATCATGAGGATTCCACTTATTTAAATTTCTAAAATCTGCAACAAAGTCAAAGCAAGTTTTGATATCTTCTTTGACGGTTATTGTTTTTGAATATGTTGGCATTAACTAATTGTAAGCGATTACTGAAGTTGTATTAAGTTAATTTATCTTAGATTTAGTGATCTATTTCTAAATCCAGCAAAACCAATAATTAAAAAGATAGCAATTTTTGCTAATACAAGACCTATATCTCCACCAATTAAACCATCTTGATAGGGAGCCCCGTAAGCTCCAAAGGATGAGATATTATCATCAATCCAGAGAAACAAGTCATTAGTGCCACTTACAGCATTTGCTATCCACTCTATAGCCATTAACCCTGCACCAAAACCCCAAGCATAAGATGATTTTCCAGTATATGCACCTAAAGCAAAACCTAATACACCATAGCTAACACCTGCTAACCCTGCCATTAATGTTGCGCTCATTAAAGGGGCATAATCGAGTGTTTGGGTTAACTCCATTGTTGCAATTGGTATGTACATAATATTCGTCCATGTAAAGGCTATGAAAAGTCCAAAGAAAATAGCTACAACTGAATGTGTTAAGTAAACAGTCGCTCTTGTCATTGGTAGAGAAGCAACAAATTCAAATGTTCCATCTTCTTCAGCTTTTGCACTCATCTTATTTAATAAAACAATAGTGGCTAAGGCAACAAAGATAACCCCAAATAAACTTAAAAAGTAAGTCGTGACCATACCTTCAAGTGTAAAAACATTATCCCAATCATCTATTCCAAAAAAATTCATCATTGTGTCATTTTCAGACATTCCCCTAAATGCTTCTTTTTGAGTATCAATCATTAAACCTTCAACACTTTCATTTGCAAAAGCTAAGGGTAAAATTGTGAAATATAAGGCTGGAGCTATAGCCCATGTCATTATAAATTTTCTCGGAACACTCAACATATATTTTAAATAACTTAACATTAACCATCACTCCTATCATAAAAGGCAAAAAATGCATCTTCTAATTCAACACCATCTTCTTTTGCTTTGTTAACAAAAGTTTTATATGACTCATCATAAATTTTTTCACCATCTTTAAGTACAGCCATAGAGTCTGATATTTTTTCAATTTCAGAAATTATATGGGAAGATAACAAAATAGCAGCACCATTCTTTTTAAATTCGTCAACTATTTCAAAAAATGTTCTCTGATGAAAGGGATCTAAACCTGATGTAGGCTCATCGAGGATTAAAGCTTTTGGTTTGTGAAGAACAGATAAGATAATTGCAGCTTTTTGTCTATTTCCTTTTGAGAGTTCTTTAATTGTTAAATTTACGTCTAAATCAAATTTTTCAGCCAATTCCATTGCATAATCTATAGACATACCTCTCATGTCTGCACCAAGCTTAAATAATGACTTAGAGTTTAGATTTTGAGGAAGCTGTGGATCTCCTGGTAGGTAGCCAATAATTTTCTTTGCTTCAACGGGGTTTTCAAGTGTACTAATTCCCTCAACTGAAAGATGCCCATCTGAGGACTTTAAAAAACCCATTAAGCTTCTCATAGTTGTAGATTTTCCTGCTCCATTTGGTCCAAGAAGACCTTTAACCTCACCATTATCAACAGAGATATTTATATCTTCTACACCTTTTCCATTTTTGTATCTCATTGTGAGATGTTGGATTTCAATCATAACTTTATTTTATACATAATTAAATATTTACTTAAATTGGAATACTTAAGTTTTAAACAATTGAAATTATTCTTCTGAATTTTGATTCTTTTGTTTATTTCTTAACCAAGTTAAAAGCAAAGCTGGAACTAAAAAGAAAAGAAGCTCATCCCAACCCCCTTGATGATGAAAGTTTGGGGGTGGTATTATTTTTACTAACATTAGAGGTAATTTTGAACTACCCATCGGGAAATGTTTATGAGGGTATTTGGAAACAATCCTAATGTAATGGTTAAGCCAGCAAGTACACCAACGGAAATTTTATCATTCAATTTCAATTGAATCGGTGGAACGCTGTTCTCAGGTTTATCAATTGCGGCAATCCATATTGGCTTCAAATAAAAGTAAAAACCTGCAACAGTTGATAGCATCAGTGCAAAAACTAGAATATATTTTTCATATGACCACAGATTGGTGATAAGAATAAATTTAGAGACAAATCCACTTGTTAGAGGCAGTCCAGCAAGGCCTAACATAAAAATACTAAAGCATATACTCAAATATTTGTTTTCTATAAATAGGCCAGAAAGATTTTCCATAGAGAAATCTGATGATAGCTCACCAGTAATTACTGAGAATATAAGGAAGATTCCAATTAACTGAACAATATAAGCAGCAAGATAAAATAATGAAGCACTTGTACCATTTACCCCAGAAGTTATTCCTGAAAGAATAAATCCAGATTGAATTACTCCACTGTAAGCAATCAATCTTTTCATGTCCGTTTGGACAGTTGCAAATAGTGAGCCTATAAGAATTGAGAGTATTATTATTGCAGAGAAAAATAATTCGAATTTATCCATTACCAATCCAAGAGAAACTATGCATAACCTTGCCAGTACAACAAAAGATGCAACTTTTGCTGTAGCGGCCATAAACCCTACATAGCCTGTAGGTGATCCTTGGTACACATCTGGGGCCCATGACTGGAAAGGGGCTGCTGCTACTTTAAACAACAGACCAATTATGAGTAATAAAATACCAACGAGTGTTGTTAGGGGAATGTTTTCAATCCCAATGAAGGAGATAGCAATAGTTGTTTCGTAGACTCCAGTAATTGAGAGGGATACATACATTAAAGAGATTCCATATACCAAGATACAGGATGCTAAAGAACCTAGGAGGAAATATTTAAGAGAGGCTTCATTACTTAATAAACTACCCTTGTTGATGCCAGCTAATGCGTATAAACTAATCGATCCAATCTCAAGTCCTATAAAAAGCATCATGAAATTTTCAGAATCAACCATGAGCATGAATCCTGCAGTACTCATTAAAGTGAGAATTATAGCTTCTGTTGTTTTGTCCTTTAGTTCAAAAGAGGAATTCCAAATTGGATAAAAATTTAATAACAGAACTAAGCCAAGTAAAACATTACCAAAAAGTGAAAATTCGTCGAGAAGAATTTTTTCTGAGAAGTATGATGAAGGACCCGCTGTTGAAAATAGTCCAAATTTTAAAAATATAGTAAACAGTGTCATAAATATTCCACTAATAGTCACTACTTTTTTAACATTGTCAGAAGTCGTAATGGTTATGGTGCAAAATAACAGTACAAGAGCTGTTCCCACTAAAGCCAACGTTGGTCCGATAACTATCCAGTTAAGGCCAATAATCTGTGAGACTGTGTTCAATTTAAACCTCCGCTAAATAATTCAACTACATTCGTAATTATTTGTGCATCATTTAATACATAACTTTCAATAAAAGATGGGTATACACCAATAAATAGCATTAAAACCAAAAGTGGTATCACTGAAACCAGCTCTCTAGTATCTAAATCATGTAAGTTTTCATTTTCTTCATTATTAATTTCACCTGTAAACATCCTTTGATATGCCCATAACATGTAAATTGCTGCAAGAACCACGCCGAAGGCAGAAATGGCTGATAATAATTTATACGTACCAAAACTTCCCATTAGAATCATAAATTCTCCTACAAAACCATTTAATCCGGGAAGTCCAATAGATGCAAAAGATGTAAATAGAAAAATTGCAGCGTATTTAGGCATTGTTATTTTGAGTCCCCCAAAATCGGAAATTCGTCTGGTGTGACGTCTTTCATAAACAAAGCCAACTAGCATGAAAAGCGCTCCCGATGTTAATCCATGATTTACCATTTGAATAATTGCACCTTCAAGGCTTAAAAGATTACCAGAGGATATTCCAAGCATTACAAATCCCATGTGGCTAATTGATGAGTATGCTATTAGTTTTTTGATATCTATCTGTGCAATCGCCACAACCGCTCCATATATAATTCCAATGACGGACAAGATAGCAATTATGTCTCTGTACTCTAAGAATCCTTCTGTAAAAAATGGTATTGAAACTCTTAAAATTCCGAATGCGCCAACTTTTAATAAGACCCCCGCTAATAATATACTTCCAGCAGTTGGGGCTTCGACGTGAGCATCTGGAAGCCAAGTATGCAGAGGAAAAAGAGGCACTTTAACTAAAAATCCAAATGTGAATAACAGAAAAAGTGCTTTAGATTGTTGGGAAGTAAAATTTAAATTAGATAAAGTTACATAATCTAAAGCTAATGTACCGGTCTGTGAATAACTTATGACTCCGGTGTAAACAGTCCCTATAAATATAAATATGGAACCAAAGACAGTATAAATAATAAATTTAATTGTTGCATATCTTCTATTGTCTCCACCCCAAATACCCATTAAGAAATACATAGGGATTAATATTGCCTCAAAAAATATGAATAGAGAAAGCAAGTCTCCACTCAAGAAAACACCATTAACAGCAAAGTGTAAAACTAATATAGAACCCATAAAACCCTTACTTTTTGAATAATTTTCTGTAACCGAAAGAAAAGATAGAAGAACCAATATTGATGTTAAAGACAATAAAAGATGGGACATTCCTGAAAAACCTAAACTAATTTTTATTCCATAAGAACTTATCCAGTTTATAGAATCAAATTGTTGGTACGAACCCTTGCTATTCTCATTTGAAAATAAATATAAGCATACGCTAAATGGAATGATTGAAAGAAATATTGCTAAAGGTTGAAATAGCTCAAATCTCTTTTTTGGCATGAGAAAAATGACCATTGCTCCAAATAATGGAAACAAAATAAGAGTATAAATTAAACCACTCAATTTAATAACCATGGTGTAGCGATGAACAGCCCAATTAATAGAAGCATAAAAAATCCAAAATAAACAACATAGCTTCTTACGAAACCATTCTGTGATCTTGAGAATTTTTGTGAGGAATTGTAAAACAAACTAGATATTTTGTTAACTAAACCATCAATCAAGAGGCCGTCAACAACAACCGCAGTTTTTCTTGAAAATGATTTCATACCCTTTACAAATATGATTTCTCCAAATTTGTTTAAATATAAAGTATTCGAAGACAGCTCTTTTATTTCTTCTTTGAGAGGAATCTTGATTTTAAAATATGAAAGTATGTCAACAATATATATCAGATAAGCAAGCAATAAACCTGTAAATCCTGCACCTATCGAAACTAAAGCAAGGATAATCAATGTAATCCCCTCAGGAAGATGCGTTATCTCTACATAATGTAGTGTTTCCTCTAGTACTTTTTCTAATCCGTGGAAAAAAGGCGTATTAATAAATCCGATAAAGAGTGAAAATATACCCAATACAATAAGCGGCCTTACCATCGCTTTTGGTGCCTCATGAACTTGACTAATGTCATTTCCGGTTTCTTTATGAAATATTAATAACCAGTGTCTTCCCATATAGAAAGCTGTCATAAAAGCAGCTAATAATGAGAGGGCCCAATACCCATAATAGAAGCCACCGTTGGCGAAAGTAGAAGCAAGTATTTCATCTTTTGACCAGAAACCTGCGAGTGGAGGGATTCCTGATATTGCTAATGTACCTATCCCCATCATTGCAGCGGTAATAGGCATTTTTGTTTTGAGGTTCCCCATTTTATGAATATTTTGCTCATGATGCATTTCGTGTATTACAGCACCCGCCCCAAGGAAAAGGAGGGCTTTAAAAAATGCGTGAGTTACCAAATGAAAAATAGCTGCAACATACGCCCCTGAACCTATAGCAATAAACATGAATCCTAATTGAGAAATTGTGGAGTAAGCCAAGACCTTTTTTATATCATCTTGGTTAATTGCAGAAAAAGCTGCAATCAAAGCGGTCAACAGTCCTGCTGTAATGATGATTAGTTTCCCTGTTTCCGAAAACTGTAATATTGGTGAGATTCTTACAAGCATGAAGACACCTGCAGTAACCATTGTCGCTGCGTGTATCAAAGCACTGGCAGGTGTGGGGCCTTCCATTGCATCTGGTAACCAACTAAAAAGTGGAAATTGTGCAGACTTACCAAATGCTCCAATAATAAAACAAATTACAATAATGCTTAAACTTTCACGATTTCCATTTAAGACTTCAGAAAAAACTTCTTCATAATTGAATGTTCCAAAGGTATTTAAGGTCAGCATCAATCCAACTAAGAACCCAAAATCTCCTATACGATTGAGAATGAAGGCTTTGTTTCCAGCTTTTGCAGCTGACTGTTTTTTTGACCAGAATGATATCAAGAGATAGGAACTCAGTCCAACTAACTCCCACCCAAAAAACATCACTAAAAAATTGCCTGACATAACCAGTAGCAACATAGAAAATACAAACACATTAAAATATATAAAATATTTTGAGTAATTACTATCTTTACTCATGTACGACGTTGAAAAGATTTGAATGATAACTGATAACCCTGTTACAAGAAGCATCATGATTCCAGATAGACCGTCCAAGGTAAATTCAAATAATATTTCTGGACTTGGAATCCATGTAAATAATTCTAAGTGAATAGGCTTGAACTTATCTGCAAGAAGTAGACCAAACATTCCGCAAGCTGTTGCAAAAGATAGAAGTGCTGAGTTAATTGTTAAATAATTTAATAAAAGTTCATTTACTAAATTCGAGATAATCTTAATCCCAATGGCTGTTAACAATGGTAAAAATATAATTACTAAAAGTAAATTATCCACTAATTAACCTCTGGAAGTTCTTAATAAATCGACAGATGCTGAGGATTGTTTTTTGAATATTGAAACTATTATCGCCAAACCTACAACGACTTCGGCAGCAGCAACCACTAGAACAAAAAATACAGAGATTTGTCCTTCTATTGTTCCAAAATGTTTTGATGCAGTTATGAATGTTAAATTAACAGAATTAAGCATAAGCTCAATACACATAAACATAATTAATGCATTTCTTCTAATCATCATTCCTATGAAGCCAATTGAAAATAAAATAGCGGCTAATGTTAAATACCAGTCTGTTGAGACCTCAATCATTTTGGTTTCCTTACTTTTGTGTCGTAAGCTAAAGCAATAGCTGCAGCTGTAGCAACGATAAGTAATATTGAAATTATCTCAAATGGGAGAACCCATTCAGTAAAAAGACTTGCAGCAATTAAATCTGGTGTACCCTCTAGGCTATACTCGACTGCAGGAAAGTAGAGATCCCACTTAAAACCAGAATTAATAATAACAAATGAAACTAAACCAATCAAAATAAAAAGAGTTCCAGATACTAGAAGGGTCTGACCTTTAATTTCTTCTCTTGTTTGTTCAGGCTTATCAACACCAATCATCATTATCACAAATAAAAATAAAGTCATTACAGCTCCGGCATAAACAAGCATTTGGACCATTGCCACAAAGGTTGCGTTCAGTGTGATATAAATTATTGCAAGGGATGCGAGTGTTAAGACTAAACCCATTGAGTTGTGAACTGGATTTTTAGCAAATATAACTATTAAAGCTCCTAGGATTACCAGACCTGCTGGTACTGCAAAAAGTAGTAGTTCTAACATTTTCTTTACTCTTCTTCCATTGTTTGGCCTTTTTCTGGCTCTCTCTCGCCGTAGCCCAGGGAATTAGTCCATCCAATGACATTTTCAAAATCTGGATTACCGTTAGGAGCTGTTGCTCTCATCCAGCCATCACTTTTCGTTAACTCTTCTGGGTTTGTTAAATTTGTTTGTTCTTCATGAGTATTGGCGGAACCATCATCTTTAACAAGCAATACAGATTTATCAAATATTGCCTCAGATCGATCTGCAACACTCATTTCAAAAAGTGAAGTCATTGTTATTGCCTCTGTGGGACAAGCCTCTACACAAAGGCCGCAATATATACACCTCAACATATTTATTTCGTATATGAAGCCATATCTCTCTCCAGGACTTACTGGGCTTTCTTCAGGATTATCCTCACCTCTTACGTATATACATTGTGCAGGGCATGCTCCAGCACAAAGCTCACAACCAATACACTTTTCCATACCATCTTCATATTTATTAAGAACATGTCTTCCATGAAAGCGCTGGGGTTTTTCTCTAAACTCTTTCGGGTACTTATCAGTTACAGATTTTTTAAATAACTCTTTAAATGTTACTTTTAATCCTTTTAGTAAGTCGTATCCACTACTCATCTTTTAACTCCATGGTAAGCCAAACTCTCTAACTCCTAAAACAATTGAAGATAATAAAAGCCATACTAGTGAAATTGGAATTAGTCTCTTCCAGCCTAGTTCCATCAATTGATCATATCTCAATCTAGGAAGGGTTGCTCTTATCCAAACGTATATAAACAACAAAGAAAAAGTTTTAACACCAAGCCAAACGGCTGGCATAAATGCAGAAATGAATGGTGGTAAGAATCCTGAAAAAGTTGGACCTAGCCATCCGCCTAAAAAGAATGTAGCGGTTATTGCACACATGTTAAACATGTTTATATATTCGGCAAGAAAAAACATTGCGAAGCGAAATCCAGAATACTCGGTGTGAAATCCTCCTACTAGCTCCTGTTCGGCTTCAACTAAGTCAAATGGTGCTCTATTCACCTCTGCAACAGATGCTATAAAAAATATTGCAAATGCTATAAACTGTGGAAATATATTCCACTTAGGAATAAAGCCAACAATTGAATCTAGTATAGGAATAGGGCTTGATAGAAATCCTGATTGACTTTGAACAATATCAGTCATTGACATAGATCCTGAGTAAAGTATTACCGGAACTAAGGCTAACCCCATAGCGGCCTCATAAGAGATCATCTGCGCAGAAGCTCTGACTCCACCAAGTAATGGGTACTTCGATCCTGAAGACCAACCGGCAAGAACAACACTATATACAGCAATTGATGATAGAGCTAAGAAGAATAAGACTCCTACGTTAATATTCGCTCCTACTAAATCTACATTTACGGTTTCTCCCTGTATTACCAAATCGATGCTTGGCCCAAGAGGAATAATCATAAATATTAAGAATGATGGGACTAATGCAAGGATAGGAGCTAATAAATACATTGCTCTGTCGGCTTTTAAAGGAAGTATTTGCTCTTTTAGAAGTAGTTTTACTGCATCAGCAACTGTTTGCAAAATTCCAAAAGGTCCTGCTCTATCTGGTCCAACTCGCGATTGCATACCAGCTACTAACTTTCTTTCGAGCCATATAAGTAAAATTGTGTTAGTTAATAGAAGCCCTAAAATCAAAGCTGCTTTTGTTATTCCAATTATTAAATCAGTTGACACTTAAATCCTTCATGTTTTTTGTCTCTTTAAGATCAAAATCTTTAGTAGAGTCTAATTTTTCAAATCCTCTTCTATTAATCGGAGCTAAAACAAGATTGTCTGGCAAAAGATTATTCAATTTTATATTCACAAAAATGGATGATGAGCCTTGAGTTAAAGTAGCAACATTTGACCCTATTCCATAATTATCTAAAGTGGATTCACTCAACTCAATAAACCTTTCAGAACCTAGCATTGAAATAGATGGTGAATTAATTTGAGTACTTGAATCTCCATATAGTCTTTTAATCATCAAAAGAGATAGACTGTCTTGATCAACATCCTTGATATTTAAATTAATTTCTTTTTCATTTAGTATTCCAAAGAGATTTGAAGGTTTATTAAGATTATCAAATGTGGGTAATACCTCCCTCATTGTAAATTGGCTCGCTAGCTCACTGTTTAGCTCTTTTACACTGTCATAGTTAATATCTTTTCCAAGTGATTTAGCAATCATTATTAAATATTCCCATTCAGAAAGAGTTGAGCCAGGGTCAGGGAGGATTTTATTTTGCTTCATAACCCTCATTTCCATATTTGTTATGGTCCCCTCTTTTTCACCAAAAGCAGTTGTTGGTAGTATCAAATCAGCTAATTCTGTTGTTTCATTTTTAAAAATATCAAGTGAAATAACATAGTCTGTGTCATCAAGAATATCTTTTATTTTGGATCCAAAAAATGATGAGTTAACTGGGTTTGCTCCAATGGTGAACACAATATTTTTATTTGAATCTTCATATTCTGTGCAGAATTCATTTAATCCCTTTATCTGATCAATATGTTGTAACGCCCCAAAAGTATTTGCTTTACTAAAACAGTTAAATATCTTCAGGTCTGAGACCTTTTGTAAGTGATTTATAAGAGTATCGAGTGAATCTTTTTTCTGTAGAGGGGTAGATTTTCCAACAATTGTAGTTACTTTTTTACTATCGATAATATCTTTAAGTTCTTTAATATTGCTAAGACTTGTTTTTAATTCAAAATTATTGGAAACGATTCCAGCACCAAGATAGAGGTCTGCAAGACTCTCTAAAGTTGTATTTGTGTGTCCAAATACAACGAGCTTAACTCCATTCTTAACTGCTTTTTTGATTCTAAGAAATAGTACTGGCAGGTTATCTTTAATATCCTCCGCCCATACAACAATTGCATCAGAAGTATCCAGATCTTCGAAGGTAGCATTTGTATATTCTTCACTAAAATAACCGTTATAAATATGATCATCAGCAAAGTAGACATTAGATTTGTCCTTACTTAAAAATTCATTTCTATTTAGGGAATTGGCAAATTTGTTGATTGCAAAATATTCTTCATTTGTGCTGTTCGCTCCAACGATAAACTTTATATCCGGGTTGTCTAAGTCCTTAATCTGATTTTTAATTTTTTCAATTGCATCTGAGATATTGATAGTCTGATAGTCTTCGTTTTCTCTTGACTGAATATTTAATAATCTATTTTCTGAATGCAGATATTCAAAATTATATCTTCCTTTATCTGAAAGCCATCCTTGATTTGTAAATTCATTATCTTCACCAAGTATTCTTAACATTTTATTTTGAGACACATTAAGCTCAACAGAGCATCCTAACGAACAACAATTACATGTTGAAGACACTTTTTTAAGGTCCCATGGTCTTGCTTTAAATCTGTAACTAGTTGCAGTTAGCGCGCCAACTGGACAAATTTGAACAGTATTTCCTGAAAAGTAAGATTTAAAAGGTTCGTCAGGAAAAGTATTAACTTGTGTTTTATTTCCCCTTTGGATGAATTCAATTAAAGGATCTCCAGATATTTCATCTGAAAACCTGGTACATCTGGCACATAAAATACACCTCTCTCTGTCAAGTAAAACGATATCTGAAACAGGAATTGGTTTCTCAAAATGTCTTTTTTCCTCAATAAATCTTGATTCGCCTGGTCCATAAGCCATGGTCTGATCTTGAAGGGGGCATTCTCCTGCTTTGTCACATATAGGACAGTCAAGGGGGTGGTTTATGAGTAAAAACTCTAAAACACCTTCTTGAGCTTTTTTAACAGTATCAGACTCTGTTTCTACACTTAACTCTTCACTTACCTGTGTTGTGCAAGAAGGTACTAATGCTTTTCCTCTAGGTGTATCAATTTCAACCAGACACATTCGACACATACCGACTGGATCTAATCGTTTATGCCAACAAAATCTTGGTATATGGATACCAGATTCCTCACATGCCTCAATTAGAAGTTGACCCTGTTTACCTTCAAGCTGTTTTCCATCAACGGTAAAAGTTACTTTTTCGTTCAACCTATAACTACTTTCTTTGGTAGTAAAACTTCAACTTCTGATCTGAAGTCTTTCATTAAAGATACAATTGATGCAGTAGCAGAAGGTCCAAGGGGACATATAGTTGTCATCTTTGGTGGCCAGGTGAGTCCTGGTGAAATATTATCACATACATCAAGTAGTAGGTCTATGTCTGAAAGTCGTCCCCTTCCAGAAGCAACTCTTTCAAGTATGTTTTCAAGCCAAGTAGTTCCCTCTCTGCATGGAGTGCATTGTCCACAAGATTCATGCGCAAAAAAGCTTACTAAGCTTTTTGCTGCTAAAACTAAATTTGTATCTTCATCCATCATTACAACTGCTCCAGAACCAAGCATGGACCCCTCATTTGCAACATCATCAATTGTCATTTTGACATCAAGTTGATCTCCCCTTAACCATGGTGCTGACGCTCCACCAGGAATGTATGCTTTAATAGCTTTATTCTTAACACCTTTGCCTAAAGTATCTACGAACTCTCCAAATGAAGACCCCATCTCTATTTCGTAGTTTCCAGGATTGTTTATATGTCCAGAAAGACTGAAGATTCTTGTTCCTGTTGAACCCTCAACTCCTAAGCTTGAATAATCTTTTCCGGAGTTACTCATTATCCACGGAACAGAAGAGATAGTTTCAACATTATTTACAAGTGTTGGTTTGTTATAAAGGCCTTTTACTGCTGGAAAAAATGGTGGTTTTAATCTAGGTTCACCCCTTCTGCCCTCTAATGAATTTAGTAAAGCAGTTTCCTCTCCACATATATAAGCTCCTGCACCAAGGTGCACTACAATGTCCAAATTCATAGAAGATCCAAATATATTCTTTCCTAAGTATCCCTTTTCATAAGCTTCCTGAATAGCACTTTGAACTCTTCTTGCCGGCTTTGCATACTCACCTCTTATATATATGAAAGCCTTTGAAATATTTGCGGCAAAACATGTGATTATCATTCCTTCGATTAATTGATGTGGATCTCTTTCAAGAAGAATTCTATCTTTAAAAGTTCCTGGCTCAGATTCATCACCATTTATAACAAGGTATCTCTCTTCATCTTCAGCTAAAAAGCCCCATTTGACTCCTGTAGGAAAACCAGCTCCTCCTCTACCTCTAATATTAGAATCTTTTATCTCTTGGAGTACCTCTTCAGGAGTACCAGACTTAAGTACTTTTTTAACAGATTTATATCCTCCATTTTTTTCATAAGATTTCAAGGAATGGCTGTCTTCAGGATTTTCTCTCATATGTTTGGTCAGAAGAAGGGTTTCTTTCATTTTTTCTCCTTTAATGTGTCATAAGTTTGAAAACCTGGAACAGGGCTAGTTGCTCCATTGTTATCTGCGATAGCCCAGTCAAAAGACTTCACTCCACCAAATTTATCTTGTAGCTCATCGGCAACCACGATTTCAGGTTCTTCATCTTTAAGCCACTTGCACAAATCTACAGCTTTATCTGGTGTAAGGCCTTCGATAGTCTCATAATTGACCTGAATTGCAGGTGCTCCACCACACGCGCCTATGCATTCAACAGACTCATAAGTAAAGAAATTTTTATCATCTGTTTCATTGCTGCTCAGCCCTGTAAAATTTTTAACACTATTAATTACATCACTTGAGTTACTTATCTCACAGGAAATTGATTTACAAACACTGAGTAAATATTTACCTGTTGGCTCCTGTTTGTACATTGAGTAAAAAGATGCAACCGATTGGACTTGGACTTCTGTTATCCCAATAAGTCCGCTAATTTCAACAATTGATTCATTTGAGATATATCCATCTTTATCTTGAGCTAAATAAAGCAATGGTCCTAGGGCAGATCTCTTTTGAGGATACATTTCAATTATTTGTTTTGCTTTTTCTAATCTTTCTGTTTCCCAGCTCATCTATCAACATCTCCAATTACAGGATCTAAAGATGCTATTGCTGCAACAGCATCTGCTATTGGACTATCGGCCATAACTATAGGTAAGGCTTGTAGATTACAAAATGATGGACCTCTTACATGCATTCGAAATGGTTTAGAAGAACCATCAGAAACTATATAGCAACCTAATTCTCCTCTTGGGGACTCAACAGCAACATATGCATCTCCTTCAGGAACTTTGAATCCCTCAGTATAAATTTTAAAATGATGAATAAGTGCCTCCATAGATTCATCAAGTCTTTTCCTTGGAGGAGGTGTGACTTTTTTATCTTGAATTTTATAAGGTCCTTTAGGCATATTGTCCATTGCTTGCTCTACAATTTTTAGACTCTCTAAAATTTCAAGTACTTTAATTCTCCAACGAGCAAAGACATCACTCTCTTGTAAAACAGGTACATCAAAATCAAATTTTTCAATTCCAGAATAAGGCTGCATTTTCCTAAGATCCCATCCCTGACCAGATGCTCTTAAGCTTGGGCCAGTAATGCCATAAGCTAGACATTCCTCAGGAGTTATAATTCCTACGTTTTGGAGTCGTCCCTGCCAAATCGGATTATCAAGTAACATTTCGTCATAATCTTTCAGCTTTTCAGGAATAATTTTTAATATTTCTTTAACATCTTTTTGCCAATTATCAGGTAGGTCTGCAGCTACACCTCCTGGTCGGATGTAGTTATGATTCATTCTTAGTCCTGTTGTCTTTTCGAAAAAATTTAATACTAATTCTCTTTCTCTAAAGCCAAATATCATCATAGAAAGTGCTCCTATGTCCATGCCTCCGGTTGCAAGGGCAACTAGATGTGATGAAACCCTATTTAACTCAGTCATTAATATTCTTATTGTTTCTGCTCTAGCTGGAACTTCAATGTCTAAAAGCTTCTCAGTGGTAAGTGAAAAGACTAGTTCATTAAAAAAAGGTGAGAGGTAGTCCATTCTAGTTGTGTTGGTTGGTCCCTGAAGATAAGTTAGCTCTTCACCAGTTTTCTCCATGCCGGTATGTAAATATCCAATAATCGGTTTTACTCTTCTGACGGCTTCACCCTCAAGTTCAACTTGAAGTCTCAGAACTCCATGAGTTGATGGATGCTGAGGACCCATATTAACAATCATCCTCTCATCTTCAGAGGTTTCTTCTTCAATAAAATAATCATCTACGACATCGGACCCAGTCTGGATTTTCATCTGTTGTTCAGACTCCTCATCATTCATTTTTTGAGAGCCTTCATCTGTGGATGAAATATTCCATCCACCTTCTTCCGAATTTGTTGCCCAAAAATCTAAATCTTCGGAGTTTTCTTTATTTTTAACCATAATTAATCCACGCTCGGAGCATTTTTAAATTGGACAGGAATTCTTCCAGAACCGTAGTCTTTTCTGAGAGGGTGCCCTATCCAGTCATCCGGCATCAAAATTCTGGTTAAGTCAGGATGATTTTCAAAGACTATCCCAAACATATCAAACACTTCTCTCTCGTAAAAATTGGCTCCTGGATATATATCTGTAATTGAGGGGATGGTGAGATTTTCATCTGGGACTTGAACCTTAATTGTCTTTCTGATGTTCTTAGAAAGAGATAAAAGATTAACTACTACTTCAAATCTTGGTTCTTTTTTTCTAAACCAATCAACAGCAGTAAGGTCCATCATCATTTCGTACCCTTCTTCAAATAGGGACTTAATGTGATCGTGGTATTCATTTACCTCTATCTGTTGGACTTCATTCATCTATTAATTTCTCCAGCCATAATCTTGTCATGAAGAGTCAATATTCCGTGCATTAAGGATTGTGGCCCTGGAGGACAACCTGGTACATAGATGTCTACAGGCACAATGTGATCAACTCCTTGTACTAATGCATAATTATTAAACATTCCACCTGTTGATGAACATGCTCCCATAGCAATCACCCATTTTGGTTCTGCCATCTGGTCATATACTTGTCTCAATACTGGAGCCATTTTCTGTGAAACTCTTCCTGCAACAATCATTAGATCAGCCTGGCGAGGAGAAGCTCTAAATACTTCCATTCCATATCTAGCAAGATCATATTTGGCTGATCCGGCAGCCATCATTTCGATTGCGCAACACGCAAGGCCAAATGTTACTGGCCACATTGACTGAGTGCGTGACCATCTAACCGCTTTATCAATTGTTGTTGTAAAAATATTATCTGGTGAATACATTAAGCAACCTTTTCCGGTTGAGGTTGTGGTTCGAATAATGTTTTTTCAAAATATCTTCTTCTTCTTGGTGTATTCCAATCAAGAACACCTTTTTTCCATACGTAATAAAGTGTCTCAAGCACAAAGAAACTAAAAATAGCAATGACGAGGATGCCGTACCATCCAAGTTCATTAAATCTTGTAGCCCAAGCAAGTAGGAAAATTATTTCAATATCAAAGACAATATATAACATTGCCACCATATAAAACTTTACTGGAAACCTTTGTGAGGGTTCTTCTTCAGGGAAAATTCCACACTCATAAGGTGCTAGTTTTTCAGCAGTTGGATTTTTTGGAGATAGAAGATAACTAACTCCTAAAGAAACTAAGGCAAAGCCTACAGCTATTATTAACATTATTAAAATGGGTGCCCAATCAGCCATGTCTCTCCTTTAATTGTGAAAGTTTTCACAAAGTTAGTTTTATTTTACTAGGAAATCAAGATTAATGTCTAATACTTAATTACTTGTTTTTAATGATTCTTAGAAGCCAAAGTGGGGATAAAAACTTTATACCTAAAAGAAAAACTTCTTTTAATGTCAGTCTTGCTTCATCGAACAATAGTTCCACTACGAAATCTATTGTGTGTTGATCAATTGATGCAACTAACAATAATCGTTGAGTCATATAGGGACTTTGAAGTACTAGCCTGGCAAGCGCACAGCTCAGATAATGTTTCGAAAAGCGTTTATTGAAACTTTTTTCATATGACTTTATACCCTTGTTGATATCTCCTTTATTGTTTTGGATTAATTCATGTGTATTTTCAGCAAGTAAAAAACCAGCTTCCATGCCATAAAATATGCCTTCTCCACTCATTGGATTAATCATTGAACCTGCATCTCCAACTAAAGCTACTTTATCATGAGCTAATTTTGGCCTAGAGGAAGCAAAGGGAAGCATGTAGCTTTTTTCTAATCTGATATTTTCGACTATCACTCCCCTGTTTTCTAAAGTTTGAACAAAGTCATCCAACATTTCATTAATGTTTTTATCCTCTTTCTTAAAGAGACTTAAGGGCATACCTATCCCAATATTAATTAATGTACCCTTACTCGGAAACGCCCAAGCATAACCTCTTAATGCAGATACATTAATCTCAAACATTAATGATCTTTCTTTAAAAATTTCCAGATAGTTAGGACTATCAATATACGCTCTAATAGCAATTGCTTTATGCCAATCTGTGTTTTGACTCAGATTCAAGTCTTTTCTGACTCTCGAATTAGCTCCATCAGCCCCAACTAGAATTGTTGTTTTAAAGGTCTCACTATCTCCTGATGGATTTTTAAAACTAACGTTTATTGACTCATCCTGATTTCTTATGAATCCAGAATATCTGTACTCCTCGAAAGAATCTACATCTAAAGATTTTGCAAGGTTAAAAATTCTATTGTCCAAATCTAATCTTGGGATCACATAAACTACAGAATCTTCTTTATTTTGTACCTCTGGAATATAATTTTGAATACCTATGTTTTTAGGCCCAAATAAAGTTGTTGAAACCGCTTCTGGTTCACCATCTAATATGTGCTCATTCCCAAATCTTTTTAACGCATTTATTACACCTGGACCAATGGCATCACCGCAAGACTTATCTCTAGGGAATAGTGCTTTGTCAAAAATCGCAATTTTTAATTGAGGCCTTAATTTTTTGTATGAAATAGCTGTATTAGCTCCGGCTGGACCAGCTCCAACAATAATTACGTCATATATTTCATCTTGTTTCATTAGATATTATTAAGTTAACTCAAATGGGGATAAAACGTTAATTTATACTCCCAATCTCTAATAAAATATCAAGTAGTAATTTAGGTTAAATTTATTAGTTCATTAGATTGTGCATTAGTGAAAGAAAATCAAAAAATACCGCCAGCAACTGTAAAGAGACTACCTCTTTATTTACAGTGCCTTGAACAAGTTGGTTCAACAGAAGTAGGTATATCATCAAAAACTTTAGCTGAACTTGCCAAAGTTAATGATGCACAGGTCAGAAGAGATCTTTCCTATTTAGGGACATTAGGAACTAGAGGTGTTGGTTATGATATTTCAACTCTTAGAAACCAAATTCAACTTGAGCTTGGTTTAGTGGAAGGATGGAGTGCCGTAATAGTTGGGGTTGGTAACCTTGGTTCAGCATTAGCTCACTATGGAGGATTTAAAGAAAGAGGATTTGGCGTAGTTGCTCTTTTTGATGATGATCCCAAAAAAATAAATAAGCAAATAGCTGGCTTAGTCGTTAAGCCTAGTTCTGAATTAAAAGAGGTTTGTGATAAGTACAGTGTAGCAATTGGAATAATCGCCACTCCTGGTGAATACGCTCAATCAGTTGCAGACCAGTTAATTGAATGTGGTGTTAGGTCGATATTAAATTTTGCTCCTGTATTGCTAAAAAATACTCCAGATGTACAGATTAGATCTGTTGATCTATCACAAGAACTCCAAATACTAAGTTATTACCTAGATAGACCTGTTTTAAAAGCAGTAAAATAGTCTATTCTGTGCGTTGATATCTAAACCCTAAGAAACTTCTTATAACTAGTGATACCACTAAAGCAATCCAGAGAGAGATTATTGATGGATCTCTTTGTATTAAGTAGATGGCTAATACGATCCCTATAATTGAAGACCAAACGGTTATAAATGCAAATTCATAAACTTTATCTAGACCCAGTAGCACTCCGTCCCAAAGGAAAGCAAAGCTTCCAAAAAATAAACTTATAGAAAACAAGAGTCTCAATTGAGTATTACTAAGTTGAGAAAAAGATTCTCCAGCAAAAAAGATTATTAACTTATCTAAAAACAAATAGCTTGTTGTTAAAAGAAATATAGAAATGACTGCAGTTAACTGTATCAAGTTTGAATACAGTTCAGATTTATAGTATTTGATTCCTTTTGATATGTGTTCTGATATTAGAGTTTGAGATGCTATTGCTATTGAATCAATTGCTACATAGCCAAATGACCAGAGTTGCAATAAAACATGTTGAATTGCGATGTCCTTCATGGACAACAATGAAGCTTGGTTTCTTAATACTGTCATAAATCCAGTTAAAAATATGGATCTTAGAAGAATTTGAAATCCAATAGAAAAGAATTTTTTTCTTAAATAATTTTTATCAACATTTTCATTTGATTGGGTTAATAATCGTAACTTACTTCTTTGTACTGATGATGAATAAATAGAAGTGATAAGAAAAGAGAGGGTACTAGCTAAGCCAATTCCTAGAATTCCATAATCAAGTATGATTGCAAAACAATAGCTAAAAAAGATATTAAGTGTAGATACAAGAAGAGCGCTTTGTAAAGTTATTTTAGGATACCTTAAACCTCTCAAAACAGCAGTTGAATGCATATTTACTAGGTAAAAAGTAATTCCAATACTTCTAATCCATAGATAGATTCTTGCTTCTTTTTCAACCTCTAAAGATGGGTCAAAAGAACCTATTAAGTTTTCTGAAAAAATAAATATAAGCAGTGTTCCTAATACACCTAGTAAAAGGGACATATTTCTTCCATAGTTAACAAAATACTTAAGGCTTCTAAATTTTTGCTGAGTATTTAATTTAGCTACCAAGGGGGTCGTACCATAGGCCAAAAAAATAAACACCCAAACTAAGACAAAGTAAATTGTTTCCCCAATACCCACTCCTGATAGTGAACGCTCTCCTAAAAGACCAGCAATTTTAGAGTCTACAAGTCCAACAATAGGTTCTGTTACTAACCAGATAAAAATTGGATAGGAATTATTCCATATGTCACTTTTGACCTTATTCACCTTTTTAAGAAACCTTAGAAGCCTTATGGACTCCCCATTGCATTATTAAAAAAAAAGTTTCCTCAGAAAAACTTCTTGGAGTAAGTTTGTTAGACAATTCATAATTTTCTACCAAAAAAGTATTTACTATTTGAGTGGGTGTATTCGTTTGGAGACTTACATTTTTAGTTAATTCACTTGATAATGCTTGTTGTAATAAGTCTATTTCTTTTTTTGCGATTTTAATATCTAATGAGATTAAATATTTTTGTGTATCAGCTATTAATCCATTAATTAAAGGTACTGGTGAATAACTCATTGAAATATTTGCACGATAATTAGACCTAGTGGACCAGAAACTATTCCCACACCTACTCTTTTAAATTCACGATCCAATATTGTATTTTTGTGTGTTTCTGAGCTCATTAAACTTTCATGACCAGAAACAAGGGTTGAAGAAATAGCTAGATTTTCTGCAACAGTTTTGTAGGGAAGGCCTACCTCACTGAGCCTGTCTCCAACTTGTTGTCCATTGAGAGGATTTTTATGACACCAAAATCCTTCTTCGTACATCAAAAAGGCATACTCGTTAGCTATGTCTGAAAGTCTTTGGGAAAATTCAACCGGGTCAACATTCTCATTAATCCTTTCAATATTAATAATTTCAAACATCTCCCTTGATTCACTATTTTTAGCAAGAAGTTTTGGTCTTGAAACTTTCGGTATCTCTAAACATCCAAACTCATCTACTACGACTGATGATTGACCTGTTAAATCCTTAATTCTTGATACTACTTTTAACAAATCATTGCCTATGACTACCTCAAGTGCTTGTTGGGGTGTACCATCAGCATCTGTATAAAAAGACACCAACTCTGATCTTTCAAGGTAATTCTCTATAAGCGGAGTTGTGTTAATTAAAGAAACAATAGTGAAAGCAAAAGTCAGCATGAGGTTACTTAACAGCAAAGAAAGTATGGAGCCTAATAGCTTGCTTCCTGTGTCGTTTTTACCTTTGATAGAAAGAATAATATTCTGAATTAACGATGAAATAGTGATTATTCCGATAAAAATAATTACCCCTGCGAATAATTCAGATAATTGCCTTCCAGAGTTAAGCCAATTACTTATATATGTTCCTACTTGTTCTGAGTATCTAAAACTTGAAAAAATAGCCAGTAATAAGGCTGAAATATAAAAAATAACCATAATTGAGCCATTTTTCCAACCAAAATATAAAAAGTAAAAAATAAATAAATATAGCAAAATATCAACATATTCTTGATTGTTTAGTGTGTTTAATATGTTTTCAAGTATTTCAGTCATTTTATGTATAAATTATTTAAATATGCTATTTGTAGAGTAGTAAAAACACGCTATTGTTGTAATACATTCCTACAAATTATGTAGGAATTTTTATTTTCAGTGACTGAAAGGAAAATTAAAAAATATGAAAAATCGCAAACTTATTGCATTAATCGCAGTACTTGCAATTTTCGCCGCAGCTTGTGGAACAGCTGATGAAGTAGTTGAAGAGCCAGTAGCAACTGAAGCTCCTGCAACTACCGAAGCACCTGCAACCACTGTCGCTGCACCTGTAGCTGACCCATTAGTTCTTGGTACATTAATGCCATTAACAGGTGATTTAGCTTTCTTGGGACCTGGTATTGAATCAGGTGCGATTCTTGCTGTAGAGCAAATTAATGCAGCCGGTGGTGTAAACGGACAACCTGTTGTCTGGGTACAAGGTGACTCTGGAACAGCTCCAGATGTAGCTTTAGCAAGTTTGAACTCTCTTATTGCCGATGGTGCACAAGGAGTTATGGGTGCTGCAGCTAGTGGTATATCACTAGCAATTATCGATACTGCTATTGCTGCAGAAGTCGTTATGGTATCCCCTTCAAACACATCCCCACAATTTACAAAAATAAAGAATGGTGGATTTTATGCAAGAACCGCTCCTTCAGATTTATTGCAAGGTGCTGTATTGGCTCAAGTTTTAATTGATGATGGACATACTTCCGTTTCAATTATTTCAAGAGCAGATTCATACGGTAGAGGTTTAGCAGAAGCTACTGCTTCGTCTTTTGAAGCGCTTGGTGGAAGTGTAGACACTATTGTTTATCACTCACAAGAAGCAACAGAATTTGCATCTGAAGTAACCCAAGCTGGTAAAAATGGTTCTGACTCAATTGTCGGAATATTATTTCCAGAAACTGGTTGTGGTGTTCTTAAATCAGCTTTCGAGCAAGATTATCTAAGCACACCTTGGTACTTTACAGATGGTGTAAGAGGTGCAAACCTCAGTTCAGAATGTGGACTAGGTAACGCCTTGGATGGGTTCAAAGGAACTGCTCCAGGATCAACAGCTGGTGTTGCATTAGATGCATTCACAGCTGCTTACCAGGAAAAATTTGGTGAAGCTCCAGCTCCATATTCAGCTCAAGCTTATGATGCCATAATGGTAATGGCAATATCTGCTGCTGCTAATGGTGTAACTGGTGCTGACATTGCGTCAGGATTAGTTGAAGCATCAGGTAACGGTACTGCATGTATCGGTGTCGAATGTTGGGCTTTAGTAGCTGCAGGAGAAAATGTAGACTACAAAGGTGCATCTGGAGATATAAATCTTGATGAACAAGGTGATCCAACTGCAAGTACATACGACGTATGGGCGATCACTACAGGTGATGAAGAAGAAGTTCTTAAATCAATAGATTTTGGATCTTAATTCATAACTTACTAAATTTAAAAAGGCCCGATTAATTTCGGGCCTTTTTTTTATAGCTTTCCTAAATACAAATCTATTACGTTAGGATCATCCAATAAATCTCTGCCAGTACCAGTGTAGGAATTTTTTCCTTGGTCTAAGACATATCCTCTATCACAAAAGCTAAGAGCTCTTTTTGCATTTTGCTCTACTAAAAGAATAGATACACCTTTATTATTGATTTCATTTATAGAATTAAAAACCTCATCAATAGCTATCGGCGATAAGCCAGCTGAAGGTTCATCAAGTAATAGCACATCTGGTTTAGTTATTAGAGCTCTACCAAGCGCTAATAACTGTCTTTGACCGCCTGATAAGTTACCAGCTTTCTCTCGTTTTTTTTCAAACAAAATTGGGAACATTTCAAAGATTTCTTTTTTACCTTCTTTAGAATTTTTTGTATTTGTCCAAAGACCTATTTCTAAATTTTCCTCAATCGTAAGACTTGGAAAAACATTTGCAACTTGGGGAACATAGCCAATCCCTTTTTTAATTAGCTCATGGCTTTTAAAATTAGCAAGTTCATTACCATTAATATAGAGTCTCCCCCCTGATATTGGAATTAGGCCCATAATGGCTTTTAATAAGGTAGATTTCCCTGCACCATTTGGACCAATTATTGAGATTATTTCTTTCTCTTTTATTACTAGGTCAATTCCCTGAAGAATATTTAAACCTTTAACATAACCAGCAGCTAATCCGTTTACTTCAATAATTGCTTTATTCATTAACTTTACCTAGATATGCTTCAATAACATTTTCATTATTTCGAATAGCTTCAGGCTCACCATCTGCAATAATTTTACCTTCTGCCATCACAACTACTCTTTCCGAAATTTTCATAACGGCATTAATATTGTGCTCAACCATGATGATATTAATTCCCTCAATACTCAGGTTTTTTATGATATCTAATATCTCTTCAGCAAGCTTAGGGTTTACACCTGCCAGTGGCTCATCAAGAAGTAACAGTTTTGGTTTTCTAATTAATGCTCTTCCAAGTTCAAGTAATTTTTTTTGTCCTCCTGACAATTCTCTAGCATAAGAATATTTCATGTGGGATAGATTAAGTAACTCCAAAATTCTATCCACTTCAATTTCAAGTTCTTTTTCAAAATTATTTAATGATTTACCCCTTATCAAAGATCTTGAAATTGATTCATTTTTAACGCTACTACCAGAAAATTGCATGTTTTCCAATACAGACATCTTTTCGAAAACCCTGGTAAGTTGAAATGTTCTAGTCATACCTAATCTGGCTAATTTATAAGACTGAAAAGAGGTGACATTTTCACCTTCAAAGAAAATGTTGCCTTGGTCGGGATTTTGAAATTTTGTTAACAAATCAAAAAAAGTTGTTTTTCCAGCTCCATTTGGTCCAATCAAACTAGTTATTTCATTTTCTGAAAACTCTAAGGAATCTACATTCACTGCTTGTAAGCCTCCAAAGCTTTTCTTTAGCGAACTTACTGATAAAAGTTTATTTGATGTCAAGAAGAAGCTCCTCTTTTTTGCCTAATATACCACTAGGTGTAAAAATCATCGTAAACATTATCAGCAAGCCAACAAAAACAAAGCGAACGCCTGCAAGTTGTTGTCCATTCGCATTTTCAAAAAATATTTCTGCAAGACTATCTGTACCTGAAATTATAACCCAGAAAATAATAGCACCTAATGCAGGTCCAGTTAGGCTTCCGACTCCACCCAGAATCAAAGCAGCCCAGAGGTAAAAGGTTAAAACTGGAACAAAGGTGGATACCTGTAATGTTCCATAGTTGAAAGCGAGAAGAATTCCAGATAAACCCCCTATTGATGCCCCCAACATAAAACTTTGTAATTTGAGCCATACAGCATTCTTGCCAAGAGCTCTTACAGCATCTTCATCTTCTCTTACTGCTCTTAAGGCTCTACCCCAAGGTGACTTCTGTAGTCTATTTAAAAATAGTAAAGTGAAAATTATTAATATCCAAGTAATTACCCCCACCCACAACTGTGAAGAAGATACTTCAATACTTGTAGCCAAGTTAGTAATAAAATTGGGTCTTAAACTTTGAAGAGCCTCTGAAAACTGGATTACACCGTATACACCTCCTGTTATATCCTCGAAATCTCTAATTAACAATCTGAAGATTTCTGCAGCTGCAATTGTAACAATTGCTAGATAATCTCCTCTTAATCGAAGTGTTGGAAGTCCTAATATGAGACCTAGTAATGCAGCAGCTAACATTCCAATTATTACAGCTAAAGGCAGTGGGAGTCCAGTCTCAATGACAACACCTTCTCTACCTAAAGCATGTGGTATTAGTAAAATAGTTGTGTATGCGCCTATACCCATAAATGCTGCATGTCCAAAGTTCAATAAACCAGTCCATCCAAAATGTACGTTAATACCTATCGCAGCAAGACCATAAATACCTGCAAAGGTTAATAAGTTTACAAAGATGCGGGCAACACCTGTTTCGTTAGATGTAAAAATGTAGAGAAACGATACAGTCAATAAACCTGCGGCGATGATATATCTTTTATAGTCCTTCATGAGATTCTTTCTTTACTTCCAAATATTCCCTGTGGCCTAATAAGTAAGATGAGGATCATAAGGGCAAGTGCGATAGCATTTTTAGCTTCTGTGTGCCCATCCATAAAACTTAATCCAACACTTAGTTGAACAAGCATACCTATTATAAAACCACCAAACATTGCTCCAAAAGAAGTTCCAATTCCACCAAGAATTGAGCCTGCAAATATTAAAAGCAGGATTAGAAAACCCATATTCCAACGAACATTATTAATGACACCTTGGATGATTCCAGTAAATCCTGCAAGCATACTTGAGAAAACCCAAGTCAATGTGATTATATAATCTGAATTTATTCCAGATACACTTGCTAGCTCTGAAGAATCTCTTACGGCTCTCATAGCTCTTCCAGTTTTGGTATAGGATAAAAATAAACCAACTAAAATCATAACAACACTTCCAATAATTAGAACTTGAACATTCCTAGGAGTTAGTTGGATTCCAAAATAGTCTTCTCGTTTTTGAAGATCAAGTGCATACGAGGCAGGCCTAGCAGAGGCAAACAATAAAAATATATGTCTCAAGAATATTGAAAGACCAATAGTAATCACTAAAACTGCAACATTTCCATAGTTATTCTTCCTTAAGGGTCTAAATAAACATAACTCCAACAGCGCACCAAATACTCCGCACAGTAAGATACTTACAATTGATGAAACTATGAAACTACTACCTAAAGGACTAAACCGGTCTAGGTATAGAAAACTTGATTCTGGGGATGAAGAAAAAAATAATGTTAAAACAGCTCCCAGTGCGATTATTTCTCCATGAGCGAAATTTACAATTCTTGTGACGCCATAAAGAAGTGATAATGACACAGAAGCAATTGCCACTATCAAGCCCAGTAAAAGACCATTTCCTAATTGTTCAATCATCGACTGCTTTCATTCATCATTAAATATTACTTCGGAACCATCCATAACTTCAACTAATAATCTGTATGATTCGTTTACTTGATTGAGTGTTCCAATAGTGGCATTTATCCACGAATTAGGGGTTTCGGCATTTCCAGATATCACGATGGGTAAATTTTTCGATACAGTGATTTCATAGACTCCATTCAATACTAATTTTTCTAATTTTAGATTCTTACCTAGGTAGATTTCACCTGTCCCAGATAAACTTGCATTATTAAGTTCTAAATTATCAAGACTGTATTGTGAATCAACTCCAAAAATGTCTAATTCCCATTTTGATTCATCGCCTAATTGTAAATCCCAACCTTTTACTTGTAATAATGGACTTGTCTCTACAGCCCTCAAAACTAGTACACGAGGTGTCCCAACTAAAGACTCTACAGCCTCAGGGTAACCAGAAGACCCGGGTTTATTAAGAATATCCACTTTGTAACCAGTTCCTGGAAAGGATTTTAAGTTGATCGAATTATTTTCATTTATTATGACTCTATAAGTGTTTGATTCATTGAGTGTTAAGTTGCTAAAAGACGACTCATAAGAATAAGTTCCGAGAAAAGAAGCTTTTGTAAAGTGTGCAAGCAAAAAAATAACCATCACAGAAATCAAAACTGCATATGAATAAAATTTAACTGATTCAGTAATGAGTGATGATTTTGGAAGCAAAACTAGAAAGATTAGAAAAAGAGTAAGCGGCCAGTAATCTAGATAATCATAAATTATTGAAGGTCTAAGAAGTCCAAAAAAATAGAGAGAGACGTGTAAGCCAATAAGAATAAAGAATATTGCTCGTAATGTTGAATAGTAGTTTCTCACTGAGAGCCGGAGAGGGGAGTTGAACCCCTGACCTACGCATTACAAGTGCGTTGCTCTACCACTGAGCTACTCCGGCGAATATTAAAATGATAGCAAACATATTTTTTGAGTTAATTTATTTTTTAATAAATAATTGATACATTGCCACTGCAGCTGATACTGAGACGTTTAGTGACTCAATATCGTTATCCATATTAATTCGAGAAATTAAGTCTAATTTTTTTTGCACTTCAACGCTAAGACCACTTTCTTCTGAACCAACAAAAAGTGCGTATTTTTGAGATTTAAGATCAATATCACTGATTTCAATTTCACCAGTCATATCTAAGCCAAGGGTCCAGATATCTAAAGAATTAAACTTCTTAATCAGTGAGAATATTGAATTGTAAAAAACAATTTCAACTTTTTCTAATCCTCCACTAGCTATAGAAAAGGTTCTTTCAGTTATTTTTACTGATCTTTTAAGAGGTATTGCAATGACTTCGAAGTTAAATGCTGCCGCACTGCGTGCGATAGCTCCGATATTATTTGTATCCTGAATGTGGTCGCAAACAATAAAGTTTTTATTTGCAAATTTATTTATATCTTTTTCTTTAAAAGTTTTCTTTGGATTGCAAAGTGCAACTATTGAATGTCTAGGGTGATAAGGCCATTCTTCTTTTGATCTGATCGCTGAAATCTCTACTTTATTTTTTTTTGCTAAATTTAATATTGTTTCAAAATTTTCTGATTTAGTTTCTTGATGAAGATAGCTTATTTTTATTGCCCTTTCAGATTCTAAAACTGATAGAACAGCATTCTTCCCTTCAATTATTGTTCCAAGACCAGCCATCTTTTTTCCCATCTTCTATCTTTATTCCAATTTCTAGAAGTTTATTTCGCATTTCATCCGCAATTTTATACTCTCGCTCTATACGATATTCTTCTCTAATATTTATAAATTCACTCATAGCTTGTTCTATAGTTTCAAAGATTATTTTGTATTCTTCGAAAAATTTTATCAGCTTATCTTTAGGTAACTTCTCATTTTCTACTTTTATAAAAGTGAAACCTAATATATCAAAAATAAACCTAACAGTTGACCTTAAGTTTTGTAATTCTTCCTCTTCAAGAGTTAATGATTGATTAATTTGAATAAAAATTTCTCCAATAAGTTTTGGGGTGTTTAAATCATCTTCCATACATACTTCAAAAATATTCAAAAGGTTCTTGTCAATAGGATCTGGCTTTGATTCCTCCACAAATTCTGATATTTTTTTGAATGTAGTTCTTGATTCAATTAATAAATCTTCAGTAAACTCTTGCGGACTTCTGTATTGTGCTCTTAAGAAGTAAAATCTCATTACATCGCCACTGTATTCATCAATGTAATCCTTGAGAATTTTTACGTTACCCTCAGACTTTGACATTTTTTTACCAGATAAATTAATCATTCCATTATGCAGCCAGTATTTGACAAAATTTTTACTTGGCTTAGCAGCTTTTGATTGTGCTAGTTCATTTTCATGGTGAGGAAATATTAAATCATTACCACCGCAGTGAAAATCAATTTCTTCCCCAAGTAGGGCATTTATCATAGCTGAACACTCTATATGCCACCCTGGTCTTCCTTTACCCCACTCTGAATCCCAGTACGGCTCTCCCTCTTTGGCAAATTTCCACAATGCAAAATCCTCGGGGGCATTTTTATCATCTTGAAGTTCAACTCTTGTTCCAGAAATAACCTCATCTAGTTTTCTTCCCGAAAGCTTTAAGTAGTCCGTAAAATTTGATGTCTCAAAATACACCCCGGACTCTGAAATATATGCCATATCTTTTTTAAGAATTTGGGTTATATAGTCTTTTATCTCATCGATATACTCTGTTGCCTTTGGCTCTTTGTCCGGAGTAAGGCAGTTTAAACTTGAATAAACATCTACAAATTCTGTCATAACTTTATTAGCTAACTCTTGAAATTCAATACCTTGTTCTGAAGATTTGGAAATAATTTTATCATCAATATCAGTAATATTTCTAACGAATAAAACTTTATGGTTCAAATATTTTAAATATCTTATAAGGAAGTCGAAAACTACTGAAGACCTTCCATGGCCGATATGTGGAGAAGATTGAACAGTTGGCCCACAAAGATAAATTTTGATTACATCTTGAGATAACTCAACCTCTTCAAGTGATTTTGTGTATGAATTATATAAATTAAGCATTTGTCAAAGATATTGAAACAAAAGCAGCTGATGCTTCTCTGTTGCCAATAATTCCTAATTTATCAACTGATTTACCTTTAAGATTTATTTTGTTTTTATCAAAACTCAATAGTTTTGATATGTTTTCTTCGATAACTTCACTTTTAGAGGAAATATTAATTTTTTGAGAAATTATGGTCATATCAATATTGTTTATTTTAAATGTCGAAAAATTAATTTCTTCAAGAATGGATTTAAGCATTTCAGTACTCGCAATATTTGAAGGCGTCTTTTCGTTGGATGGAAAATAGTGGCCAATATCTTTATTGGAGGTAGCACCTAAAATTGCGTCTATTAAAGCATGTAATAAAATATCGCCATCTGAGTGTGCTTCGAAACCATCTTCGTCAAAAACCACTCCACCTAAAGTGAGTGGTTCTGAATTAGAGTGTTTGTGTATATCCCAACCAGTCCCAATAAACATATCTAATTCCAGTCTAATAAAAGATTTTTAACCTGGATTACAATCCGTCGTCAGGATCTTCTTCAGGAAGATACTGATTAATTTTTTCTACTGCAGCTTCCTCGTCAATGTCTAAAGCACAAGCAACTTCACTTGCTAAAGTTGTCCTAGCTTTTGCAAGCATCCTTTTGAGTGCAGGAGATATTCCTTTGTTAATCTGGGCATGTGTGAGGTCTCTAACAACTTCAGCAACCTGCATTACATCTCCAGATGTCATTTTTTCAGTTAGAACCTTATACCAACGGCTCCAATTTGTCCCTGCTTCCTCAGGCTTTTCTTTAAATATTGGAAATACTTTTCTAGAAACTGCACTTTTTGATATTACTGGCCTGATTACCTCGTCTACGGTATCTACAGGAACCATCACTGTAAGTCCATCCATTAAAACTTCTATTTCAAAGTACTGAATTCTCTTTGATTTTGGTTCCCCTTCAACAAATACTTCAACATTTTTATTTACTTTTCTAACGACTTTTGCTGCACCATGATGGGGGTGAACAACAAACTGATTTGGTTTATATTTATCTTCAATTTTTTTTGTTTTTGTAGCCATAAAACTAAACGATACTATATTTTCTGTACTATCTAGTGTCCATTTATATAAGAAAATCCAATATTTTTCAATAAAGTATCAAAATAATCGCGTAATTGTTGTGCCCTATTCCTTCCAATACCATCAACTTGAAATAATTTCTCAGTAGGAGCACCAAGTAATCGTGGTAAAGTTTTAAATTTCTGAATTAGGGAGTCGTGAAGGTTTTCTGGTAGTCCGGGTAGTCTTGCTAACACCCTATACCCTCTCGGTGTAGAAATTTCATCTAGGGGCTCCATCAAAAGTACAGAACCCAAATGAGAGATTTTATTAAGCTCTTCGTAACTTAAATTTGAGATTTCACTCTTCACTTTTTTTATATTTCTATATTTTTTGGATGGGAGGTGGTCTTTAAGAACCAGGGACAATGTATTTTCAACGCCTGACTCCAAAGATTCAATTTGAATCATGACAATGCCAGCTTCTTCGCCCAAATTTTCAGCTTCATTTTTAACCTGATTAGCCAATCTTGTTAAAAGTTCTCCTCTTTGAATTACAGTTAAAACTTGTTGGTTGGTTATAGTATCTTCAATCTCAAGCTCACTAAGCTCAAGCAACACTTCGTCAAAACGTCTTCTCATTCTGTCAACAGATTGCAAAGACTCATTTACTCTTCCAAGTATCATTGCTGGTGCTTCAAGTTCATTAACTTTCATATTGTGAAATACTTTTATAGCTGATGACTCCTCTGAAACTGCAATAACCTTAAGGTTCGTCTCAATTGACACCCTCTCGGCAGTTCTGTGTCTAGTCCCAGTTTCAGAAGTTTGTAGACTGTCAGATGGATTTAAATGCACATTAGCTTTTAATATGGTTGAAATACTTTCATCAACAATAATTGCACCGTCCATCTTTGCAAGTTCACTGAGCATCTCTGGTGAGTATTCACAATTTTTGAGATTGATACCGCCGCTGGAAATTTTATCTAATTTATTTGATGATCCAATTACAATCAGGGCTCCACTTTTTTTATCGGCTATTAGGTCAACACCTTTTCGTAAAGGCTCTCCTGGAAGTAAGTAATTTTTATTCATATATACATTTATTCTTTTATTATTTGAGTATTTTATTTATTCGAATGTTACTGTATTATTTTATTATTAATTTAGTTTCTAAGGTATAAAAGTGGAAAATATTACATGCAAAGCTTGTTCAGCAAGCATAGATAAAGATCTTGAGTTTTGTTCAAGTTGTGGTGAGTGGCTTGGGTTAAAAATGGAAAGTCTCATGGAAAATGACGCCCCAAAAGCTATTGCCGAAGTTAGAAATAGAGTGCCTCAGATAAAATGTTCGAGCTGTAATGCACCCAACATTCCATCTATAAAAAACTGTAAAGAATGTGGTAATCCTTTAATTAAACCACTTTCGAGTTACGGTGCTGCAAATCTTCCTAATAGAAAAGAAGTGCCAGGAATAAGGGCTGTATTTTTTCTTGCTCTCATTGTGCCATTGATTGCAGGGGCTAGCTTTTTTTATAACTCGAGAATTGCAGATGACGTAATTGAAGAGATTGCCGCTGTTGAGCAAACTACCAGCACCAGCAGTACCTCAACAATTCAAACCGTACTTCAGAAAATGTTCCCTGTTTCCTGTATGTCTTCAAGTCAATTAAGTCAGGAATACTCATGTGAGAATCTTTATGACGGAACATTGAAATCGTGGCAAGACAACGAACTTGAATGTGTAGATGGCTATTTAGAATTTACATTTAATGACCCTATGTACCTTGAATTTATAGTATTTCAGAATCTTGAAAGTACTAATTCTTTCAAAAGAAATTTTAGAGTAAGGGATATTCAGGTTACTACTGATGAGTCCTCTATCTTGATTGAGAAAGAAATACAAAATAATAATGGCCAACAATGGATTGATATAAATTCGACTACTGCAACATTAAGGATTGATATTTTAAGTGCATACTCAGGTGAAGACATCGGAAACTCGAATGCCTTTAAAGAATGTGCTATTCAGGAATTAACATTCTTTGGTAAAGGTTAAATATGCTGACTAAAGAATTATTACTTGACTTCTCTAAATTTGAAAAAAAAATTTTCGCCTTAAATGACTTTTTATACAAAAACCCAGAGCTAGGTTATGAAGAAGTAAAATCTCATAAAGAGATTACCAAATTAATTTCAAATAGTATTTCGTCTGCAAAAATTAAAAAAATATCCGAGATGCCTACAGCTTTTACTGGATTGATTAATAAAAAAGGTGGCAATCAAAGAACAATTTCAATATGTATTGAATATGATGCCCTCCCAGGTGTAGGACAAGCTTGTGGGCATAATATTATCTCCTCTATGGGTATTGGTGCTTTTTATCTTCTTTCTAAAAAAATTGATAAACTTTCTGATGCAATACAAATCGTAGGATGTCCTGCGGAAGAGATTCTTCCTCTTTCATTTCCAAATGGTGGAGGAGGTGGGAAAATTAAACTTCTTGAAAAAGGGGTATTCAAAGACAATAAAGCGGTTCTAATGATTCATCCTGCGACAAGGAATGAAGTAGACCCTCTCATGGTTGCAGTGAAACAAATTGATGTGGAGTTCATTGGTAAAGCGGCCCATGCTTCAGGTTCTCCCTATATAGGTAAGAATGCACTCGATGCACAGGTTTTAGCATACAATTCAATAAGCGCACTTAGACAACAGCTACTTCCAACAGAAAAAGTCCATGGAATTATTACGAATGGAGGAGAGTCAGCAAATATTATCCCTGATTATACGCGCTCAAGTTGGATGATGAGGGCCCAAAAAACATCTGGTCTAAAGGTACTCGAAAAAAAGATTTTGAACTGCTTTAAAAGCGCAGCCTCAGCAACTGGTTGTAAGGTAAATTTCATAGAAGGAAACGGAACCTATGAAAATTTAGTAACAGATAGTAAATTAGCTGAAATTTTTATGAATTACTCAAAAGAACTTGAAATTGACATGAAGACTAACAAACATTTTGATCAATCTAAAAATGGATCAACTGACTTTGGAAATATTTCAAAACAATTTCCATCTTTACATGCATTTCTCGCCATTGTTCCTGATGATGGAAGTGTTGTAAACCACCAACCAGAATTTGCGCATGCAACTATTACAAATGAAGCAAAAAATGCGATTAGAAATGGTAGTGTTTTACTAGCTTCAACAATTTTAAAATTACAAGACTAGCTATCAATTACCTATTTTTTCAAATAATGAATTATTAGTATTTTGAATTATTTTATCTTCTTCATCTTCACTTAAACCAAATTCCTGTTTTGCTAATTCATATTCTTTCGAAAGTGTGGTGGAGGCCATCAAACGATTATCCGGATTTAAAGTTACATTAAATCCACTTTTGAACAATTTTAATATGGGGTGGTTTTCTTTATTTACATCACTTGCTCCAGATTTAATATTTGAAGATATACATATCTCCAATGGAATATTTTTTTCAAGAATATATTCAGCAGCTTTAGTATTTGGTTCAAATAAGCCATCAATCTCAGCACATCCCTCTATGACTTGCCAGCCATGACCAATTCTCTGTGCCTTACAATTAAATACCGCATCTTCTATGTAGGAGAAGTTTGCTGCCTCTCCAGCATGAATAGTTAAACCAATCTCACTTTTATTTATTTTCATACAAGCTTCTATGTGCTTTGATGGAGGGTGCCCGTATTCTGGTCCTGCTAAATCAAAACCGACAATTCCATTTAAATAATTACTAATTGCTAAATCTGCCACTTCGGAAGAATCTTCATTTTGTCTCATTGCGCATAGGATGGAGTTGAAATTACCTCCAAATTCATCCATTCCATTCTTAAGTCCTCTAGATACAGAATCTATAACATTTTGTGGACTCAGCCCCCCTCTTAAATGCTGTAATGGCGCATATCTTAATTCACCTGCAGAAACACCATCCTTTGTCAGGTCTTCAACTGCTTCATAAGCAATTCTTTCTAAAGATTGTTCATCTTGCATGACTGAAATTGTTAATTCAAATTTATTAAAGACTTGATTTAATTCTGATGAAATGTTTTCAAAGAACCAATCTTCTAAAAGTTGTGGATCAGTAGTTGGAAGTTCAATTCTTGATTGCTCCGCTAACTCTATAATTGTACTTGGTCTCAATCCTCCATCTAAGTGATCATGAAGTACAGACTTGTCTTTCAATTGAAATCTCCTGACTGAATTCTCTTTGTAAAACCAGTTTCTTTAAAAATTTTATCTATTGTTTCTATACCTTCGTAAATTAGCTTTTCTTCATCTAAGTTTACTAACTGATCATTCCTCAGAACTTCTTTGCCATTTACGAATACATCCTTAATTTCATTTGAAGATGCACACATTACTATGTTATTTACTATATCGTGTAGTGGCTGCATCCTGGAATTGTTGATTTCTATTGAAATGAAATCAGCAGGTTGTCCTTCTTCGAGGGTCCCTTTCATAGTATTTAAGGAAATTCGGGAAATATTTAGTCTTGTAGAAATATCAAAAACTTCTTTTGGGGTTATTAGATTCCCGTGTGAATGAGTATTATTAATTAAAATTGCAGCCCTCATCTCTTCGAGCATATCATAGTCATCATTACCTCCAGAGCAATCAGTACCAATTCCCCATTTGGTTTCATTTTTTGTAAGAAAATTAGTATCCATTGGTTTTCCGGATAACCCGTGCGTTGTCGGACAAAAGATTGGAAAACAGTTACTAGCTGAAAGAATTTCTAAATCTCCTTCTTCAACGACTTTACAGTGTGCAGCAATCACATTTTCATCTAAAATACCCAGATTTGCTGCATGTTTAATTGGACTTGTCTCAAATTTTTCCTTAATGTAATTCATCTCTTTTTGGGTTTGAGCTAAGTGAATATGTATAGGAGCATTTACTTCTTGAGCGTATTCATAAAGATCAATTAATATTTCTGGACTAACCGTTGATGTTTCATGAGGGGCTACAACAGGATGCACTAATAAAGACTCCTTCCAATTTTGTACAAACTCCTTAGCCTTAGTAATTTCTGTTTTACCTGTCCATGGTCCATACTCTGTCATAACTGTGTGGCCAATAAAACCTCTGATGCCAATTGAACATGCAGCTTTCGCAACAGCCTCTGCAAAAAAATAGTGATCATTAATGCTTGTTGTTCCAGAGCGTATTGCATCTACCATTCCCAGTAGAGAAAGTTTGTACACTGAATCTTCATCGAGTGCTGGTTCAACTCCCCACATGACATCATATAATGCACTTGCTGTACCGTACCCTAATCCCTTAACTGAATTTAAGGCTACATGTGAATGGGCATTTGTTAATCCTGGTGAAATAACCACATCGCCCAAATCTTCACTGTTTTGCAGTTGCTCAAAAGAGAGTTCAGATTTTTGTTGTATTTTCTTTATATTTTGGTCTTCGACTATTAAAGCTGCATCACGATGTATGGTGTTAACATCTTCAACAATATATTTTGCTAAATAAATCCTTTGTGCCACTGAGTTAAGACTCTGGAATTGCGACTGGTCTAACTTTTAATCTCTGTCTAATACCAATTAAAATTAGGACAACCACTGTCAAGGCATAAGGAATCATTAAAATTAAGCGAGAGTCAAGTTCATAAACTCCCTGTAGTCTAATTCCAATTGCATCACCTAAACCAAAAAAGGCACTAGCTCCAAAGGTCCCTAAAGGTGTTGCGTTACCAAAAGATGATGCAACAAGTCCAATATATCCTTTACCTGCTGACATACCCTCAGTGAACATTGTGAGGTTTTCTAGAGAAAGAAACAAACCAGATATTCCTGCTAGAAGTCCCGAAAAAACTGTAACTAACCATTTGATCCTTACAGTATTAATTCCTGCATCTTCGGCTGCTTCTGGATTTTCTCCAGTTGCTCTTATTGCTGTTCCCAAACGAGTTCTGTAGTAAAGAATGTGCAGGCCAATAGCAATAAAGAACATTAAATATACTGAATAGGTAAAGCCTGAAAGAAATGGTTCAAGAAAAGAGCCCTCTAAAAATGTAAAATGTATTGGCTCTACACCTACGATTTTTGGATCTGAAAAGAAACCTGCCTGACCCCAAAGGGTACGCATTAGATAGGTCGTCCCAGCTAATGAGAAAATATTTATAGCAAGACCCGCTAATACTTCATCAGCACCGAGCGTAAATGAAAGTAAGCCAAACAAGACCGCGGTCATAATTCCTGCTATGACTCCAGCAGTTAAACCAGCCCACATACTTTCTGTATAGTAACTAGCTGCAACGCCTGCAAAGGCAGCATTGAGCATCTTACCCTCGAGTCCAATATTTAATACTCCAGCTGCTGAACAAATTGCGGCAGCCATTCCAACAATTGCTATTGGTGCAGTTGACCTGAGAAGACTTCTTAATAGTGATATATCAAATATTTCAATCCATTCCATTACATCTTCTTTCTTGAAAAGAAACTATCTAATTTCTTAACTATTGGATACTTTTCTAATCCTTTTACTATTTTTTGAGCACTGACAAAGAAAATTAAGATCGATATTAAAACTATGATTATCTCTCTGGCTACATCTGTTTTGTAGTCTACAAAGAAACCACCATTTTTAATTGCTCCGTAGAACAAAGATGCAATTATTGCTCCAATTGGCTCTAACTTTCCTAGGATACCAATTAATATTCCATCAAATCCTTGGTTAAATTCGAGTTCCTGAAAAAAGTATCTTACTGCTCCAAGTACTTCTATTGCTCCTGCAAGACCACCTAGAGCACCTGAAATCAACATCCCAATTATTGCTGATCTATCAGATGGTATTCCAAGATAAGAACTAAATCTTGAAGGGTATACACCTACGAGACCGTCTCCACCAGAGCGTAATTCATAGCCAAAGGTAGTTTTATTTAAAACAAAATGTGCAAGAATTGCAACAATTACAGCTATGAAAAAACCTGTATTGAATTGAGAGTTGGGGAATATCTGTTTAAGCTCTGCAGTTTCTAAAATTCTGGCTGTAGCCGGAGCAATGGGATCTGCTCTAAATGGACCATTAGCCATATATGATACAAACAACACGGCCACAAAATTTAATATAATCGTTGAAATTATCTCACTAACACCTGCATACACTCTTAGTAAAGCTGGTAATAACATCCAGAGTGCACCTACGGTCATACCGATTAATATACATAGAGTAACATGGCTAAAATGTCCTAAATTGGTAAATCTATATCCAGCCCAGCCCGCATATAATGCCCCAACATACATAGATCCATTGATACCAATGTTAAACATTCCAACTCGAAACGAAATTAGTGTTGCAGTAGCAGTTAGTATTAGAGGAGTAGCTTGATAAAGAGAGTTAGCTATATTTCGTGTTCCCTTGAATCCTCCCTCATAAAGATATTTTGCTACTTCTGACGGATTATTTCCAGTTGAAGTTATTAACACCCATGCAACCAAAGTAGTTATAAATAATCCTGCAAAAGTAACTAAAACATCCTTAAAAGAAAACTTATCCATTACTCTGTAACTCCTGCCATATATAGGCCCATCTGTGATTGATCTACTTCTTTGGGGTTAACCCATTTTACAATCTGACCTTCATACATAACACCCACTCTGTCTGCTACAGCCATTACTTCATCAAGCTCTGCAGACACTAAGAGAACTGCTCCTCCATCATCTCTCATTTGAACTAATTGTTCATGAATTGCTTCAATATTACCAATATCTACACCTCTTGTAGGTTGCGATGCAATTGTTAGCGTTGGATCTTCAGAAAGTTCCCTTGCGACAACAACTTTTTGTTGATTTCCACCTGAAAGTGATTTTACTTTTAAAGAAACGTTGGGGGATCTAATATCAAAATCTTCTTTAAGTTTATTTGCATGTTTTGCGACTTTTTTTAAGTTAAATATTCCCTTTGAGGAAAGTGGTTTTCTGAAATATGAATTACCAATGAGATTTTCCCAAATACTAAGTTGTGTGTTTAATCCAGTATTTGTTCGATCTTCAGGAATATGGGCAATTTTTTTTCTACGTATATTTTTTGGTGTTGAGGAGGCTATATCTTCACCTAAGTACATTATTTTGCCTCTACTAGCCTTTCTTAAGCCTGTTAGAGCCTCAACAAGCTCTGTCTGTCCGTTACCCTCAACTCCTGCAATACCAACTATTTCGCCTTCTTTTATGCTCATCTCTACACCGTTTACAGCTAAAAGTCCTCGAGCATCGTGAACCCATAAGTTTTCTACATTTAAGATTTCATCCTTTGGATTTGCTTCATCTTTTTTGACCTGAAGAAAAACTTCTCTTCCAACCATTTGGGAGGCTAATTCTGTAATCGAGGTATTTTTAGTTTCTGATACTCCCTGGACTTCACCAGCTCTCATAACTGTTACTCTATCTGCAATTTCCATAACTTCTCTTAATTTATGAGTGATAAAGATGACTGTCTTTCCCTCGTTAACAAGTGTCCTGATTACATTAAATAATTCGTCAGTTTCTTGTGGAGTAAGAACAGCAGTAGGCTCATCAAGAATAAGAATATTTGCATTCCTATAAAGAGTTTTTAGTATTTCGGTCCTTTGCTGAACTCCTACTGAGGCATCAATCATCTTTAAGCCGGGATCAACTTTAAAACCATACTTCTCTGCAATATCCATAACGGACTTGTTAAGACCCTTCCAGTCAACCAATCCTTTAGAATTTTTAGGCTCTTGACCAAGACCAATATTCTCAGGAGCTGTAAAACTTGGTACCAATGTGAATTCCTGATGAACCATTCCAATACCAAGATTGATTGCTGTTTCTACTTTATTAATAGTTTCCGTTGAACCATTAATTACGATTTCACCCTCATCAGGTTGCTCAATTCCATAAAGAATCTTCATCAAGGTTGACTTACCAGCACCATTTTCTCCAACTAAGGCATGGATTTCACCTTTATTTACCTGAAAGTCAACATTTTTATTGGCTATAACGCCGGGATAAGATTTTGTGATATTTTTTAAATGTATTGCTATTTCTTTACTCATATTTAAATTTTTAGATTTACTTTATCTTAATAATTTAGCCCGACTCACGTCGGGCTAAATTAAACTTTTTGTCTAGTAAATGGTTGTATTAACCACCAGCTGTTACGTCAGTAACAACAATTTCACCAGAAACAATTTTTGCTCTAACTTCTTTTACTTCTTCAGTTAAAGCTGCGACTTGGGCTGCCATATCAGCAGGTCCTTCGTCAGCAAATAATGAACTTCCATCAACTAACCATGTTGGACCAACACCGTTTTCAGCTGAACCGTAAGAAGCAATTTCGCTTACTACCATTCCTGCCTCAGTTCTATTCTTAATTGCAGAATAGACGGCGAAGTCTACATTCTTCATCATGGATGTGATCATAGTTCCAGGTTGCATAAAGTCCTGGTTGGAGTCAACACCAACTGCGAAATTACCTGTTTCCGCTGCGGCTTCATATGCTCCATTACCAGTTGAGCCACCAGCTGCAAATATAATATCTGCACCTTGCTCAAAACAACTTAATGCGATTTCTTTACCTTTAGCAGGATCTCCCCAGCTACCGGCATAACCGTCACAAAGTTTAATGTCAGGGTTTGCATATCTTGCGCCCTCTTCCCAACCTGTTTGAAATTTTCTAATTATTGGAACGTCCATTCCACCCATGAAAGCTACATGGCCAGTTTTGGAAAGTTTTCCAGCAATATATCCAACTTCAAAAGAACCCTCATGCTCTTTGAAGATAAGGTTTGAGACGTTTGGTAATAAATCACCATTGTCTGCTGTAATAACCATATCAACAATTGCAAATTGTACGTCTGGGTTAGCTATTGCTGCTTCTTTAGTAATTTCTGCTTCTGAGAAACCGACCGTAATGATCATTTCTTTTCCATCAGCAAGAAAGTTTTGAATAGCAGCCGCTCTTTCGCTAGGTTCTGTTTCTACATAGTCTCCTTGAATGCCAAGATCAGCTACAGCTTTGTCGTAGCCTCTTTTAGCAGAGTCCATGAAGGAAAGGTCACCTAATGCGCCAAGAACGATACCAACTTTTAGTCCATCTGGTTCTGCTGCAGGTGCTGCGGTAGTTGCAGGTGAATCTAATGATTCTTCCTCAACTACAACTTCAGCAACTTCCTCTGTTGCAGTATCTGATCCACCACAGGCGGATAGAACTAACATCAGAGATAGCAAAATCAAAGATGATTTCTTTTTATTTGTTATCATTTATTTACTCCTTCATTATTTAAATAATGATGGATTAATTCTATAACATAATTTATAAACTGCCGAATTAATATAGGTTATATTTTTATTTTTAAGGGAGTAACGACGAACTTTTTGTTATGATTGAAAATAATTTATCATCATCAACTTCATTCATCCAGTAAACATTTTTATCTCTACCAGATATTTCATTAACATCTACTACTGTCTGGCCGAGGGTAAGATCTGAAGAAGTTTCCACTTCCACATTTACAAAATTTCCCTTAGTTAAAGAGCTATCAACAAGATATGCTGTTACAAATGCATCGTGAACAGGTGTTCCATCCGGAAATTTCTTTTTAACAATCTCTAAATTTGCTAAACGCGACATTAGTCCTACAAGTAGTTCTGAGGTTTTCGTATTAGTGTCAGAAATATTTTTTATTCTATTCGAAGTTGAAATTGCTTGATGGGTGACATCTAACCCCATCATTACAAGCTTTACACCAGACTGTAGAACAATATGTGTAGCGTCTGGGTCGACAAGTATATTAAACTCTGCTGCAGGAGTTGTGTTTCCACCAGTAGCACTTCCTCCCATAAAAACTATCTGTTCAATATTTTCAACAATTTCTGGCATCTCTGATATAGCTTTTCCTATATTGGTCATAGGACCTAAAACACATAGTGTTACTTTCTCTTCGGAATTTGAAATAGCATCTTTTAGGAAAGTGACGGCATCTTGATCTTCCTCAGTTTTTGATGGTCCTGGAAAGGGAACTCCTCCTAATCCATCAGTACCATGAACCCACTCAGCAGTTAAAAGCTCTCTTTTTAAAGGAGCACTCTCCCCTTCGAAAACTTTAATATTATTTCTTCCAGCTTGCTCAAGAATTCTTAGAGCATTAGTAGTTCCTACTTTTACACCAACATTTCCAGCTACTGTGGTTATTCCAAGTATTTCTTCATCCGTGAAATGTGCAAGTGCGATTAATATAGCTACTGCGTCATCAGTACCTGGATCAGTATCTATAATTATTCTCATTTGATTTAGTTAATATTAAGACTCAGAATCAGCAAAGTCAACCGGCGGCTCAGTTGGAGCTTCAACGGCTTCAAATTCTAAAATACCCTCTTCAGAGTTAAGAGATATTACAATTGTGGATCCAGCTTTGTACTTACCTTGTAGAAGCTCTTCAGATAAAGGGTCTTCAAGTAATCTTTGAATGGATCTTCGTAGAGGCCTAGCTCCAAATTCTTTGTTATATCCTTCAGTTGCTAAAAATTCTTTTGACTCTTCGGATAGAACGATCTCAATATCAGAGTTCTTAAGTTGCTTATGGACTCTATCTAACATCAAATCTACAATTTCTGTTACTTCTTCAACAGTAAGTTGGTGGAATACTATTGTTTCGTCAATTCGATTTAAAAATTCAGGTCTAAAGTGTCTTTTAAGCTCTTCTGCAACTTTAGATTTCATTTTGTCGTAGGAACCCGTATCTGTTAAGTTGCTAAAACCAATATTTTTACTTAAATCTTTAGTGCCTAGGTTAGAAGTCATTATTATCACAGTATTTTTAAAGTCAACAGTTCTACCTTGGGCATCTGTTAATCTACCATCTTCAAGAATCTGAAGAAGAGTGTTGAATACATCTGGATGAGCTTTTTCAACCTCATCTAATAAAACGATACTAAATGGTTTTCTTCTAACTGCTTCAGTTAGTTGGCCACCCTCATCGTATCCTACATATCCCGGAGGTGAACCAATCAATCTACTGACTGTATGCTTCTCCATGTATTCAGACATATCTATCTGAATTAAGGAGTCTTCATCTCCAAAAAGGAATTCAGCGAGTGCTTTTGCTGTTTCTGTTTTTCCAACACCAGATGGACCTAAGAAAATAAATGAACCAGATGGTCTTTTAGGGTCTTTTAATCCTGATCTAGTTCTCCTTATTGCCTTAGAGACAGCATTAATGGCTTCATTTTGACCAATAATTCTCTTGTGAAGCTCATTTTCCATTTCAAGTAATCTTGCTGTTTCCTCTTGTGTTAGCCTGTGGACAGGTATTCCTGTCCATTGTGCGAGTACTTCTGCAATTTCTTCTTCGTCAATAACCATCTCTACATCTGTAGAAGAAACTCCCTCAAGAGAATCAATTTCCTCTAGTAAAATTTTTTCCTGATCTCTAATCTGTGCGGCTTTTTCAAAAAGTTGTGACTCAACAGCATCAATTTTTTGTTCTCTATAATTTTTTAATTTATCAGATAATTCTTGTTTCTCTGGATCTAGTGGTTTCTTGTATACTCTCATCCTGCTGCCAGCTTCATCAATTAAGTCAATAGCTTTGTCAGGTAAAAATCTATCTGAAATGTATCGGTCGGCCATATTTACAGCAGATGCAATAGCCTGATCGGTAAATCTTACACCATGATGTACTTCATATCTATCCTTAAGTCCACCAAGTATTTCTATAGCATCAGACAAATTAGGCTCATCAACTTTTACAGATTGAAAACGCCTTTCTAAAGCAGCATCTTTTTCAAAATGCTTTCTAAATTCTTCTAAGGTTGTCGCACCAACTGTTTGCAATTCTCCCCTGGCAAGCATTGGTTTTAGAATTGATGCCGCATCAATAGCTCCCTCTGCAGCTCCAGCGCCTACCAAAGTATGAATTTCGTCTATGAAAAGAACGATGTCTCCACGTGTTTTAATTTCTTTTAAAACCTTTTTCAGTCTCTCCTCAAAGTCTCCACGATATCTTGATCCTGCAACTAGTGATGAAAGGTCAAGTGTGTAAATCTGTTTACCTTTTAGAGTTACTGGAATGTCTCCTGATACAATTTTTTGAGCTAAGCCTTCAACTATTGCAGTTTTACCAACTCCAGGTTCACCAATTAAAACTGGATTATTTTTTGTTCTACGAGAGAGTATTTGCATAACTCGTTCAATTTCTGTTGATCTACCAATAACAGGATCTAACTTGCCTTCTTTAGCCATTCTTGTTAGGTTTCTCCCAAATTGATCTAATATTGCAGAACCAGTACCTGAGCCAGATCTTTCACGACCACCAGTTGAGGCAGATTGTGGTTTTTTACCCTCACCTGATGAAGAGATTAACTTTATTACTGTCTGTCTTACTTGTGAGAGTTCTGCTCCAAGTTTTTTCAATACCTGTGCTGCTACACCTTCACCTTCTCGAATGAGCCCTAATAAAATGTGTTCTGTACCTATGTAGTTGTGACCAAGTTGTAAGGCTTCTCTAAGTGAAAGTTCGAGTACTTTTTTTGCTCTCGGAGTAAAAGGAATATGCCCGCTTGGAGACTGCTGACCTTCTCCAATAATTTCAACTACCTCAGACCTTACTGAATCGATATTTATGCTCAATTCTTCAAGAGCTTTGGCAGCATGGCCCTCTCCCTCTTGAATAAGCCCTAATAAAATATGTTCTGTACCTATATAATTATGATTAAGCCTTCTTGCCTCTTCTTGGGCAAGAACAACTACTCTACGAGCTCTATCAGTAAATCTTTCAAACATATGTTTATATTAATAAGTCTCTGTTTATACGCCTAAATGAAAATTACATGTATTTATTAAATCCACTTAATCTGTGAATATGGATTCAAATGAGCTAACAAACATAATACCTATACCTAGTTTATGGGAAAATTTAGAAAAACTTGAAAAACGCTTATTTGAAGTTACTGTGTCGGAAGATAGTTATCTCACAGAGATTTCTCAGTATCTTATTAAAGCTGGCGGGAAAAGATTCAGACCAATAATTTCTCTACTAGCTGGTGAGTTGGGAACTGGTAACCAAGAAAGGGTAATTGATGCAGGTATTTCAGTTGAATTAATTCACCTAGGTAGTTTATATCATGATGATGTTATCGACGAAGCTACAACACGTAGGGGTGTTGAAAGTACTAATCGTAAGTGGAATGCGACCCTCGCTATATTGGCTGGTGATTATTTACTTGCTAGGTCCTCTGAGCTTGCAGCAGATAACTTAGGACTTGAATCTGTTAAATTGCTCGCATCTACTTATGCAGAATTAGTAGTTGGTCAAACAAAGGAAGTTCAATTTTCCTACAGCACTACTCATAGTAAAGATGATTACCTAGAAGTAATAGGTGGGAAAACAGCAAGTTTAATTAGAACAAGTGCAAAACTTGGAGCAATGGCATCAAGTTGTTCTAAAAATACTATAGATTCAATAAGTTCATGGGCTTGGCACAATGGAATTATTTTTCAAATTACAGACGACATCTTAGACCTAAATTCAGACAGCGAAACATTGGGTAAACCAGCTGGTAATGATATCCTCGAAGGTACCTATACACTCCCAGTACTCATCGCTCTTGAAAAAAACCCCAAGAAGGTTAAGGATATATTGCTTCAGGTTAAGAATTCTGAAATTGCACTCGCTGAAGTGCTGGGGGAATTTAACAACGATGAGATAGTTGAAGAATCAAAAAAATTTGTAAGTCTTCATTTTAAACAAAGTAGCGAAGCTATAAAAAATATAGAGAGTAAAAAAATTTCAGATATTTTAAACAACCTAAATGAATACTTGCTGCAAAGAAGTAATTAGTTTTCAGGTTTTAAGTGGGGAAATGCAACTACTTCACGAATTGAAATGTTGCCCGTAAGCATCATTACAAATCTATCAATTCCAAAACCCAGACCACCTGTTGGGGGTAATCCATGTTCTAAAGCTTCTATGTAGTCCATATCTTCAACATGTGCTTCTTCATCCCCTGACTCTTTTTTTATAGCTTGAGATTTTAGTCTTGCTTCTTGTTCAACGGAATCTATCAATTCAGAGAAGCCATTTGCAAGCTCGCTACCAAAAGCAAATAGCTCAAATCTCTCAGTTATGCTTGGATTATTTTTACTGTTTCTAGCAAAAGGGGAAACCTCTACTGGGTAATCGATAACGAATGTAGGATTTATTATTTTCTCCTCAACAAATCTTTCAAATAAATCATAAACTAGAAGCCCCGTAGTATTTATCTCACTATTAACTTCTATATCTTTTTTATTTAACTGTTCAACAACTTCATTAAAATCACTAGAAAATTCAACTTTGATACCTACTTCATCTGAAACTAAAGTAAACATAGATGCTTTGGCCCAGGGAAATGAAAAATCAGCATTTTTTCCATCAAAAGAGATATCAGTACTTATTTCCAAGTCGTCAAAGACTGTAGAACACATATTTTCTACCATTTCAATAACACCATTGACATTTGTATAGGCTTCATAACTTTCCATCATTGTAAATTCAGGAGAATGGGTTTGATCTATACCCTCATTTCTAAAAACTCTACCCAATTCAAAGACTTTCTCAAAACCTCCAACTATCATTCTTTTCAAATATAACTCTGGAGCAATTCTTAAATACATTTCGACATCAAGAGCATTGTGATGTGTTATAAAAGGCTTAGCGATCGCCCCACCGGCTTTAGGTTGCAATATTGGAGTTTCAACCTCAATAAAATCTTTGCCATGCATAAATTGTCTGATGGAGTTAATTATTTTTGAACGAATTTCTATTGTTTGTTTTGCATCTGGATTTACAATAAAATCTAGATATCTTTGACGAAACCTTGTTTCTTTATCTTTTAAGCCATGCCATTTTTCAGGAAGGGTTCTTAATGATTTAGACAAAATACTACTTGTAGAAACTTTGATTGAAAGTTGGCCTTTTTTAGTTTTCATTATCTCGCCCTTTACGCCGATGATATCTCCAGAATCATATTTTGAAAATAAGACACTCTCTTCTTCGGATAAGGTTTTTGAGTCAACTAGAATCTGTATTTTTCCAGAATTATCAATCAAGTCAAAAAAAGAAAGTTTTCCAAAAGATCTTCCATTCAATATTCGACCGTGAATTTTGACTTCAACTCCTGAATGTTCAGCATCTTTTAGGGTTGTATGATTTTTAATAATGTCTACTATTTGTGAAGTTCCTTTAAATTCTGTTGGAAAAGCATCTTGATTATTATCCAGAAAAAATTGGATTTTTTCTGCCCTAAGGTCATATATTTCTTGCTCTGATTTTGAAAGATTACTCACAATATGTATATTAATTATTTAAATTATATATCTCTTCAAGTCCATCTAAAGTTAGATTTCTTTCATAAGATGTATTTATGTTTAAGACTGGTTGAATTAAGGTTCCGAGTCCTCCGGTTACAACCACACCCGGGGATAGTTCTGATTCTAGTACTATCTTTTCTAGCATTGAATCAATCATTGAAGCATGTCCCAAAACTAGTCCACTTTGTATAGCCTCGTAGGTATTTTTACCTATAACTTTATTTGGTTCTTTAAGTTCGACAGACTTTAAAGAAGAAGTTCTTGAAATTAAAGCATCCAAACTTATTTTTATTCCTGGGGCAATTGATCCACCAAGATATTCTTTATCGTGGTTCACAACATCAAAAGTTGTAGCTGTTCCAAGATCCACAATTATAACTTCTTTATTAATTTTTTTATAACCTCCTACTGAATTTGCAATGCGATCTGGTCCAAGTTCCTTAGGGTTATCAATGTTAACTTTTAAACCAGTTTTAATACCGGGACCAACAACTAACACCTCTTTAGATGAAAATTTATTTATTGCAGACACAACACTATCTGTAATTTGTGGCACAACAGAACAAACTATTGCTCCATGAAGAAGTTCATCATCAGCTTTCGAAAGATCAATTGTTGTTCTAAACATCATTAATAACTCATCCGAGGTAATTGTTTTCCTTGTTGTATACCTATAACTTTCCCAATTGTCTGAGTTGCCTACACCAACGGTAGTTTCACTATTACCAACATCTATAGCTATAATTTTTTTCATCTACCCCTCTATTCTGAAATCAATGTTGTCTATCAACCTAATTCCCTCTACGTATCCAGCAATAATAATTATAAAATTTTTTGTTTTATCACTAATTGCACTAAAAGTATCTTTATCTAATATTTCGAGATAGTCAATTTCAAGTAGACCATCTTTATTCCTTAGTAGTGTTCTTTCAATTGATGTATTTACAAGACCAGTTTCAAGAAATATTTCTTTTAGAGTTTCAAGTTGTTTCTTTAAACCACTGGCAGTTTCCTTGCCTTTAGCACTCAAAAGTAAGTTTCTACTACTTAGCGCTAAGCCCGACTTATCTCGTATTATCTCCCCTTCAAGAAGATCAATATCTTTATTGGAGCGCCCAATGTAATCTTTAATTAGAAATAACTGCTGTGCATCTTTTTTTCCAAAAATGACTTTTTTGGGTTTTATTAGCTCAAATAATCTGTTCACTACAGTCAGAACTCCATCGAAGTGTCCCGGTCTTGATTTACCCTCGTACTGTTCACCTATTTCACCAGAACTAAGTAGATCTAAAAAACTATCATCATATATATAGTTTTCATCAGGTGTAAAAAGATACTCTACATTTAACTTTTCTAGATTCATAGAGTCTTTTTGAATATCCCTTGGATATTTTTGGTAGTCATTAGTGTCGTTAAATTGTTTTGGGTTTACAAAAATTGAAACAATGGTTTTTAATCCAGATTTCTTAGCTTCTTCTATTAATGAAAAATGTCCCCTGTGTAGGGACCCCATAGTTGGTACAAGAAATAGATTTTCTTTGTACATATCATATGTTATTTGTTTTACATTTTTCATATTTATCGTGCCCTATATTGGTGCCCGTAATTACTTGTAATTTATACTACCTTTTTTTTCTACTTTTTGATCATTTAAATTAAAGTCGGCGATGTCAAACATATTGATGATTTCACACAGTGGTTCAACTACAAATAATCTATTTCTCCAATCGTAGTGTGGAATTGTTAACTCTTTCGAAGAATTATTTTCGTCGTTGAAAAAAATAATATCGATATCAATTAATCGAGGACCGTATCGATAAGTTTTTTTCCTACCAAGGAAATCTTCTATTTCTTTAACTTCATTTAAGAGATCTGAAGAAGTTCTTGAGTACTCAATCTCAGTCACTATATTATAAAAATTTCTTTGGTTAGTTTCCAACAATGCATCTGATTCAAAAATTGATGAAACCAAATTTATTTGAGCTATTTTATCAAGCTCTATCAGTGCATCCCTTAAATTTTTTTGACGATCACCAATATTAGATCCTAATGAAAGAATAATTCCCTGGTAGTTATCCACTGTAGGTAACGCTGATGTCTTTGGTCTTTTTGCTAAGAGCTGTATTTGGTTTATGAACTGTAATGATTAATTTATTAATTTTTGCATCAACTAAATTTTCATATAGATATTTAGCTAATGTCTCAATAAGATTAAATGAAGATGTTGCAACCAATTCTTCAACCCTTTCAACATAGTCAGCATAATTAATAGTTGTCTCTATTTGATCGTCAACAACAGTGTTGTTGTTAAGTATTATGTGTAAATCAATTAAAAATAGTTGATTTTCTATCTTTTCAAAATCATAAACACCATGTTTACCATGTGTTTTTATTCCATCAATTTTAATGTCGTAAGACATTTCCTATTAACTTGGAATTAAAGCAATTGCTTTAGGTGATAAAGGTTTCCCCAAAATACGTTCAAGAATTGTTCTAGAAAATATAGGATCATCTAATAGTTTTGAATAAATTAAATAGCCAGCCAATATCCCCGGAACTTCTTCATCTAAATACTCTCTATGAATTAATAACTTTCTTTCTTTATCAGAGAGAGCCTCTTTAATGGCTTCAAAAATGACCGAGATAGACTCTTTTGGAGGATTCTCCCCTAAAGGAAAATGATATGTCCTAAAGCCAACTTCTTGATAATTTGTTAGGTTAAAATCAGTTTCTAATAATGAGAATATAGAGTTGATTCCATTACTTTTCAACCACTGAACCTCTTCTTCTCTTCTGATTTTTCTAGAAGTAAGGCCTCCACCACCAATACATTCTGAAACTGCTAATTTGCCTTCGATTATCCAGTGAAAATCATTTGGTTTTAGTCCCGCCATCATCAGCCTTTCCTAGGTGTTAAACAATAGTAGCCTAACAAATTTTTTAATCAATGAAGTGTAATCTGACCAAAGAAACTCCTTGGTTTTGACAGTGATTAAGTAATTCTTCATCAGAAGTTTTTAATAACTGGGTGAACTTTTTTCTTGAGTAGCCCACAACTAAAGGATAGTCTCCAACAAACTGACTAATAGATTCTAAAAGTGTTGCAGACTGCTCTTGAGTCTTGCCAAAACCTAGTCCAACATCTATTGCTATTTGATCCCTATTTACACCAGAATCTAAAATATTTCTAACCTGTCTTCTAAGGTCATTTTTTACATCCTTAACAATATCTTTGTAATCTACTTTATCGTGAATCGATGATGAATTATTACTTCTATGGGTGAGTATTAATCCAGCAGAATGCTTTCTTAAAGTAGTTATCATTCTTTGGTCTTGAGCTCCAGAAACATCATTAACCACAGAAAAATTATTCTGGAAAGCTTCTTCAGCGACAATTGGATTGAAAGTATCTATTGAGTGGTAAAAATTATCATTTTTATGTTCTAAAAATGAATTTAATCTCAGTAACTCTTCTTCTGTGGTTATAGATTTAAAATTTGGTTTTGTTGAGATACAGCCAACATCAACAAAGTTTATACCTTTTTTTAATGCCGTTTCATATACTTCAGGAATTTTTTCTTGTTTATTAAGTAAACCATCATGTGAAAATGAATCATTTGTGATATTCACTATTCCAAGTAAGTTGTTAGTTAGCTTTCCTAAAAAATTATCCCAAGAAAACAACTTATTTAAAGTTCGCTAAAGCTTCTGACCTGAGTGAATAATCTAATTCATAAATACCTATGCTAAAGGTGGTAATTACCTCTGAAATTGTACTTTTTGGATTCATTAAATCTGAGCATAAATGTTTGGCAGTAACTCTTATAAATACTCCTTCAGGTTCTAATTCTTTATTAATAACCTCTGCTGCTTTTTGTGTAATTTTTTCTTGCAGGGTTAAGTTATTTGAAAGGTGATTAACCAAATCACTAAACTTTGACATTCCTGCAATTTTATTTTTTGGAAACACAGCTATGTCAAACGAACCAAAAAAAGGAAGTAAATGATGTTCACACAAGCTTGTGAAGGGAATGCTACTTAAGTATATTGGCTGGCTGTGAGTCACTTTATCAAGACTCGTAAAGACGTCTGATAATTCAGATGAATTTTGAGATAATTTTTTTTCTATCTCTGTAGTAAATTTTTGCAATATAGCTAGAGATTCCCCTTCAGGCTTACTGGTAGTTTTTTGAATAAAATCCAAAAAATCATTGATTACATCACCCTTATCTAACTTACTCACTATGCCAGCTTTAAAGTTTTTCCAGAGCCCTGAATTTTGACTTTTTTTATTGATTTAAAAATTCTTGAAACTTCTTCTCTATCAATTGTTTCTTTTTCCATCAATACTTCAGCCATTGCATCCATTTGTTTTTTAAATTTTTTAAGAATTTTACCAGCTATTGCATGAGCATCATTAAGAAGAATTTTTACTTCATCATCTATGGAGGAGGCTACTTCATCCGAGTAGTCTTGCTGTCTACCATAATCTCTTCCAAGAAATACTTCGTTTGACCCCTTGCCGAATAACATTGGCCCTAGCTTGTCACTCATACCAAATTCCATGACCATTCGTCTGGCAATTTCAGTAGCCTTTTCAATATCATTAGATGCACCTGTTGTTGGGTCTTTAAAGACTAGTTCCTCTGCAACTCTTCCCCCCATCAACATAGCTAATCGATCTTTTAATTCAGCTTTTGATGAAAGATACTTCTCTCTCTCAGGTAGTGCCTGTGTATAACCTAAAGCCCTGCCTCTTGGAATAATTGTAACCTTATGTATGGGATCTGCATTTGGAAGCGCCCAACCGACTAATGCATGTCCAGTTTCATGATATGCGATTATTTTCTTTTCCTCGTCACTCATAAGTCTGCTTTTTTTCTCTGGCCCGGCGAGAACTCTATCAATAGAATTTTCGATATCTGTATTTGAGATAGTCTTTTTACTCTTTCTTGCAGCCAATAGTGCTGACTCATTTAATAAATTTGCCAAATCAGCTCCTGTAAATCCCGGAGTTTGTTTAGCTATTGTTTTTAAGTCAATATTTTTTGCAAGTGGCTTATCTTTAGAGTGAACTTTTAAAATCTGTGTTCGACCATCTAAATCGGGCCTGTCAACAATTACTTGCCGATCAAATCGTCCAGGTCTTAGTAGTGCTGGATCAAGCACATCTGGTCTGTTTGTAGCTGCCATAAGAATTACTCCTTGATTAGACTCAAATCCATCCATTTCTACAAGAAGCTGGTTCAACGTTTGTTCTCGTTCATCGTGACCCCCACCAAGACCTGCTCCGCGCATTCTTCCGACAGCATCTATCTCATCAATGAAGATAATTGCTGGGGATGAATCTTTTGCTTTTTTGAACAAGTCTCTTACACGACTTGCCCCAACGCCAACGAACATTTCAACAAAGTCTGAACCGGAAATACTATAAAATGGAACCTCAGATTCACCAGCTACAGCTCTAGCTAATAGGGTTTTACCTGTACCGGGTGGTCCAACTAATAAAACGCCCTTAGGAATTTTTGCTCCTAAATTATTGAATTTCTCAGGAGATTTAAGGAATTCTTTTATTTCTTCAAGTTCTTCTTTTGCTTCCTCAGCTCCTGCAACATCGCTAAATGTGACCTTAGGAGTTTCTTCGTCCATTTCTTTAGCTTTGGATTTACCAAACTGCATAATTTGATTCCCATTAGTTCTTACTTGAGAAAACATATAAAACATGAAGCCTGCAAGAAACAGCCAGGGTAAAAATGCTATGAAGTAATCTTGGAAGCCAGCAGGTTCGGTGTCAGTACTTAACTCAATTTCTTCGTCTACTAGTAGTTGAAAAACTTCCCCTTCGAAACCTTCTGGATATTCAGTTTTAAAAACTTCACTTTTACCTATTACTTCAAAATGCACTGTGTTTGACTGCTCTTTAATAATTGCTTCTTCAACTTTTTTCTGATTAATCAAAGATTTGAATTCAGAGAAAGAAACCTGCTCAGGTGCATTTATATTTTCGTTGTATTGCTGAACGCCAAAAAAAATTAATAACCCTAAAGCGGCATATAAAAAAAATGACCTATTCTTATTTTTTTCTTTATTATCCATCATGTTTTAATTTAATACCCGCACGATTAAAAGTAATTATCAAATTTAAGAAAGTACACCAAGATAAGGAAGTTCACGGTATTTTCCGTTGTAGTCAAGCCCATACCCTACAACAAATTCGGGCCCGATTTCGAAACCACTGTAGTTTATTTCAATTGGATCTTCAGCGACATCTTTTTTAACAAACATACAGAAAATTTCAATACTTTTTGGGTTTCTTGATTCAAGTAGTTTTTTTAAGTTTGAAAGTGTGAGTCCGGTATCATAAATATCTTCAACAATCAAAACATTCTTGTCTGCAATATCGTATTCCAAGTCTTTTACAATTTTTATTTGTCCTGATGATTCAGAACCATAGTAAGATTTGATGCTCATAAAATCAAAAGTTACATCAAGCTGAAGTTTTTTTGCTAGATCGCTCACTACAATAAAAGCACCTTTCAAGATGCCAATTACAACCAACTCTTCTTCTTTGTATTTATCATTAATTTCGGATGCAATTTCAGAGATTTTATTTTCAATCTCTTCCTTAGATATCAAAGTTTTAGAAATTTTCAATTTTACCCTTTTCTACAGAAGCACTTATTATATGTGAATAATTCTCTTTATGAAAGTCAAGAGCTGCGTCTGACTTTCTTATTCCTGGAAGCCAAATTATTTCATCATCGAGAATCATCATCGGCCACACCTCTTTCATTATTCCTTTAATACCAAAAGACCGTATAACTTCTGTTACTTTTTGGTGAGTTCCATTAACTCTTATCTTGTCACCATTCTCTAGAGTCCTTGTAGAAATATTTTTACTTCGAAGTGGAATTGCTAAATTCCACTTATTATGCGATGTTACTTTTTCAACTTTTTCAAGATTTAAATATCCATAACTTAATTTATCCTGGTTAGATTGTTCGCTCCAAAGATGTTTGTTAACAAAAATTAAAAGCGAGGATGATTTCAAGCAAAACCAGTTCCCGTAAAAAGATACTTGGTTACCAGAAGCAATGACTTCTTTTATTTTATCAATTTCCTTTGACTCCATTCCTGACATACCCAGTAGTTTTGAAATAATTGAGAAAGATGAAATTAATTCAGGATTATTAAAATTTATCATAGAGATTGGAATCTCAACATAACCTTTGCTTGACTTGATAAATTTTATAAACCTTGTTTCTGCTGGAAGTGCATACTCTACCTCGCTAATTATTTGATTAATCTTATCTTCTAATGAACCGGTAAATCTTTCTTTGACCTCATCAAAAATAACATTTCTAATCCAATTTCTATTTATTTGATTATCAAAATTAGTCTCATCATCTAGGTAATTGATTTTGTTTTTTTTAGCATAGGTGATAACTTCTTGCTTAGATACGGTTAATAAGGGTCTTATTATTTTATTCACCTTCACGGGAGTTGACTTTAAACCCTGTAAGCGTGTACCTCTAAATAAGTTCATAAAGAATGTTTCAACTCTATCAGACAGGGTGTGTCCAAATAAGAGATATTCCTCTTCTTCAATGTTCATTTTCAATGCTTTCATTCTCACATTTCTCATTTGTGTTTCAGATGCATTGGGCTCTAAAGAGGTTTGTAGAGAGACAAAAGCAATACCTAGTTGATTAGCAATATATTTTGCTTGTAGTTCTAGGTCAGTTGAATGATTTTGGTTGTGATTTACAAAAATACTTCTTACATTTTTAGAATACTTTGTAGCTAAGAAAGCCAATACAGCACTGTCTACACCGCCACTTAAAGCCACAACGTATTTCTTGTTAATATCAAAGTTTGACAAGAATTTTTCTTCGATTGGGTTAGACATTCAACACCGAGAATACTTTTATTATTCTTTTACCTTATAACGTTTTCTCGTTACCTGTCGAAAATACTGAACTACGTTTCCAAGAATTACTAAGGTTGCGATTGCAACTGATGTAGGAATAAGAAATTTATAAGTCCATGCAGGATCTTCAGGTTCTTCAATTTCTTCCTCAATTACTATTGCCGGTACAGGTAGTTCACTCTCACCATTGTGATCATCAGCTAACGCCATCCCAGGAAAAATTAGACTCCAAACACTTATATACATAATTAATTTTTTCACATAAAAAGACTAGTTAGTTATTTATAAAATACGATTAAATTTTAAAGATATTTTGAGCCGAAGGAGGGAATTGAACCCTCGGCCTGCTCATTACGAGTGAGCTGCTCTACCACTGAGCTACCTCGGCAATAGTTGGGGTCTCTTAAAAAGTGAAAATCCCAGTTGATCTTGCGACCTTCTGGGACTCTCGTACTATCTTGTTTTCAATCTTTCGATTTCATTTGAGATAGTTATATAAAAATAATGATTTTATTAATTAATTGCAACAAAAAATAAGATTAATTTTCGCGAACATTCAGAAAATTTTTGATAGGTGACTCGTACAAACTAGGTTCGAGGAGGAAACTATCATGTCCTTTTTCAGAGACAAAATGTTCAATCTGCACATTGCAATTTTGTTCTTTCAAAACTTTTGCTAAATTTATTTGTTGCTCTGGGTAAAAGCATACATCTGAATCAACGCTTAAAATTAAGACATCCTTTGATGATATATTTTGTAAAATGCTCTCATCTAACCTAAAATTTTGCCAACCTCTAATAATTGATAAATATGACTCATTCGTGAATCTTTCAGTAAATTTTTCACCTTGATGTATCATATAAGACTCTTCAGAGGTTTTAATAAAATTATCCAAATAATCTTCTGTATACTCCGTTTCATCTTTTGCTCTCTTGGAGAGTAATTCAAGTGATATGTATGTTTTATGGGCAACCATTCTGGCTAGAGCGAGATAGTCTTTTTTTCTCTCTATTGAATTACTACCTAAATTTAGTACATATGCCTGCTCTAAATTGTGGAGTAACTGTAAAGTTGAGACTTTTAGTCCGCTAGAAATTGATATTATTTTATTAACAAAATTAGGAAATCTGGCAGCAAATTCAAGAGCCATCAAACCTCCAATAGAAGGACCCACCACTGCATGTAAAGCCTTCACTCCGAGGTGGTCTAATAATTCTTTTTGTGTATTTTCGATATCTATAAATGTTATTTCTGGAAAATTTTGTTCTTCACTCATTTGATAATTATTTGGTCCTGTTGACCCATAACAGCCACCTAAGTAATTTGCACAAACAACAAAGTACTTATTCGTATCAATCATTTTTTCGGGACCTACAAAATCATCCCACCAACCAATTTCAAGCTCTTCATTCCATGGTAAAGTTTTATCTTGAAACTGCTCGTAATTACCTGCTAGTAAGTGACTTCCCGTAAGTGCGTGAAATATGAGTATTGCATTATCACCAGAAGGAGATAGTTGCCCATACGTCGTATAGGCAACTTCTATATCTTCCAGAACTTCTCCAGAATCTAGTTGAAAATGCGGTATCTGGAATTTAGATATATTGTTATTTTGTACTTTCAAGTGCCTGTGAAAGATCTTCAATAATATCTTCAATATCCTCAATCCCTATAGACAACCTAACAAGCTCTGGGGGAGAGCCAGCTGCTATAAGTTGTTCCTCATCGAGTTGAGAGTGGGTCGTGCTTGCTGGGTGAATTGCTAAAGAGCGGGTATCTCCAACATTTGCAACATGTCTAAACATCTTTAGATTATCTATAAATTTTTGGCCTGCTGCTTTACCACCTTTGATTCCAAAAACAACCATAGTTCCACCTGTACCATTCAGATATTTTTCTGAAAGTTCATAAGATGGGTCACTTTCTAATCCTGGAAACCTAACCCACTCTACAGATTCATGACTAGTTAAGAATTCTGCAGCTTTCTTAGCATTAATGCAATGTCTTTCCATTCTAAGACTTAAGGTTTCAAGACCAGACATAACTTCAAAAGCCGTATCTGGTGACATATTTGCACCAAGATTTCTCAATGGTACAGTTCTTAATCTTATTGAGTAAGCAACATTACTAAGGTCTCCTAGATCATGCCCCCAACGCATATTGCCATAACTAGTATCTGGTTTATCATAAAGTGGAAAATTTCCATTGCCCCAGTCGAAACCTCCTTTTTCTATTACTGCTCCTGCAATAACTCTTCCATGTCCTGACATCCATTTAGTTAGAGAGTAAACAACGATATCTGCACCAAATTCAAAAGATTTTTGTATTGCAGAAGTTGTAAAAGTAGCATCAACGATTAATGGTATGCCATGCTTGTGGGCTATTTCTGAAAGTGCTGTTATGTCTGCAACAACTAGTCCAGGATTTGTTACTGTTTCACAGTAAACTGCTCTTGTTTTTTCATCAATGCTGTCTTCAACAGCTTTTAAGTCAGTTATGTCTACTTTTTTTGCATTGATTCCATATTCAGGCAAAATATTATCAAACATTGTGTAGGTACCGCCATACAGCTGACTAGCTGTAACAAAATTGTCTCCCTGGCTCATGATATTTATTAGCGAATACATTACTGCAGATGTTCCTGAAGCTAGGGCTACGCTCATAGCACCGCCATCCAAAGCTGTAAGTCTTGCTTCTAAAGCCCCTACAGTTGGATTTCCAAGCCTAGAATAAATATTACCAAACTCTTTTAATCCAAATAAACTAGCTGCATGTTCAGTGTTATTAAATTGATATGCTGTTGTTTTATATATTGGAACCGTAATTGATCCCTCAGGATCTGCATCAGAATCCCACCCTGCGTGTAATAGTTTTGAGTCGTATTTCATAAGTTTCTCCTTAAATTTGGAGAGGGTTTTGACTAGTTAGTTGCATTTCTGCCACATTTTCTAGCACCTTGGATAGTCTTCCAGGTTGCTGAGGTCTTAACCTTCTCTATATGTATATCTCGATTATATCAGCTTAAATTGTTGTTTCTAGATGTTTTCGATTTTTTCCCAATTTCGCTCATCGTGGCCAAAGTGAGAGAAAAGTGTATCTGTTCTATAGTCCACAGTTAGTAAGCTCAACCTTTCGATAATTGCTGCAGGCCGCATATCAAACTTATTAATAAAGTCTTGTAGTGTAGTATTTTCTTTTTTTTCAGTTCCAAAGGTATCAACTGTTAACTCATAAGGATCTGCTTTGCCTATTGCATAAGCAACCCTGACTTGACATCTGTCAGCTAGTTCATGTGCTACTACATTTTTAGCAAGATGTCTCGCAGCATATGCGGCAGACCTATCTACTTTGCTAGGGTCTTTTCCTGAGAATGCTCCTCCCCCAACAGGAACTGAAGGTCCATAAGCATCAACTACTATTTTTCTACCTGTGAGACCAGTGTCCCCCGCGGGTCCTCCCTTTATGAAGGAACCAGATGGATTGAGGTCTAGAACGAAATCTTCAGAAATGTGTTCAGATACAATTTCATTTACTTGTTTTTTTAATTTTTCTAAATCAATATCTGACTGGTGTTGGGTTGAAAAAACAACTTTTGTTTTTTCGCCGCCACTTGTAACTTGTACTTTTGAATCTAAATCGAGCATAGGATCCGAATTTTGAAGATCCCACAAGCTTTTTTGTATATTTCGTGATTTATCAAAAGTAATAGGCATTAATGATTTGGTTTCATTAGTAGCGTAACCAACCATAATTCCCTGATCTCCTGCTCCTTGGTTTTTTTCATCTTCAACAGCTGCTCTAATTTCCTCTGACTGTGGAGTAAGTTCGTTATATATCGATAGCTTTTCTAAATCAAAATCTTCAAAACTGGTTTTAATAGTTTTACTAAGGGCTAAATAAACTATTTCTTTAATATCTTCTGAAGAAATATTAGCAATTTCACTTATTTCTCCTCCTACAAGAACTAATCCTCCATTTTTCGTACCTGTTAGGAATGTTTCGACAGCAACCTTGGAAGCTCTATTATTTTTTAAAGCTTGTGTAAGAACATAATCAGAAATTAAATCAGCTATTTTATCTGGGTGTCCTGGTGAAACTGTTTCAGCTGTAAACATATTGTTCATTTTATTTTCTCCTTTTCATGTTTATGAAGATAAATAGCATATTTTTTTGTCTATAAAAAACCGCATTTGAAGCACCTTTGTTTGCTTTCTAGGTTGCTGAGGTTTCCCTCTCTTCATGCACT